>Ga0208595_1000163_pt1 | contig 25427 bp, 27 predicted proteins | sample LakMenEpi28Jun11_FD_150742 | JGI IMG/M metagenome (GOLD analysis project Ga0208595, IMG submission 150742) | Freshwater microbial communities from Lake Mendota, WI - 28JUN2011 deep hole epilimnion (SPAdes) | ecosystem: Environmental > Aquatic > Freshwater > Lake > Epilimnion/Euphotic zone ...
TGTGTGTGCGTGTGCTTGGTCGAAGGCATGCCTCCACGCTATCGAGAATGAGTGAGAATCATCCGTTTATCGCCGTCAATGCCTTCTGTACCAAAGTGTCAACCAAGGATTCCGACTCTGTAATCGTGCCGGGCCGAAAGACAAACTTGCCGTGGGCATTCTGAGTTGCCAAAGGGCGTTGGCGTGGACCGCGTCCAAATGTCAACGCTGGTGCAATGCGATGAGTGTGCCAATCCATCAGAGGTCGCATTAATCGACTGAGTTCCTCTTGCGAGAGAATGGTCACATCTGCCTCAATCACTGCGAGGGCAGCAAGCGCCACCCGCGCGCCCGAACGTGCAGCGTGCACCCATGGCATGACTTCGTCTTTCATGTCAGGCATGTCACGCACTGATTCCCACCAAGCCCTTGATGGCGATTCACCCGGCCAATGAAGATCACCGCGATACGCCGTTGCTTCGGCAAGCCATCGCCAGCCATCACGATCAACCGCTCTATCCCACGCTGCCTGTGCGTCCTCGCCACGCCACCATGCTGCAGCAGTCTCAAGCATCAGCATCGACGCGTGTGGTTCCACCATGGGGTTCCACAGGAAACCGCTGCAGACATCTTGCAAGCCTTGTTCTCTGCTTTGCAATGGTCCCAGATGCAAATGTGCACGCATAAAAGCGTCATTCACTGGCACGTTGTCCCACACAAGTGGTGCCCGGCCACCTGTGGCCGTTCGTCGAGCGACTGCATCTTTGACCGAGATGGTGTCATTGACGACGTAGTTGCCTGTCCACATCACTTCAATGTCATCCCCAAGGCCATCGCACAGCGCATCTAGATATGGCGAGGACGTGAGACCGGCGTAGTGCGTTGGTGTAATCCAGACAGGTACATGCAATGCATCGCGTACTGCGTGAGCAATGCGTTGGTGGTCCAACGCTGCATTTAACACGGGAAGATCATCGAAACATAGGGCAACCGCGGTCGCGCCTGCAGTAATCGCTGGCCTCAACTTCTCAACTACTTGATCATCTGTTGCGCCAGAACCCGGAGTTAGACCAATCACAAACTTGACGCCAGCATGACACAAGGACAGTTCAGCGAACTGTTGAAGTTCCTCCTGCGTAAATGGTTGATCCCACAATTCACGATGCCGTGGTTCTGATTTCGCCGCCCACACATAGGAATTCCATCCCCAGTGTCCGATGTGATCGATCATCATGAGTCGAACATCGTGTGAATAGGGCTCACCATAAAAACCCTCGATGATTCCGAGAATTTTGTTTTTCGTCATTAGATCTTGCCGATGAATTGGTGCAACGTGACACCCGATGTTGTGACGCCATCAAGAATGTCTGCGTTTGGCACTGTTGCTTCGCCAAGGTTGTGTACACCCGGAATCACAGTGCCTTGTGCAAGCGCCAATGCAGTATGTGCCGCCACTGCACCCGCCACTGTTGCAACACGATCAGCGACGCCAACAATTTCAACATGGCGTCGTCCGTCCCGAACTCCGCGCACTTCAACGCGCAAGCCGCCTTCTAAACCTTCAGCATGTGGTTTGCGCAACATTGGTAACCGTGCCGTGAGTCGGTCACGTCGTGTAGCCGAGACTCGAGACGTAATGCGTTGCAGTGCGGGGTGTGCTCGTTGCAACAACACGGGCTCTGGACTTGCGAATCGATAACAGTCGCGTGCACCAATGGGATCCGGGAACCAACACAGTTCGCGACCGCTGCCGGCTGGGCGTTGCAACCATTCGCCGTCATGCCAACCGATTGATGTTCCGGCAAGAGAGTCGTGGTGTTGGACCGCACACATCGGACCACCCGTGCCGTGCACTGCATTGTGTACTTCGTCAATGCTTTCAAAGGCACGCGCCACATGAGCAACTAAGAGACCTGACAAACCAGGAAGACACGCTGCACCCACCACAACGGGAACACCGCGTGCGACTGCTTTTTCTTGACCATCAAGAAGTGCAAGAACATCGGTGAGGTTGTCGCTTGTAGAAACAACTGCAACACCTTGTGCAACAAATGCAGATGCGAGTGCATCATGTGGTGCGCCATGGGCCAGGACGACCACATCACAATCAAAGAGCGATGACGCTGAGCCCAGTTTTTCAACCCGCGGCGTGTGGCCAAGTGTGTGCAACACAGATGCCGTACGAGAACTGGTGACGCCGGTGCCAATAATCCCGATCTGAGGTGCAGCCGGATTGTTCATGGCGATTACCGCTGTGGGGTGACCTCGCGCCACCCACCTTGTTGTGGTGCCACGACGACTTTGGTGCGGCGGCGAAGAACGGCGGCGACCATGGAGCCCAAGGAAATGGCGAAGAAGGCTTGGCGGATGAATTTCACGGCAGCCTCCTCAGCAATTGGGGATCTACCCATCGGGATTCGATGGAGATGTTGGTGGGGCTAGCAAGAATCGAACTTGCGACCTCATCCTTATCAGGGATGCGCTCTAACCGACTGAGCTATAGCCCCTTAACGGGACTTAGAACTCTATCCCTGGGTCTGGCCAGCCTCAACCGACCGAGCGACCACTTCTTCTTCCAGAACAGTGACCCGAATGCCGCCCACCAGCTCTGTAATCAGGTTGAAAACGACCGCTGCGAGCACCCAAATGCCAGTTCCGAGAGCAATTCCGAAGATTCCAAGGACTGCAAAGGCTTGAAACATGGATCCGCCCTTGAAAGTGAAGGAATCCCAGCCAAAGGACTCCATGAACTGCTCGACGTTGTCGATGGTGCCCGTGGCGCTGCCCACATTCCACAACAGGACGCCCGTGATGAGGAGAACCACATACAAAGCAGCGTGGAAGACCAAGCCCACCTTGAAGACGCTCCATGCATCGATGTCTCTGATGACACGGGTGACGCGCCGAACACGGCGGCGTTGACCAGTGGTGTCAGGGGTGGAAGCCATGCTCTGAGCGTAGTGACTGAGCCGTGGGCTCACGGGTCAACGACCAGATGTGGCCTCTGAGGTGGCGATGAAGTCATTGATACTCACCTTCACCATCACATTGCCTGCATCAATATCGATCTCCGTGATGCTGACGCCCAATAGCGCCGCGAGTTGCTGTGCTGCTGGAGTGCCGCCAATTGCAGTTGCCAAAGCAATGGAGTCGGCGCTCTCTTGAGCAAACCCGCGTTGTTGCACCACAGATGTTGCGTGTGTAATCGCCATCACACCGCACGCAGTGAAACCAAGCCACACAACGCTAAGCACAGAGAGACTTCCGCGTTGAGAGTGATGGAATCGCAGGCGCTGTGCCGGCGAAGAATTATTCGGCGTCGTCCGCCGCGAGGATTGGTGCCACCGATGCAACTGTTGCTCCGTCGTCAAGATTCATCAGACGTACGCCAGAAGCGGAACGTCCTTGACTGGAGATCTGCCTGACCTCGGTACGCATTGCAACACCATTGGAAGCGATGGCGACGATTTCATCGTCAAGGCCCACCATGAATGCAGCAACAACTTGGCCCTTCTTGTCGGACAACTTGACACCGATCACACCCTGAGTGCCACGACCCTTGCGAGGGAACTGAGCAATCTGTGTGCGCTTGGCGTATCCGGCATCAGAGATCATGAGCAACGCATCGTCACCGCGACCTGGGTCTGCAGATACAACTTCATCGCCTGGCTTGAGACGCATGCCGCGAACACCTGCTGCGGTACGACCCATTGGGCGCACTTCGGCTTCGGTGAAACGAATGACTTGACCGGAACGGCTAACAATGAAGATGTCGTCGTCACCAGATGTTTCAATGACTCGTACCAGCTCGTCGTTGTCCTTGAGATTGAGTGCAATCAAACCATCACGACGGCTGCTGTTGTATGCGTCGAATGCTGTCTTCTTGACTTGACCAGACTTGGTGACGAAGAAGAGGAAGCGTTCGCCAGGGAACTCACGTGTGTCGATGATTGCCTGAATGGTTTCATCGGCTTGCAGTGGCAACAGGTTGACAATAGGAATGCCCTTTGCTGTGCGCTCGCGCTCTGGAATGTCGGCGGCACGCAACTTGTACACGCGTCCTCTGTTCGAGAAGAACAAGAGATATGCATGCGCAGTGGTGAAGATCACGCGACGAACAAGATCGTCTTCCTTCAGCGTTGCACCCTTGACTCCGCGACCACCACGAGCTTGTGCACGGAACGCAGTTGCAGGAACAGCCTTCACGTACTGGGCTTGTGTCATCACGATGACGAACTCTTTGTCATCAACGAGATCTTCAAGTGCCATTTCACCGGAGTCGTTGATGATCTTACAAACGCGATCGGTTGCAAACTTCTCGCGGATCTCTGACATCTCATCTTTGATGACTGTGCGCAACTTTGCGTCTGACGCAAGGATTGATTCGTATTCCTTGATGCGCTCTTGTACATCGCCGAGTTCTTTTTCAAGATCAATGCGAGACAAGCGTGTGAGTTGACGCAACTGCATGTCGAGAATGTCGATTGCCTGGCGTTCAGAGAACTCGAATGGCTTTGTCATCAACGCATCTTTTGCAGCTGCTGCATCTTCGCTTTCGCGAATCAACTTGATGATTTGATCAATGACATTGAGTGCCTTGATGCGGCCTTCAAGAATGTGGCCACGATCTTTTGCCTTGTCGAGACGGAATTGTGTGCGACGTGTAACAACTTCAAGTTGGTGGCGCACGTAGCCATTCAACGCATCAGCCAAGTTGACCGTGCGAGGAACACCGTCAACAAGAGCAACCATGTTCACAGGGAAACTGGACTGCAGCGATGTCATCTTGTACAAGTTGTTGAGAACGACATTTGCGTTCGCATCACGCTTCAACAAAATAGAGAGGCTTGTCTTTCCACCGGCAGAACCGTCGTTCACGTCGGCGATGCCTTCAAGGTCTCCGCCGTCAACGAGTTCTTGAATACGTGCAGCGATTGATGAACAACTTGTTTGGTATGGAAGCTCTGTCACCAAAATTTCCATGCGTCCTGCACGGTTTTCTTCGATGACTGCCTTTGCACGTGTCTTGATGCTTCCGCGACCTGTGCGGTATGCATCTTGAATTCCTGCGCGACCAAGAATGAAACCACCTGTTGGGAAGTCGGGGCCGGTCACAAACTTCATGAGATCTTCCGGAGTTGCCTCTGGATTATCAATAAGGTGCAACGTTGCGTCAATCACTTCGCCCAAGTTGTGCGGAGGAATGCTGGTGGCCATACCCACAGCAATGCCTTGGCTGCCATTCACCAACAAGTTGGGGAAACGGGCAGGAAGAACTTGTGGTTCTTCTGATGTTCCGTCGTAGTTCGGAATCATGTCGACGGTGTTTTCGTCGATGCCGGCGAGCAACTGCATCGCCAATGAATGCAGGCGTGATTCGGTGTATCGAGCAGCAGCTGGACCAAAGTCTGGTGAGCCGTAGTTGCCGTGGAAGTCAATCAGTGTGTGACGAAGTGAGAACGGCTGAGCCATACGCACCAGTGCGTCGTAAATGGCGCCGTCGCCGTGTGGGTGATAGCGAGCCATCGTGTCACCAGTAACGCGAGCGCACTTGACGAACGGACGATCAGGGCGGAAACCCTGTTGCTCCATGTCCCAGATAATGCGGCGGTGCACTGGCTTGAGTCCGTCACGCACGTCGGGCAATGCGCGCGACATGATCACGGACATTGAGTAGTCAAGGAACGAACGTTCCATTTCGTCCTGCAATGGAACAGGCTGAATCTGATCAAACAGATTTGGGTTGTCACTCATATGTGGTTCCTGCCCGTATTAGAAGTCGAGGTTGCGCACGTCACGTGCGTTGGTGGTGATGAACTTCTTGCGACTCTCGACGTCATCGCCCATGAGGACGCTGACGACTTCGTCTGCAATTGCTGCTTCTTCCACAGTGACTTGCAACAGTGTGCGTGTCATGGAATCCATGGTGGTGCTCTTCAGCTCTTCCCAGTCCATTTCGCCCAGGCCCTTGAGGCGCTGGAATTCCTTTTTGTGGTTCGGACGTTCTGCAAGGAACTCTGTTTTCGCAGCGTCGTCCTTGAGATACACCTTCTCTTTGCCCACTTCCGTTGAGAACAACGGTGGCTGTGCGATGTAGATGTAACCGGCTTCCACCATGGGCTTCATCTGTCGATAGAAGAAAGTGAGAAGCAAGGTACGAATGTGGCTGCCGTCAACGTCAGCGTCGGCCAACGCAATGATCTTGTGATAGCGAGCCTTTGTTACGTCGAACTCGTCGCCCACACCGCCGCCAATTGCGGTGATGAGTGCTTGGATCTCGTTGTTCTTCAACATTTTGTCGAGACGTGCACGTTCAACGTTGAGAATTTTTCCGCGAATGGGAAGAATCGCTTGCGTGCGTGGATCGCGCGCATCAACAGCGGTGCCGCCTGCTGAGTCACCTTCCACGATGAACAATTCGCTTTCTTCGGGCTTGCTGCTGCCGCAGTCTTTCAACTTGTCGGGCATACCAGCGCCAGAAAGTGCTGTCTTACGCCGCACTGCGTTGCGAGCATTCTTTGCAGCAAGACGAGCTTGCGCCGCAGCAACTGCCTTCTTCACAACCTTGTTGGCTTCGGTGGGGTTTTCTTCAAACCATTCAGCCAAGTACTTGTTGGTGCTCTTCTGAACAAACGAACGCATCGGAACGTTGCCCAACTTTGCCTTTGTCTGACCTTCGAACTGAGGCTCGCGAAGTTTCACAGCAACGATCGCCGTGATTCCTTCACGAATGTCCTCACCCAAAAGGTTGTCTTCTTTTTCTTTCAGAAGATTCTTTTCGCGGGCGTACTTGTTCATCACCGAAGTAAGAGCGGTTTTGAAACCTTCAACGTGCATGCCGCCCTCGGTGGTGGAAATACCGTTGGCGTATCCGTGGATGCCTTCGTAGTAACCCGTATTCCACTGAATGGCGATGTCGAGTTGCATGCCTTCTTCTTCATCTTCGTCTTCAAACGCAGCAACCTTGTTGAAGAGAGATTCCTTCGACTGGTTGAGGTGCTTCACGAAGTCGACGATGCCGCCCTTGTATTGGAAGGTCTCCGTCTTTTCTCGTGTCGGACGCTGATCTTCAAAAACAACTTCGAGGTTCTTGTTGAGGAACGCCATTGTCTGCAAGCGCTCCATGACAGTGCGCGCAACGAACTCTGTTCCTTCAGACGCAAAGATTGTTGGGTCTGGATAGAAGGTGACCGATGTGCCGGTCTTGCGTCCCTTTGCAGGTGACTTGCCTTCTTTCACCAATTTCTGCTTGAGCTTTCCGCCGTCAGCAAATTCCATGGTGTAGCGATCTCCGCCACGATCAATTTCAAGAAGAACACGTGTGGACAGTGCGTTCACAACAGAAACACCCACGCCGTGAAGACCACCGGAGACTTTGTATCCCTCGCCGCCGAACTTGCCACCAGCGTGCAAAACAGTGAGCACTACTTCAGCTGCGCTCTTGCCTTTGTGGGGGCCAGAGGGGTACGGATCAACAGGAATTCCGCGGCCGTTGTCGTCAACACGACATCCGCCGTCGGCGAGAAGTGTGATGCCAACGCGGTCACAGAAACCAGCCATCGCTTCGTCGACAGAGTTGTCGACGACTTCCCAAATGAGGTGGTGAAGGCCGGCGAGACCAGTGGAGCCGATGTACATACCGGGGCGCTTGCGAACGGGATCGAGTCCTTCGAGAACTTGAATGTCCTTCGCGCCGTAGTCAGCCGACGGGTTCTTTTTAGATGCAGACATTGTTCAAACATCCTAACAATGTGGGGGTGTCGTTATCGGGAACGTCGCACCTTGATGTCGAGAGAATCGACTTCGTCACCAACGTGCTCCTTCAATGTGGACAACAATTGCGATTCGAGGAACTTCAATTGTGTTGCCCATGCAGGATCATCTACTTCAACGGTGAGTCGACGTTTTTCGAGACGCTTTGGTGTGACGTGATCGGCGATGGGATCACCGACAATTTCGCGCCAGTGAGAGAAAACACCCAAAGCTGTGGATTCGTCAGACACCTTCATGCGACGAAGAACCTTTGCAAGTACGTCGCCTAATGCTCGTGGTGCGCGACCCGGATTGAATTCTTCTTCGTCCATTACTGCTCTACTCGCCGTCATCTTCAAGAGATGGCACCACCGTGCCATGCGCAATGTGAATGATGGTGTCGGGGTGTGCCGCATCGGGCAAGACCTGAGCGGTGGTAATCAGTACTTGCCCCTCGGGCATATTGCGAAGAAGGGCTTCGCAGCGGCTGGGGTCGAGTTCAGACAACACGTCGTCGAGCACCAACAAAGGGGCTGTCCCCGCCACTTCCGTCACTAAACGGTGGATTCCGAGCCGTAATGCCAGTGCCAAGGTGCGGCACTCCCCTTGCGAGGCATGATTTTTGGCCGACATTCCCTTGATTTGAAGGACAACATCGTCACGATGGGGACCCACGGAGGTCACGGCTCTGCGGACATCTTCCTGCCGAGCTTCTGCCAGGCACGCCGCCAGACCAAATTTGCGCCATTCGGGTTCATACACCAATTCCACCGCCGTGGGTTCTCCGGCCAAGGACTCATATGCCTCGCACACGAAGGGTGTGAGACGAGCGATGAGTTTGGCTCTGGCTTCACCCAACTGAGTGCCCTTTTGCGCCAACTGCATATCCCATACATCAAGAGTCATCTCAATCTCAGAGGTGAGTTTGCCGAATGACTGCTTGAGGAGTGTGTTGCGTTGCTTGATGATGCGCTCGACCTCCAAGCGCAGTGCATCGTTCTTCGGCGCAAGCGCAACGAGTGCGTCGTCCAACATGTCGCGGCGTACGGACGGGCCTTCATACACAAGCTGCAGATCTGTTGGTGCAAAAACTGTGGAACGCACCACACCAAGAAGGTCGCGCACGCGGCCCAACTTTTGTTTGTTCACCAAAACGCGATTGCGTCCAGAGCGATTGATTTCTGCTTCGACCAAAATCTCTCGGCCGTCGTCATGAACAATCTCTGCACGAATGTATGCAGTATCTGCACCTTCGCGCACTAACGCATCGTTCGGCACTCCGCGAAAACTTTTCAGTGTCGAGAGATAGCTCATCGCTTCAGCAAGGCTTGTTTTTCCTTGCGCGTTGCGACCAATGACTGCGGTGACGCCTTTGTTTAATTCAATGACCGCGTGTTGATAGACGCGGAAGTCAGTGAGTTCAATGCGCCGGATCACGTCAGAGACGTTGCGGCATCAAGAGGTAGAGGTATGCGTCGTCGCCAACAGGACTTACGATTGCCGGCTTGCTCGGAATGCTTGTTGAAATGGTGACTTCTTCTGTGCCGCAGGCGTCAACACCATTTGCAAGATATTCAGAGTTAAAAGCAACAGTGATGTCTTCGCCTTCGAAGCGCGCATCAAGATCTTCAACACTTGTTGAACCATCAGTGAGTTGAACAGTCAAACGAATTCCTTCGCTTGACATACGCACGCGCACTGGTGCCATTTCGCTTGCAAGAACGCGTGTACGACGCAATGCATCAATGAGCTCTTCACGATTCACTGTTGCGGTGTTTGTGTTGTTCTTCGGAATGATTGTTTGATACGGCGGGTAATCAGCATTGATCAAACGTGTTGACATCGTCATTGCTGGCGATTGGAACGTTGCATCAAAATCGTTAAAGCGAATCGTGATCTCGTCTGAGGAATCGAGAAGACGCTGCAACTCACCAAGTGCGCGCGCAGGAATCAGGAATGAATCTGTTGAAAGACCAGCTGTTCCAGGAATGTCACGCATCGCCAAGCGATAACCGTCTGTTGCTACAAGACGAATTCCTTTGTCGGTTGATGTCATCAACACTGCTGACAAATGCAATTTTTGTCCGTCGGTACTTGCTGCAAGAACAACTTGTGACAACGCTGCTTTGAATTCGCTGGAAGAAATCGTGAAGGGCTCTCCGCCTGCATTTGTTGTGCGGGGGAAGTCAACTGCGTTCAATGTTGGAACAGTGAACTGTGAACGTTGTGCAGAAATTGTTGCGTTGTCGCCAGCGAATTCAACAGTGATCTTTCCGCTTGGCATCACTCGAACAATGTCGTTGAGCATGCGTGCACTGACAAGTCCTTGGCCATCGGTGTCTCCACCAACCGGAATTGTGAACTGCAATGAAATGTCTTGGTCGGTACTTGATGCAACGAGTGAGTCACCAGTGAGAACCATCTTGACTCCGGCGAGAGCTGGTGTGCCGGCGTTGCGTGACGACGCGATACGTGCAAGTGCGCCGAGAGCTTCGGCGAGGATTCCTTGTTCGCTTCTGAACTTCATGAGTTGACCTTCGGGGTTGTTGGCCAAGTGTAGGACGGTGCGATTACCAAGGCCGTGAAGTGATGTATGTAAGTAATAGTTGTAATAGGTGCTGTGGATTGTGGACGGACAGCGATTGAGCCTTGTGGTTGCTGAAAAGTGGGTGTGTACGACGAAGACCCCTTACACACATGTTTCATCGGTGCAACTTGCGGGCATGTGGATGACAGGGTGTTTGTCCCCATTGCTCCACAAGCAGTCCACATTGTCATCCCCATGAGATTCACAGCCTTCAGTCCCTCTTATTAGGAGTTCTTGATGCGACCGATGATGTCGGTCACCTGGTCGAACGTGGCTTTGTCCTCGCGCATGAGGCGCTGGGTCTTGTCCACGGCATGGATGACGGTGGTGTGATCGCGGCCGCCGAAGAGACGAGCGATGGCTGGGTAGCTGAGCTCGGTCATGTCGCGGAAGACGTACATGGCGATCTGGCGAGCCGACACCAACGGACGTTGGCGGGACTTGCCCTTCAGAGCCTCCACTGAGAAACCTAGGTATCCGGCGATTTCCGTGAGCATTTCCTCGTCGGTGCGGTGCTTGGGAGCAGTCGCGGTGAGGAGGTCGGCCAACTGCTGCTCGGCCATGGCGACCGATGCTGGCTCCCGGGTGAGGTTGGCATAGGCGGTGACTCGGATGAGTGCGCCTTCCAACTCACGGATGTTGGAGGTGATGTTCGTGGCAATGAACTCCAAAACATCGGCGGGAAGCGGGGTGTTGTCCCGATCCGCCTTATTTCGAAGGATCGCAAGGCGAGTTTCGAGGTCTGGAGGCTGAATATCGGTGATGAGGCCCCAACGGAAGCGGCCGCGGAGGCGATCTTCGAGGGTGGGAATGGCATCGGGCATCCGGTCGGAGGAAATAACGATCTGCTTGTTGGCTCCGTGGAGGCTGTTGAAGGTGTGGAAAAACTCCTCCTGGAGCCCCTCTTTTCCTTCCATGAACTGGATGTCATCGATGAGCAAAACATCGACATCTCGGTAGCGGCGCTTGAAGGCTGCGGTGGTGTTTGTACGAATCGCGTCGACGTATTCGTTCAAGAAAGTTTCTGTCGAGACGTACCGAACTTCGTAGTGCGCGTAATGAGCATGTACATACCAACCAATTGCTTGGAGAAGGTGTGTCTTACCCAGACCGGCTTGTCCGTAAATGAAGAGAGGGTTGTACGAACGAGCGGGCGTTTCAGCAACACGCAAAGCTGCAGCCAAAGCGAACTGGTTTGATGCGCCCTTCACGAAGTTTTCGAAGGTGTAACGAGGGTTGAGGCCAACCGCATTTCCCTTGCCGTTATTGGGGTTTGTGGCTACTGCAGGTGCTGCAACATCATCGGTGATGACGGCTGCATTCTCTGACGTTGGCACGAGGTCGGTGATTTCAATAACGAGTGAACGATCGCTCTCACCGATCTCATCGAGGGCATCGATGACGAGTGGGCGATAACGCGTGACGATGCGATCATGAACGTGTGCGTTCGGAACTTGCAGATGCAAGGAGTCATCGTTGCTGGGGACAGCAACAACATCGTTGAATGTGGAGAACCACACCCCTTCTGAAACCTGTGCCTTCAGCAGTTGCGCGGTCGCGTTCCACACTGCTTCGTGGTTGCTCATCTTGTGCCTCCTAAGATGTCGTCCACAGCACAATCCACAGGGTGTGGATAGCTGTCCTGGCGTTTGTCGCCGGGAGTTTGACCGTAGTCAGAGCCTGTGGATACTCCAAATTGAGAGTCCAGGACCGAGGCGGTGAGTGAGGGGCACTCATGCCCGTTAGCCTGTGGATGACTTTCGTCTCGTGCCGCTGGTGCAGGAAAGTCTTTATAGACCGCGTGCTCCATCCGGAGCTTGTCCCATAGGAGGCGCCATGAAGCGCACCTTTCAGCCCAACAACCGACGCAAGGCCCGCAAGCACGGCTTTCGCGCACGCATGAGCACCCGCGCTGGACGTGCGGTTCTCAAGTCGCGTCGGGCCAAGGGCCGTTACCGCCTCAGCCATTGATCGGCCGCATCCAGAGCAGGTCTGATTTCGTTCGGGTTCGCCAGGACGGGGTCCATGTCCGCTCTGGACTGTTGTCGTGCACCTTGCTGATCGACCCGGCGCTGACCCACCCAAAAGTGGGATATGTCTTAGGTCGCTCGTTCGGCTCAGCCGTTCGACGCAACCGAGTCAGGCGCCAACTTCGTGAACTTGTGAAAGTTCGGGAGTCGATGATGCAGCCGGGGGTGTATGTCTTTGGGGCATCACCTCGAGCACATGGTGCCGACTTTGCTGATCTGGGAAACCAGCTCGACCGTTTGTTGACCAAGTGTGCAGAAAGGGCAGGACAATGACCGCAGTTCACTCCTCACCTGAATCCATCACAAAGACACAATCTGGTCTGCTGCGCGCCATTCGCTTTTATCAAGTGGCGCGCGAGGGGCACCCCTCCCCCTGTCGTTTTTATCCGTCCTGTTCCCACTATGCGGTGGAAGCCATTGAGACTCACGGTTCCGGCCGCGGAGTATGGCTCACCATCCGCCGACTCCTTCGGTGCCGACCATTCGGTCCGTCCGGAGTCGATCTAGTACCAACGCCTAAAAAGCGTGCCTAAGAAAGGCCCCACATGTTCACACCATTTGCCTGGTTAATCGACACCTTCTACGGGTGGACCCACAACTACGTCTTCGCTATTTCATTGGTGGCATTGGCGATCATGATTCTCATTGCCCCGCTCACCATGAAGAGCACCAAGGGCATGTTGGAAATGCAGCGTTTGCAGCCCGAGATGAAGAAACTGCAGCAGCAGTACAAGGGCGACCGTCAAATGCTGAATCAGGAAATGATGAAGCTCTATTCGGATCACAAGGTGAACCCATTGGCTTCCTGCTTGCCGCTGTTGGCGCAGATGCCGGTCTTCATCATCATGTTCCAAGTTCTCACCGGCCTCACCCGCATGGGAGACGACGGAACGTTTAATCCTGACTACATCTCGAAGTCATCAGATCTGTACAGGGCTCTCGACCCCGCGAGGGAAATGTTGTCCTTCGGACTCGACCTTCACCTCAGCCCTTCGGAAGCAATGCAGGCTGATTTTGTCAAGGGCATTCCCTATGCGCTGTTGATTGTGGCGCTCGGCGGTTTGTTCTTCATCCAGCAGCGCATGGTCGCCAGCCGTACATCTAGCCCCACGATGTCGCCGACTCAGGCAAAGATCATGCAGTACCTGCCCGTGGCTTTCGCCATCTTCCAGGTCTTCCTGCCCACCGCACTCGTTGTGTATTACATGGTGCAGGCCATTTTCCGCATTCTTCAACAGGGCTACATCACCCGCCGTTTCTATGGCGAAGATGGTCTTGGCAAGCAGGCTCAAGAAGCCAGCGCCAAAGCCCGCGAACTGGGCAAGGACGATTCCGCTAAGCCCAGCAAGCAAAAGAATGAACAATCGCAAGCACCCGCTCCTATTCAGAGCAAGAGGGTGACACCAGGGAAAAACCGCCCGGCACCAAGTGGCCGACCAGCACGTCCCGTCCCACCTAGCAAGCGAAACAAGTAGTCGCGGTTCCGCCGCGCCATAGCCCGAAAAGCACACCCGAAAAGAGGATCCCATGGAATGGGTAGAGACAACAGGTACCACGCTCGAAGAAGCGAAGGAAGCAGCACTTGATCAATTGGGCGTCGCCGAAGACGATGCCGAGTTCGATGTAGTGGAAGAGCCCAAGGCGGGTCTCTTCGGCCGTACTCGTGGCGAGGCACGTGTTCGCGCACGCATTAAGCCAAGCACCCCACGCGGGAAGACCGAGCGTCGCCCCCGTCGTGAAAAGGGCGCAGAGAAGTCCGGCGAGCGTCGCGAACAGCGTCCACGCACCAACAGCCGCAATAGCGACCGTCCTGCCCGCGAGCCTCGTGAACCACGCGAGCCACGCGAAAAGGTGGAAGTTGACCCCGCAGTCGTGGGCCAGGCAGCAACCGATTTCTTGGCTGGCTTGGTCACTGCATTCGGAACCACCGGCGATGTGAAGGTGCATCGCGAAGAGGGCGAGATCGAGGTGCGCGTGGAAGGCACCGAGCTCGGCCTGATGGTCGGACCCGGCGGAGCAACCCTTTTGGCAATCCAAGACCTCACTCGCGTCGCTAGCCAGCGCCGCTTGGGTGACCAGGATTCCCGTTTGCGTATTGACATTGCGGGCTACCGCGAGCGTCGCCGCGAGGCACTCAGCCGCTTTGCCAACAAGGTTGCTGAAGAGGTGAAGGAAACAGGTTCTGCTCGCATGCTTGAGCCAATGTCATCTGCTGATCGCAAGATCGTGCACGACACCCTCGTTGAATTCGAAGGCGTGTCCACCCGCTCGGAAGGCGAAGACCCTCGCCGCCGCGTCGTGGTTGAACCTGCATAAATAATCAGAACACCGTATTTATATACAAAGGGCCCGCCGTAAGGCGGGTCCTTTGCTATGTCCCATCTATGACGACGTTCGACCATTACATTCGTGAGGTGACTAATCGCCGCACCGTTGAAGAGGTTCTGACCATCGCACAGAGGGTCGGCACGTTGGGCGACCGGCCCATCCCAGAGGTGATGGAACACGCGAAAGCATTTGTGGCGGCACTGGTCGACATCACCGGAACCGTGATTGACATTGGCACCGGAGCTGGCGTTCCGGGTTTGGTGATTGCTCAAGAACGCCCCGACCTCACTCTCGTACTTGCGGATCGCCGAGCGACTCGAATGGATGCACTGCAAATGGGGGTCTCCGGTTTGGGTTGGGAAGACCGCATCACGGTGCTCACCTGCGACATCGCCGACTTGGGGAAGCAGCCCGAACATGCCGGTCAATACGACGCGGTGGTGTGTCGAGGATTTGGAAGCCCTGAGGTCACGGCCCCCCTCGCGCGACCCCTCCTAAAAAACGGAGGGACATTAATTGTCTCTGAACCCCCCTCCCCCAAGCCCTCAAGATGGACATCTGAGCTGCTGGAGAAGACCGGTTTTGAACCCCCCGAATACCTGCCTGGAGTGGTAAAGCTGACCGCAAAGCCTTGATTTATAGGGCCTGCAAATGTTTCACGTGAAACAATTGAGGTTTCCAAATGTTCCAGATGTTTCACGTGAAACATCTGGGGTGGCCCGAGGGAGGGTCCAGGGAAGCCGGAATGTTTCACGTGAAACACTCCCCTCATCCACCAGTTTTCCACAGGCTGGCTCTACACTTACCTGCGTCCACCCATTACGCGATTCAGCAGGAGCGAGTACTTTATGAGCGGTTCAGACACCACCGTCCTTGCCATTTCCTTGCAAAAGGGTGGCGTAGGTAAGACAACCACAGCGATCAACCTTGGTGCGGCTCTGGCTGAATTGGGTTTTCGCACCCTGATCATCGACCTTGACCCTCAGGGGAATGCCTCTTCTGGTCTCGGCGTGACGATTCCCGAGGACGCAGGAACCATTGCAGAGGTCTTGCGTCGCGAAGAGACCCTCGATTCCATTGTGGAGCCAACAGCCGAGAAGAATCTTTTCGTTGCGCCCGCCCCGAAAGGCCAGCAATTGGCCGAAGTGGAAGCCCAGCTTGTGGCAGAGATGTTCCCTCAGCCCCGCTTGAAGGATGCGATTGACGCCTGTCGGGATGATTGGGACTACATCTTGATGGATTGCCCCCCAACGTTGGGCCGTCTCACGGTGAATGCGTTCATGGCAGCCGATTCAATTCTGGCCCCAGTCCAATGTCAGTACTTCGCACTGGAAGGCCTTCGTGACTTGAGTGAAGTTGTGAAGCAGGTCCGCCAGGCACTGAACCCAGAGCTCGAGATTTCCCACTATCTATTGACGATGTCAGAGTCCTCAAAGAAATTGTCGCAAGAAGTGGAAGCTGAATTGCGCGGTGCTTTTGGCAGCAAGGTCTTTAAGAACGTCATTCCGTACAACGTGAAGTTGGCAGAGGCCCCATCGATGGAGATGTCCGTGCTGAAGCACGCATCAACATCCAAGGGGGCTAAGGCGTATCGGGCAGTAGCAAAGGAGTTGAGCAATGGCAGAACGCCGAAAGCTAGGTAAGGGGCTTTCCACCCTGATCCCGACGGAGCGCGCAGAAACAGCGGCGACCGAATCGACAAAGAAGTCCGGGGGAGTATCGGCTCCCACGCAAGAACTGCCTGCATCAGCTCTCCGGGATGTTCCGACAGGGTCAATTGAGCCCAATCCGAATCAGCCACGCGTTCACTTCGATGAAGAGTCGTTGTCTGATCTGGCTAAGTCGATTAAAGAAATTGGAATCCTTCAGCCACTCCTGGTTCGTGAACTCTCACCCGGCAAGTATCAACTGATTGCTGGCGAGCGCCGATGGCGAGCAGCTCAGCGGGCCAAGCTTGCAGAAGTACCCGTTGTTGTTCGTGAGATCAATCAGCTGGAGTCCGTTGAACAAGCGCTGGTGGAAAATCTTCACCGCCAAGATTTGACTGCGTTGGAAGAGGCATCGGCCTACCAGCAGCTGGCCGATGACTTCTCGCTGACCCATGAACAAGTGGCAAAGCGCGTCGGCAAGAGCCGCGCAGCAGTTACCAATGCACTTCGTCTTCTCAGCCTCCCTGCGCCGATTCAGGGCTATCTGGCAGATGGACGTCTCAGTGGTAGCCATGCTCGTGCTCTTCTGGGGGCTAAGTCTCCGGGAGAAATGGAGATGCTGGCGTCAGCAGCAGTGCGCGATGGTTGGTCAGTTCGTGCCACCGAAGAAGCAGTGCGCGATGGTGTTCCATCGAAGGGCGACGAGAAGCCGACAGGAAAGTCCGGTGGTCAGACCCAGCCTCCAGCGTTGAAGCCTGCAGGATTATTGGAACTCGAGAACCTCTTGGCGGAATTCCTCGACACCAAAGTGGGTGTCTCAATGGCAGGAAAGCGCGGAAAAGTGTCCATTGAGTTCGCAGACCTCATCGATCTTGAGCGCATTTACCGACGCATGACAGAACAGCAGTGATCTTCATGCCCTTCGGCATCTAAATTTCAACGGCGAAACTTTCTCCACAACCCTCACCCTCAACTGGGGGTTCAAACTAGAGGTTTACCCACACCTGGGGATTGCCTGTGGATAACTAGATCTCGATGCTTGGGTTCTCGCGCCAAGCGTCAAGAGCGTCATTCACTGCCGCCGAGATGGCACTGACTTTCAACGCAACGATCTCAACCGGGGCCATTGAGCACAACACCGCTGGCATACGAGTCTCTCGCAATACCGGATGACGAAGGCCTTGCACACGTACGGGCAATTCCGGCGCGCGATCTCGCAGTGCACCTGCAATGCGTAACGCAAGATTGCGACCACCCGCACTAAAGAACGTCGGCACTTCATAAAAATAAATGGTGCAACCTGCATCAGATGCAACTTCAAAACCAACATACACATCTGCTTGAAAACGGTTTGCTGCCTGTGCTTGCGACGATGCATCACCATCAACAGTTGTTGTTAACGGATGAGCTTCACGAGCACGACGCGTGAGTGCAACAGCAAGGGGAGCAGTGCCAGCAAAATGTCCGACAACAACTCGTGCATCATCACGAGTCATTGCGTCGTTGAGTTCGGCTGCTTCGCGAACAACGGCGACACCAGGCCCAGTGCCTGATTGCAATCCCATTCGACGCAACGCATCAACAAGTTCAGGTGTGCAAATTCCGTTGCCCTCAACACCAATGTTCAATTGAAAATCAGTGATTGCAGAAACAACTTTTGGCCCGAAGATTCCATCGACTCGACCGCAGTCAAAACCCAATCGATTCAGGCTGGATTGCAATTCTGTGACGTCATCACCACGAAGATTTGGCGAGCGAAGAAAGAGCAAACGCTCACCTAAAAACCACGATGCTTCAATGAGTGCGGACCAACATTGATCGTCACATTCACCGGTGGCTTGCAAGCCATATGAATCTTGGAACGCTAAAAGAGCAGCGTGAGTACGCGCGCAAAAATTGGCATCCTCAGCAGAACCTGGTGCAAGAAATCCGGCTGCAGAAAGTTTTCTCTGCAGTTCGTGCACCGCGGGGCCGCGGTGACCGGGACCGATTAGGAAATCGGAAGAAATGGTGTGAGCTCCTCGAGCATGCGACCCTTTGGCTTTGCGCCAACCATGGTGTGCTTCAGCTCGCCCTTATCAAACAACAACAAAGTCGGAATGCTCATCACGTTGAAGCGACTTGCGATGTCACCGTATTCGTCGATGTTCAACTTTGCGATGGTGATGGACTCAGGCTTCTCTGCAGCAATTTGCTCGAGGATGGGAGCAATCTGCTTGCACGGTCCGCACCACTCGGCCCAGAAGTCGACAAGGATGGGAGTAGAGGCACTATTGACGGCTTCGTCAAATGTTGAACTCGTAAGTGTGATGATTCCGGCAGCCATGGTGGTGTCCTTTCGTCGAAGCACACTTTACTGCCGCAATGGTCAGGATTGGGGAGGACGCCAGGCTCCGACTGAATCAATGAGGTCAATACGCGGCCCATTGATGAGATCGATGCAGTCAGGAACCGCGGGCATCACAGCATCGAGGCATTCCGCGATTGCTTTGGGGCTTCCGGGCAAATTAATGATCAGCGATGAGCCACGAGTACCCGCCAATTGGCGACTGAGGATGGCAGTGGGGATGATGGCGTGAGAGATACGCCGCATCAGTTCGCCAAAACCAGGAATCACCCTGTCGAGAACTGCTTCGGTTGCTTCTGGAGTCACATCGCGCGGTGCAGGACCAGTGCCCCCAGTGGTGAGGATGAGACAACATCCTTCAACGTCGGCCAATTCAATGATTGCTGCCGAAATCTGGTCTGCCTCATCGGGGATGAGTCGCTCAACGACCTCAAAAGGTGTTGTGATGACACGCGCGAGATATTCGCGCATTGCCGGAGTGCCACGATCTTCGTAGACGCCAGCGGTTGCTCGGTCGGAAACCGCAATCAGGCCACACCGAACAGTCATGAAAATTTACTGACCGTGTTCCAACCAACGCTCAGCGTCAAGAGCTGCCATGCAACCAGAACCTGCAGCGGTAATTGCTTGACGATAGACGTGATCTTGCACGTCACCAGCTGCAAAAACTCCAGGAATATTGGTGTATGTGGAGCCTTCGCGAGTCAGCAAGTAGCCGGAATCTTCCATGTCGAGGATGTTGGTGAACAAGCCCGTGTTGGGCTTATGGCCAATAGCAATGAACAAACCGGTGACACCAAGCGGGCGAGTTTCATTCGTCACGGTGTCGGTAATGGTGACACCAGAAAGTGATTTCTCACCGTGCAATTCACTCACGCGTGAGTTCCACAGGATTTCAATCTTCGGATTATCAATTGCGCGCTGTTGCATGATGCGCGACGCACGCAAGGAATCACGACGCACAACGAGGTACACCTTCGATGCGAACTTGGTGAGGAAACCAGCTTCTTCAATGGCGCTATCGCCACCGCCGACAACAGCAATCTCTTGACCACGGAAGAAGAACCCGTCACATGTTGCACAGGTGGAGACACCGTGACCGATGAGTTCACCTTCGCGAGGAAGATCAAGCATCAGCGACTGTGCACCGGTGGCAACAATGACTGATTCTGCGCTGTATTCGGTGTCGCGCACCCAGACCTTGAACGGCTTGCTGTTGAAGTCGACCTTGGTGACCTTCTCAGTGATGATGTCGGCACCGAAACGCTCTGCTTGTGCACGGAAATGGCCCATGAGTTCAGGGCCCATAATGCCTTCAGGGAAGCCAGGGAAGTTTTCAATCTCAGTGGTGAGCATGAGCTGACCGCCGGGCTGATCGGTGGTGCTGCTGGGCTCGCCTTCAATGACCAAAGGGGAAAGCGCCGCGCGAGCGGTGTAGATGGCAGCGGTCAGACCGGCAGGACCGGAACCAATGATGATGACTTTGCGAGCGTTACTCATTACTTCTCTTCTTCGGGGGTGTAGCGCTTACGCATCAGCACAATGCCGATAACGAGAAACAGCGCGGAAAGGATGAAATAGGAAATCCAAACGGATGTTTGGTGATCCACCACAGCGTCAAGCGCGGCTTGGAGACCTCGAACAAGACCCACCAACAACAACACCAAGCCGGTGATGACACCGAATGAGGCCAGAAGCCCAAAAACGATGCCGCGAGCGGTGGTGACGAGGGGTTGAGTGGTGTACTTGCGGACAGTGGCCACCACACGGTCGATGAATGCGACGGAACGGTCCGCCCATTCGGGATCGGTGAGTGGATTAGACACCATGGGTTCAGCCTAACGGCGTGAGCCCGTGGCACTGAGTGAGGCTTAGTCGGCAGCAGGCGGCAATGTGACGGTGCCCAATGGCTCGTTACATCTGTCCTCGAAGAACAGGCTCACGCCATTTGAGGTTTCAAGGAGAGCAAGTCTGTATTCCGACCCACCTGCGTTATCTGTGAACTGAAGAAAGGGTTTTTGTTCGCAAGTGGACTTTGATGGCGTCTCCCCTTGGTTGTCGCGACGCCGCATTTCTTCGAAGTAAACGATTTCGCTCACCTTGGTGCAGGGTTGAGTCCCCAGAAGGACTTCGACGGTTCCATTGCGAAGAACCAGTTCATAGGCCGTCCCTCGGACACTGAAACCTTCGACGCGGCCAACGTCGCCCCAAAACCCTCCGGTGTGCGGGCATTCGCTAGAGGCTTTTGGCACCGAAGTGATGGTGGTGTCGGGTGCCGCGACGGCAGGGGTATCGCCATCAGAGTTCTGAGAAAGGGCGACACCTGCACCGGCAAGAACCAGTACTGCGGCTGCAGCGGCAAAGAGGTTTCGGCGCTTCATGGTCGCAGCAGGTGCCAGCTCACCCAGGGCGGCGGCAATGTGTTGGTCACGGAGAGCGGGGTCGGCGGCAGGGAAGTCTCTCAGGGCTGCTTCGATCTCAGGGGTGAGTTCATTGTCTTGGCTCATGGCTGACCTCCGATGTCATTGTTCTGACGATGAGTTGACTCACCTTGGTTCCCCAAAAGGGCAGTTAATTGTGCACGACCTCGGGATAATCGTGAACGCACAGTGCCGACGGGTACATCGAGAATGACGGCGATCTCTTCGTAATCAAGATCGGCAATATGACGCAGTACGAGCGCAACACGAAATTCTTCGGGCACTTCAGCAAGCGCAGCAGAGACATCCATCTGTGCATCAACTGCATTGGTCGCATCGGTAACAGAAATATTTGCAAACTTCGCGTCATCATTCGGAACATCGCGTCGACGAATGCGGCGTAGTTCATCAAGTGCTGCATTGGTTGCAATGCGATACACCCACGTAGAGAATTTCGCCCGACCATCAAAGGAGGGAAGCGCTCGCACGATTGCCATCAATGCAAGCTGCGTTGCGTCTTCTGCATCTGAAGTGTTGATGACGATGCGATGACACACTGCACGAACAATGTCGTAGTTCTCTCGAAGCAATGCATCAACAGCGTTGCGGTCACCTCGTTGCGCCCGTTTTACAAGGAGCGCGTCGGTGGTCACTTCGCGGAAGTAAACGACAGGTCGCTGATTTGAGCCTGCCACGGGTTGGTGTTGCTGCACCCCGAGCTTGCTCCAGCTTCGCGGAGATACAACAACACGTGTCGTGCGGGCGACTTCACATCGAAAGTAGCCATGCCGGGCTCGGTGCTGTACGCATCTGCAATTCGCAAGCCCCAGTCATCGAGATTCTTCGGTATCTGGTCTGCAGTGCTGACAAACACGTCTGCGTTGTATGGACCATTCGCAAAGTTTGCTTTCAGCGTGCCGATACCGATACCGGTGAGCTGAACAACGATGCCGACGCCTTCTTTCGAACCGAAGTATTTATTTTGGTAGCAGATGGTGGTCCACTGTGTGGCTGGATTGTTGTCGATCAAGAATCCAACAAGGTTCTCGTTTTCCGCGCGATCATCACCATTCGGGTCATAGCTCGTGACACCGGCGAGATCAACAGGAACAACTTCAATGTTGTCAATGACCGAAGGAGTGGTAGACGACTTCGTGTCTTGCAGGCCTTTCCACAGCATGAAAGACATCACGGCCGCAGTGGCCAAAAGCAAAGCAATAGGGATGTAATTGCGCTTTGTATTGGTCCGACGATGTTCGGGAAGTGCTCGACGAGTGCGTGGTTCGCCACGCGGAGTTTGGTCACGTTGCGGCAGAGGCGCGCGTTGAGGTGTGTTGTCATTTGAAACAACACTGAAGTCGCGCACTGGCTTTGCCGGCATCAACGGATCAAGTGGCGCGGGCCGTGTGCGAGGCGTTGGTGCACCAAGCGATGGTGACAGTCCCTCGACCGGTGTCATCGCATCATGCAAGTTGCGCATTGCTTCGTTCAGAGCGTGAACGACCTCATTGCAGTTGTTGTAGCGATGTTCAGGTCGACGACGCAACATCTTGTGAATGACACTGATGACTGTGCTCGGCACATCTGCGCGTAGTCCGGCCAACGGCGTCGGGTCACGTTCAAGTCGTGCCACTGCCGTTGCTTGATCGTTCTCGCCCTTGAATGGCACGTTGCCTGCAAGGCATTCGTAGAGAACAAGACCGAGTGAATAAATGTCGGCACGTGCATCAAGTGATCGACCTTGCACCTGTTCGGGAGAGAGATACTTCGCAGTGCCCATCATGATGTCAACACGCGTGAGGTCAGTGCCGTCATCATCCGATGCCTTCAATGGCTTGGCGATTCCGAAGTCTGTAAGAAGAACTTCACCGTTCTTCATCACAAGAATGTTTCCTGGCTTGATGTCGCGATGCAGAACGTTTTCGTTGTGTGCTTTCGCAAGTGCGGCAGCAATTGATGTTCCGATATGCACTGTGAGATGTGCACTGATTTGTCCGGGGCCGTTGTGATCGCCAGCGTCATCAAGAAGTTCACGCAATGACTGACCCTTGATCAGTCGCATCACTAATGCAACTTGACCATCGGCTTCTTCAACACAGTCGTACACCGGAACAATGTTTGGATGCGTCAGTTTTGCAAGAGACTTTGCTTCACGACGGAAGCGTTCTGCGACAACAGGATCGTCAGCAACACTCGCGCGTAACAGTTTGACAGCAACTTCACGACCGAGTTGTAGGTCGGTTGCACGCCACACATCAGCCATGCCGCCAGAGGCAATACACCCTTCAAGGCGATAGCGACCACCGATGAGGTCGTATGAAGAACGTGAAGCAGCCATGACTGGCTGTTTACGCTAGTTGTGGATAACCCCTTGGCGGAGCGATACCCCTTATGGTTTCACGCGGAAAGCGATACCGATGGTGCCTTGACCAGCGTGAGTTCCGATGACTGCGCCGATGTCACCGATAAAAACTTCACCGGTGTAGACCTCTTTGACCATCGCGACGAATGAGTCGATGTCGGCACACTGAGCATGCAAAATTCCGAGCTGTTCGATCTTCCCGGAGTTCTCTTTCAAGATTCCGATGAGGTGCGCAAGAGCCTTCGACCGCGTGCGCTGCTTGCCTGCCTCGGCAACAAGACCACCGGTGATCTCAATGAGCGGCTTGATCGACAATGCACTGGCAAGCATGGCCTTAGCACCGCCAATGCGACCACCCTTTTTGAGGTTGTCGAGCGTGTCGAGTGCACCAAAGACCCGCATGCGAGGGATGAGGCTGTCGGCGAGGGCCAAGATGTCATCAAGAGAAGCACCCACTTGGGCACGCTTGGCGCACTCAATGGCAATAAGACCAAGGCCCATGGTCGCTGTGCGACTGTCGACGACGCGAACAGGAATGCCGCCAGCAAAGTCGCGGGCCGCAACTTGAGCAGCCTGAATGGTTCCGGACAAATCAGAGGAAAGGTTCAGAACGACAATCGCTGTTGCACCTTCGTCAGCAAGCTTCTGAAACTCAGCATCAAAGTTGCCAGGTGATGGCGCAGCAGTTTCAGGCAAAACAGCAGACGCTGCGCACTTTTTCCAGAACTCATCTGTCGTGATGGTTTCGCGGTCTACGTATTCGTCATCGCCAAATCGGACCTTGAGGGGAACGATGCTGATGAGCAGTTGGTCTGCGAGTTCTTGAGGAAGGTCGCAGGAGGAGTCGGTAACAATTCGAACAGTCATTAGTCCGAAACCGTAGTACCTCGAGCCTTCTGAATTCGGGCGCGACGCCAGTGGGTCCACCACCACAGAAGAACCAGGACCAGCAGAAAGAGGCTTAGGTACTGGCCAAATCCGGCGATGGCGTTCATTCGTGCCGTGACTTGGATGTACGGAACCACTTGAAGATTGCCGTCGGGGGTGGTGACGCGAATAGAGATGGGGAATCGTCCGTTTGTACGAGTTCCGGCCTCGACTTCAACCTCGGTGGTGCCACCAGCGGCCAGTTTGACCCTGCGCACGGGGTCTTGCAGACGCAATTTGGCGCTCGCCATTCGTACGCGAACCGTGAGAGGAACGTCTGAGTTGTTGCGGATTTGAATGCGTATGGCCCCTGATCGACCAGACAGGGTGATGGTGTCAGGTGTGGTCACTGTGACGGAACCGCGAACATCACCTAAGAGTTTGCGAAGACCAGCCACATACGTATCGCCATTGACCACCGTGTTGGAGACGGCAAGAGCAAAGAGGTGAGACCACACTTCACGACGAACGTCAGTTGGGTCGGCCATGGAAGCGGTGGCGTCTAGTTCGTTTCGGGCTGCTGTGATGCCTGCCGCGCGTGCGGCGCCTGTGTTCGGTGTGGAGACTTGGAATCTGATGGACGAAGAGTCGCTCACTGCAACCTGCGCTGGTGCCATGTCTGTAAAGCGCACCCCGGTTGACCCCTGAAGAACTGAAGTTGCAGTCACAAGATTGCTCGTGGCGCTGGGATCACCTGACGAACTCGACAAGAGAAGACGGATAGAAGATGCTGCACGTCCAGCTGCAAGTAGATCATTTCGCGCAACGAGCAATTCTGCCGCAGTGTGAATTGCCGACAACGAACCAGACTTTCGTGTGCCTTCGTTGGTCAAAGTCTGTGCAGCTGCGTCATCGACGGCGATGACCGCAACATTGTTGCTGTTCACACCACTGGGACGCATCACGACGTTGGTTGTTCCCGAGACAGAAACATCTTGTTGTGCACGTGGTGTCAGAATGACCGACACAATTCCTGCAGTGCGAAGCAACTGAAGACCAGAAGATGTCAAGTAGTGATCTGCAACATACGTACCACGATGAATCAC
>Ga0208595_1000164_pt1 | contig 25427 bp, 27 predicted proteins | sample LakMenEpi28Jun11_FD_150742 | JGI IMG/M metagenome (GOLD analysis project Ga0208595, IMG submission 150742) | Freshwater microbial communities from Lake Mendota, WI - 28JUN2011 deep hole epilimnion (SPAdes) | ecosystem: Environmental > Aquatic > Freshwater > Lake > Epilimnion/Euphotic zone ...
CGGTAAGTTTACAGAAATACCGCGTTTTGCGTCTAAGTTTGTAAACTTAGGCACCGAAATTACCGAATTACCGTGAAAATCACCTTAGCCCCATCATACACGAACCGCGTGATGCCAGTTCCGCCGCCGCTGATTTCTTAAAGACGCCGCTTCGTTTATTGCCAGCCTTCCAAGACTTGGTCTGGCGGTCTGTGGCCGTCTGCCCACATGCGGATGTTTGCAATCACGCGCTCGCCCGACGCCTCTCGCCCTTCAAAGGTCGCGCTGCCCAAATGGGGGAGCAATACGACATTGGGAATGTTGAACAATCGCGAGTCCACCGCTGGCTCATGCGTATAGACATCCAACCCGGCCCCCGCGATACGGCCCGTTTCCAAGGCATCAATCAACGCGTCCTCGTCAATCAACTCCCCACGCGAGCTGTTGATGATATAGGCGTCCGCTTTCATCTGCGCGATGCGGTGGGCGTTGATGATCTTGTCGGTTTCTGCGGTTAACGGGCAATGCAGGGTGATAATGTCCGACCGCGCCATAAGCCGGTCAATGTCGGGTTCAAAGACGATGCCTAATTCATCCTCGACGCTTGCGGGCAGGCGGTGGCGCTTGTTGTAGAGGATATTGAGGCCAAAGGCCTTTGCGCGCATCGCCACAGCTTCACCAATCCGGCCAAGCCCGATGATGCCCAATGTCTTGCCGCCAATCCGGTGGCCAAGCATCCCCGTCGGGCTCCAGCCGCGCCATTCGCTGTTGCGCATAACACGCTGGCCTTCGCCAAGGCGGCGGGGGACGTTGAGGATGAGCGCCATCGTCAGGTCGGCGGTATCGTCGGTGAACACGCCGGGCGTGTTGGTGACCATGATGCCCTTCGCCTTTGCGGCGGCCAGGTCGATATGGTTGACGCCCGCGCCATAGCTGGCGATCAGCTTGAGCCGGGGCGGGGCGGCGGCGACGATTTCTGCATTGATGCTGTCGGTGACCGTTGGCACAAGCACGTCGCAATCGGCCATTGCGGCGATCAATGCGTCACGGCTTAATGGGGTGTCGTCGGTGTTGAAGCGTGCGTCGAATAACTCCGCCATGCGTTTTTCAACCGCAGGCAGCAAACTGCGTGTAACGCGGATGGACGGACGTTCGAGGCGGCTAAGTTCTGGCATAGGCTGACTAAAGCCGAATTTGTGGCTAGGTCAAGACAGGATGGTTGCACTCCCCGCAACGCTTGCCGTATAAGATGCAAACGATGGTAAACAATATGGCCAAGCAGAACAAATCGATAGCGCGTTATGGCGCAGTGGCGCTTGCGCTTTTGGGTTCGGTGTCTGCCGCTGGACAGACGCAGCGAAAGCCGCCTTATTGGGCGTCGATACAAAAGCCCGAAGCCCGCATGCGCACCGGGCCCAGCACTGAATTTCCAGTGACATGGGTGTACAAAAGGCAGAATTTGCCGGTGAAAGTCGTCGCGGTCCACAGCGTCTGGCGCAAGGTCGAGGATCCCGATGGGGAACAAGGCTGGCTGCACGTGCGGCTTTTAAGCCCCCAGCGGACCGCCATCGTTATTGGTAAAGACAATGGCGCATTGCGGGACTCGCCGCAAGCCAGCGCGCATATTTCATGGCGTGTTGAACCCGGTGTGGTCGGAATCATTGAGGAATGCGAAAAGGGCTATTGCCGTTTTGAAACCAATGGTCGGTACGGTTACATCGAAACGGCGCGTATTTGGGGCGATGAAGCGCCCTAAGCCGTGAAGCTTACGCTTCGACGCGCTCTGCGAGAACCGTCAGGCCGCCTGCGTTCACCTCGGCAAAACCACCTGCGATCATCAGGCGCTCCGGCGTTGCGCCTTGCGTCTTGTAAATCTCCAGCGCGGCGTCGTTGCGCAGCGTGCTCATCATCGGGCTATGGCCCTCCAACACGCCGAAATCGCCCTCAGTGCCCGGAACGACAACCATATAGACATCGTCCGAGCGATAGAGCTTCTCAGGGGTTACGAGTTCGAAGTGTAATGGCATCAGTCTTTTCCCAACCTTCCCCTCTCCTTTGGGAGAGGGTTGTGAAGACTTAGCGCCGTAGCTTTCGCGAAGGCGGTTAGTCGTAGCTGGGTGAGGGGGAGTGCCCAATCGTCAGGGCTAACCCCTCATCCAACTTCGCCTAAGCTGCTACACAGCTAAGGCTTCGTATCCTTCTCCCAAAAGGAGAAGGTAAATGCTTACGCCGCTTCCGCAGCCATTTTGGCTGCTTTGGCAACCGCTTCTTCGATTCCGCCGACCATGTAGAAAGCGGATTCGGGAAGATGGTCATATTCGCCATCGACGACTGCCTTGAACGATTTCACGGTGTCTTCGACCTGAACAAACTTACCGGAAATGCCGGTGAAGACTTCGGCAACATGGAAAGGCTGTGACAAGAAACGCTGAATCTTACGTGCGCGGGTTACGGTCAATTTGTCGTCTTCGGACAATTCGTCCATACCCAAAATCGCAATGATGTCTTGCAGTGACTTATATTTTTGCAGCGTTTCCTGAACGCGGCGGGCGGTGTCATAATGCTCTTGGCCAACAACGGCTGGTGTCAAAACGCGGCTGACCGAGTCAAGCGGGTCAACGGCGGGGTAAATGCCAAGCTCCGAAATTGCGCGGTTTAGCGTGGTCGTTGCGTCCAAATGGGCAAATGACGTGGCTGGTGCAGGGTCGGTCAAGTCATCTGCGGGAACGTAAATCGCCTGAACCGAGGTAATCGAACCCTTGGTGGTCGAGGTGATGCGTTCCTGCAACTGGCCCATGTCGGTTGCCAAAGTTGGCTGATAGCCCACAGCCGATGGGATACGGCCGAGAAGCGCGGACACTTCGGAACCGGCCTGCGTGAAGCGGAAGATGTTGTCGACGAAGAACAGAACGTCCTGGCCTTCTTCATCGCGGAAATATTCCGCCATGGTCAGGCCCGAAAGCGCGACGCGGGCACGGGCACCGGGCGGCTCGTTCATCTGACCGAAGACCAACGCAACCTTTGAACCTTCTGGCGTTGGATTGCCGTCGGCGTCCTTGGCGATAACGCCGGCGTCGAGGAATTCGTGATACAGATCGTTCCCTTCGCGGGTGCGCTCACCCACGCCAGCAAACACCGAAACGCCGCCATGGCCCTTTGCGATGTTGTTGATCAGTTCCTGAATAAGAACGGTCTTGCCAACGCCGGCGCCGCCGAACAGGCCGATCTTGCCGCCCTTTGCATAAGGCGCAAGCAGGTCGATGACCTTGATCCCGGTGACGAGGATTTCGGCCTCGGTCGACTGGTCAGTGAACAAGGGCGCTTCTGCGTGGATCGGGTTGGACTTTGCCGCGCCAACAGGGCCGCGCTCGTCAATGGGCTCTCCAATGACGTTCATGATGCGGCCAAGCGTCATTGGGCCAACTGGGACCGAAATCTGCGCGCCGGTGTCGCGGACTGGCTGACCACGGGTCAGGCCTTCGGTCGCGTCCATCGCGATGGTCCGCACAGTGTTTTCGCCCAAATGCTGCGCCACTTCAAGGACCAAGCGGTTGCCATTATTGTCGGTTTCAAGCGCCGACAAAATCGATGGCAATTGGCCGGTGAAAGTGACATCGACAACAGCGCCGATGATCTGGCTGATACGGCCAGTCGCGCCAGCAACGTTGATGGCGGTCTGGCCAGCGCCAGCCTTGGGGGCAGGGGCCTTGGTTGCAGCGGCCTTTTTCACAGGTGCCTTTTTGGCGGCTGCGGCGGGTGCTGCGGCCTTTGGAGCGGCGGTCTTCTTCGGGGCGGTTGCCATTTGCTTCTTCCTTGCCTTTGGATGTCGTTAAAGCGCTTCTGCGCCTGCGTTTATTCTGTTGCTACAATGCTTCCGCACCAGCAATAATTTCGATTAATTCCGTGGTAATCGCTGCTTGACGCGTGCGGTTATATTGAATGGTCAGCTTGTTGATCATGTCGCCCGCGTTGCGCGTTGCGTTGTCCATGGCTGTCATTTTCGAACCTTGCTCCGACGCCGCATTTTCGCGGTTAGCGCGCAGCAACTGAACGGTCACGTTACGTGGCAGCAATTCGGCGAGAATTTCTTCTTCGTCGGGTTCATATTCCACTGTTGCGGACAAGCCGACCGTGTCGCTTTCGTCCGCGCTTACTGCAACGGGCATCAACTGGATCTGCGTTGGCGTTTGCGTCAGCACATTTTCAAACTTGCTGAAGAACAAGTGCGCGACGTCAAATTCCCCGGCCTCAAAACGCGCGGTCAAATCTTCGCCCCAAGCTTGCACATCGGCAAAGCTCAGCTTGCCCAGATCACCCGGTTCAATGCTGCGGATGATGTCGCCACGGAATGTCCGGCTCAACTGATCGCGGCCCTTCTTTCCGATGGTGTAGAATTTGACGGTCTTGCCCTCGGCCTTCAACGCCTCTGCCTGACGGCGGGCGAGGCGGACGATATTGGTGTTGAACGCGCCGGCAAGGCCCTTGTCGCTGGTTGCCACAACAAACAGATGCACGTCGCTCTTGCCTGAGCCTGCAAGCAGTTTTGGCGATTGCGGGCCAACAGACACCTTGGACGCGATGCTCGACACCACTGCCTCAAGCCGCTCGGCATAAGGGCGCGATGCTTCGGCCGCTTCGGTCGCCCGACGCAACTTCGCAGCGGCGACCATTTTCATCGCCTTAGTGATCTTCTGGGTCGACTTGACCGAGTTGATCCGCATTTTGAGGGCCTTCAGAGACGCCATCTAACTTCCTCACTTTCGTCATTCCCGCATAAGCGGGAATCCAACTCCTGAACTATAGGCCTGAACCGAGGGCTCAGGGGTTGGGCCCCCGCCTGCGCGGGGGTGACGGTTAAAATAGGTTACGCAAAATTCTTCGTGAATGTATCCAGTGCCGCCATCAGCGCTTTCTTGCTGTCGTCGCTGAAGTCGCGGCTGTCGCGGATGGTCTTCAGGATGCCCGCATGGTTGGCGCGCAAGTCGGCCAGCATTGATTCTTCGTAACGGGTCACGTCGGTGACAGGAATGCCATCGAGATAACCGTTGGTACCCGCAAAAATCGACGCGGTTTGCTCTTCAAACGGAAGCGGTGAGAATTGCTTTTGCTTCAACAATTCGGTCAAACGTGCGCCACGGTTCAAAAGCTTTTGCGTCGAGGCATCAAGGTCGGAACCGAACTGCGCGAACGCCGCCATTTCGCGATATTGTGCAAGCTCAAGCTTAATCGAGCCCGAAACTTTCTTCATCGCCTTTGTCTGTGCCGCCGAACCAACGCGGCTCACCGACAGACCCACGTTAATCGCAGGACGGATGCCTTGGAAGAACAGGTCGGTTTCGAGGAAGATCTGACCATCGGTGATCGAAATCACGTTGGTTGGGATATAGGCCGAAACGTCGCCAGCCTGCGTTTCGATGATCGGCAATGCCGTCAATGAACCACCGCCATTGGCGTCGGACATCTTCGCGGCGCGCTCCAGCAAGCGGCTGTGCAGATAGAAAACGTCACCGGGATAGGCTTCACGGCCCGGAGGACGACGCAGCAGCAAGGACATTTGGCGATAGGCCACGGCTTGCTTTGACAAATCATCATATACGATCACGGCGTGCATGCCGTTGTCGCGGAAAAATTCACCCATCGCAACGCCGGTGTAAGGCGCGAGATATTGCAGCGGTGCAGGCTCCGAAGCGGTTGCAGCAACGACGATGGAATATTCCATCGCGCCTTGTTCTTCCAACGCACGGACGATCTGCGCCACGGTTGAACGCTTCTGACCCACAGCAACGTAGATGCAGTATAGCTTCTTCGATTCGTCGGTGCCCTTGTTGACTTCCTTCTGGTTGATGAAGGTGTCGATGGCGACAGCGGTCTTACCCGTCTGACGGTCGCCGATGATCAATTCGCGCTGGCCACGGCCAACGGGCACGAGGGCGTCAAGCGCCTTGAGGCCAGTTTGTACAGGCTCCGAAACCGATTGGCGCGGGATGATGCCGGGCGCTTTGACTTCAACGCGGCTGCGTTGCGTGGTCTTCAATGGGCCCTTGCCATCGATGGGGTTGCCAAGGCCGTCAACAACGCGGCCAAGCAATTCCTTGCCGACAGGAACGTCCACAATCGTGCCGGTGCGCTTTACAACGTCACCTTCACGGATTTCGCTGTCTGACCCGAAAATAACAACACCAACATTGTCCGCTTCCAGGTTCAGCGCCATGCCCTGAATACCATTGGAGAATTCGACCATTTCACCAGCCTGGACATTGTCGAGGCCATGAATACGGGCGATGCCGTCACCAACCGACAAGACGCTGCCGACTTCCGAAACCTGTGCTTCGGTGCCGAAATTGGCGATCTGGTCCTTAATGACCTTGGAAATTTCTGCGGCGCGGATATCCATGTTGCTACTTAGCCTTTCACCGACGGCGGATGCCGTCAGCCTTTCATCTGGTTAGCGAGGGTGTTCAAACGGGTTTTAATCGAATTGTCGATCATCTGGCTGCCGATTTTTACGGTAAGCCCGCCAAGAAGCGACGGATCGACTTTGGTCTGGATGGCGACATCGCTGCCGACGCGTTTTGTAAGTGTGGCCAATAATGCCTTGGTCTGCGCCGCGCTCAATGCATGAGCGGAGGTAACTTCGGCAGTGACTTCGCCGCGATGTGCCGCAGCAAGCGTTGAAAACGCGCGGACAACGGAGGCAGTTTCGTTCAAGCGACGATTGTCAGCGAGCACGCCCAATGTCTTGGCGGTCAGGGCATCCAGCTTCATTGCTTTTGCAACAGCGGCAATGGCTTTCTTCGCATCAATACGGCTGAGTACAGGATTGCTGGTGAGTGCTTTTAGATCAGCCGATTCGGTCACGGCTTGTGCCATCGCGCGCATGCTCTTTTCAACGGCATCAATCGCCTTTGCGTCGCGGGCCAGTTCAAACAATGCCGTCGCGTAACGGCCAGCAAGACTGGCCTGAATATTAGCGCTTGTGCCGCCGGAATTATCCACGCGTCGAATTCCTAAAATGTGAGACTGAAAAACTTACCGAGCGCACCAAGGAGTTGCCCCCTCTTTGGCGTCGGGCCGCCCCTAGCAGGGGTTTTGCTGCGATGCAAGATGGCGATTGTCGCTTGTGCAACAGGAATCGTGATATGGCGCTTTCGATGCTCTTTACCACGACCTGCAGAGCCCATTATCCTGAATTTCGTGCCTTCGTCATCCTGAAACAAGTTCAGGATGACGACCGGGCGGGTGTGAGGGCTAGGATGACGATACGGCGGGTTCGGCCAATGGTGCGCCCTGTGTCGGCGCTCATTCCCTGCCACCGCGTCATTCGCTCTAAAGCGGGCAGGGCGGTCTGTTTTCAGTGTAGGCACATTAGATAGGCCCCATGCACAGGCACAATGGTCGCTTTTTAAGGGTAAAGCGCCCGCACAAAATAGAGCCCTTCGGGTGGTGCATTTTCGGCCAGAGCTGATCGGTCAGCGGCATCGAGCGCCGCCTTCAAGTCTGCTGCTGTCCAGCGGCCAAGTCCGACGGCGACAAGGCATCCGACCATGGAGCGCACTTGATGGTGCAAGAAGGACAAGGCCGCTGCCTCGATAATCACATGCTGCCCCTCCCGCCGCACATTGAGGCTGTCGAGCGTTTTGACGGGGCTGGCGGATTGGCAAGCGGTGGAGCGGAAGGTGGTGAAATCATGCAGGCCGACAAGTATCTGCGCGGCGTTATGCATTGCATCGGCATCCAATTCCGGTCCGACGCGCCAGACGCGACCCTTTTCCAGCGTTAGCGAGGCACGGCGGTTGAGGATGCGATATTCATACGCCCGGCCAATGCAGCTATAGCGCGCATGCCAGTCGTCGGCGACTTCTTCGCATGCCAGTATCGCGATGGGGTGCGGGCGCAAATGCGCGTTTATGGCCTCCATCAAGCGGAAGGCGGATAGGCCTTTTTCTACATCAACATGCGCGCGCATGGCGAGCGCATGGACACCAGCATCGGTGCGGCCCGCGCTGTAGACCAAAGTTTTTTCGCCAGTGGTTTTGAATATCGCCTCTTCGATCGCGCCTTGGACCGAGGGGCCATGGTCCTGCCATTGCCAGCCCATATACGGGCCGCCGTCAAATTCGATGGTAAGCGCGAAGCGAGTCATGTCAGGGTAGCATATATATTGGAGCGGCGGGGATTTGGATTCACGCAGAGGCGCATAGGTCGCAGAGCAATGCTTCTCCCTGCGTCATGTTGAACTTGTTTCAGCATCCATCGTGCCACACAGACCGAAGGGGTAAGAGGCAAATCGCCCTCCCCACACCTACCGTCGCTCCAGCGCATGCTGGAGCCTATCGCGCCTTGCCGTATGACGCTGCGCATGATCGATAGACGTGATAGGCCCCAGCCTGCGCTGGGGCGACGAATGGCGATGTTTGGGGTGAGAATAGTCATGACAGGGTCGTTCCGACTGGAATCGCCTTGCCGCGCAGCAAGTCGGCGGTCGGCATCACAGGCTTGCCTGCGCGTTGGATGCGCGTTGGGCGAATGGCGTTAATGCCGCAGGCGATGGTGAGTTGGTCGTCGATAATCTCGCCTATCGCGCCGTGGGCTGCGACGATGTCGGCCGCCAAAACGCGATATCTCTCGCCGTCAAATTCGAACCATGCGCCCGGCGTGGGGTTGAAAGCACGGATTTGGCGTTCGACCGCGGCAGCGGACAGGGAAAAATCTAGCTTCGTTTCCGCCTTGTCGATCTTGGCGGCGTAGGTGACGCCTTCTTGCGGCTGCGCCACGCAGGGAAATGCCCCCAAATCGGCCAAAACCCTGACCATTAGCTCCGCCCCAAGCTCCGCCAGCTCCATAGTAAGCTGGCCCGTCGTCTGGTGCCCGATTTCGATTTCCGTCGTCGCGCGGACGGGGCCAGTATCCAGTCCGGCCTCCATCTGCATGACCATGACGCCACTATTGGCGTCACCCGCCAATATCGCCCGCTGCACCGGCGCGGCCCCCCGCCAGCGGGGCAGCAATGATCCATGGACATTCAGGCAACCATGCGCAGGCGCTTCCAAGACCGCAGGCGGCAATATGAGGCCATAAGCAGCGACGATGGCAACATCGAGGCCCAGTGCAGCAAAATCAGCCTGTGCATCCTCCTGACGCAGCGACAAAGGGCATCGAACGAGCAGACCCAGTTCCTCAGCGCGTTGTTGCACGGCGGACGGGGTAAGTTTCTTGCCGCGATTGGCAGGGCGCGGCGGCTGCGTATAAACTGCGACCACATCATGCCCGGCGGCTACCAACGCATCGAGCGTCGGCACGGCAAATTCGGGAGTTCCCATGAAGGCAAGACGCATCGTCACTTTTCCTTTGTTCAAAAGCCCCCTAAGACCCGGCGCATGGCATCGCAAGAAATAGACGCACTCGCGCAAGCATTGTCGAAACTGCCGGGGCTTGGCCCACGGTCGGCGCGCCGCGTCGTTCTGCACCTGATGAAAAAGCGCGAGAGCGTCTTGCAGCCGCTTTTACGCGCGTTGGAGCAGGTCGAACAAAGGCTGGTAGTGTGTGACACCTGCGGCAATATCGACACAGGCAACCCATGCGGCATTTGCATCGATCCGCGCCGCGACATCCGGTCCATCTGTGTGGTCGAGGATGTATCCGACCTATGGGCGTTGGACCGTTCGCGTCTGTTTCCCGGGAAATATCATGTTCTGGGCGGTCGTTTGTCCGCGCTTGATGGTGTTCGGCCAGAGGACCTCAAAATAGACGGATTGGTTAGCCGCATTGCCCACGGTGGCATTGATGAGGTGGTGCTGGCGATGAACGCAACGCTTGAGGGGCAGACCACGGCGCATTATCTGGCCGAACGGCTGGAACAATTCCCTATTCGCCTGACCCAATTGGCGCATGGTGTGCCAGTGGGCGGGGAACTTGATTATCTCGACGATGGCACTTTGGCGCAAGCACTGCGCGCGCGACGACCCGTCGGTTGATTTATCCAAAGACCGTCCCTATTTGCGACCCATGGCTATATTACCTATTCTTGAAGTGCCTGACCCGCGGCTGAAAACCATCTCGAAGCATGTCGAGAGTTTTGGTGATGATTTAAAAACGCTCGTCAATGACATGATCGAGACGATGTATGACGCGCCCGGCATTGGCTTGGCCGCCATTCAAGTGGGTGTGCCAAAGCGCCTGTTGGTTATCGACTTGCAGGAAGATGCAATGGAGGGCGACGCGCCTATTCGCAACCCGCGCGTTTTTGTGAACCCCGAAATCCTGGACCCGTCCGACGAACATAGCCTGTATAATGAAGGTTGCTTGTCGGTCCCCGACCAATATGCCGAGGTTGAGCGCCCCGCCCAAATCCGGGCGCGCTGGCAGGACCTGGATGGTAAGCTGCATGAAGAGACCATGACTGGCCTGATGGCGACATGTCTACAGCATGAAATGGACCATCTGGAAGGCATATTGTTCATCGACCATCTGTCGCGGCTAAAGCGTCAGATGGTGTTGAAGAAGATCGAAAAGGCCCGCAAAATGGGCGGCGGTCATGTGCATGGCCCCGATTGCCGCCACTGATGCGGTAAATACAGCGCCCCACCCAAGACGGGATGTCGTTATTTTGCGAACTGTGACGGGGCTGCGCTAACCGTTACAAACTTGCCCGCCTGGATTTCCTGCACCTCAAGCATACGGTCGGTCATTCCATTAGGGTTGAAGCGGAACGCGCCGTCAACGCCGATGAAACCCTGAGGATCGGTCAGTTGTCCTATGGGAAAGCGTGTGCCCGGACGCCAGTCGCGGGCGACGCGGGCCACCAGCAGCACCGAGTCATAGCCCAGGCTCGATAGACGCAATGGTGCTTTGCCAAAACGGGCGCGATATTTGGTGGCATATTGGGTGTAGAGCGTGTCCGATACACTTGCGAACCAGGCGCCATACATGGGCGAACTACCCGCAAGCGTGCCGTCGATATTCCACAAATCGGTGCCCAAGATTTTGGCCGTGCGAAGCCCGCTGCGGCGCAGCGCAGGCACAATTGCCATCGCAGCCCGCCCGCTGTCGGCAACCAATATGGCATCAATCGGGCCCATCTGTGCCAGACGACGGGCGGCGGCATCGGCAGACGCGGCGGTACCATTTGATTCCTGAATACCCAATAATATGCCGCCGGCAGCCCTTACGGCTGTCGTTATGTTCGATTGCGCACGTTGTCCGTAGACATTCGATGAAACGACAGCGGCAAAGCGGTTTATGCCTTGTGACTTGGCATAAAGCACCACGCGTTCAATCGATTGGTTCGGTAAATGGCCAAGCAAGAACACATTCTGTCCGGCAACGCCCACATCGTTGGAGAAGCTGATGATGGGCACGCCCGATGGACGCGCAATTTCTGCGACCTCAACCACATTGTCACCGCGCAGCGGGCCCAAGATGACCTTATTTCCATCCGCAATCGCGCGCTGTGTCGCGGCGGCCACACCAAGGCCGGTGTCATACGTAACCATGCGGATGTTGGTTACTTTGGTATCTGCAAGCGCCAGTGCCGTCGCATTGGCAATCGACTGCCCCACGTCGGCATCTGGACCGGTTACGGGCAACAAAAGGGCAACGCGGTGCATCCCGTCCGATGGCTCAGCAACTACCGTTGGTGGGGCTTTGCTGCGCGGAACTGTGTTACATGCCGCCAGCAAGATAAGCGACGTCAATAGCAACAGCTTTGAGATTGGGCCTGCTAAAGCTTGCGGCTGCGCGCCCGTTACGGCAATGGATGAACTCATTTTGGGTTCCTTGGGAAGAAGCTGCATATTCCGATGACTTTCGAATCAGGCTTATATGTCGTTGCGACCCCCATCGGCAACCTTGCAGATATATCACAAAGGGCAATCGACCTTCTGAAAAACGCAGAAATCGTCGCGGTTGAGGACAGCCGCGTCACGGGAAAATTGTTGCATCACCTTGGCATTAAAAAGAAAATGCGGCGCTACAACGACCATAGCGGGGATATTGAGCGCGAGTCCTTGGTCGCTGCGGCGCGGGACGGTGTTGTCGCCTTGGTGTCGGACGCTGGCACGCCATTAATCTCCGACCCCGGATATAAGCTTGTCCGCGCCGCACGTGACGCCGGCGTGCCGGTGTTCACCATTCCGGGCGCAAGTGCCGTGACGGCGGCTTTGTCGATCTGTGGCCTGCCAACAGACCGTTTCTTGTTTGCAGGGTTCCTGCCCAATAAAGCCAAAGCGCGGGTCGAGACATTGACCGAGCTGGGGCAGGTCAGGGCGACATTGGTTTTTTACGAAGCTGGTCCGCGTCTGGCCGCAAGCTTGGCCGCCATCGCCGACACTTATGGCGACCGCGAAGTTGCCGTGGCCCGCGAACTGACCAAAAAGTTTGAAGAGGTTGTCACCGGAACGGCGGCGGAGCTGGCGGCGCGCTATGCCGCACAGGAACCGAAAGGCGAAATCGTCCTGATAATTGCCCCGCCTGCCGGCGACGTGGCGACCGAGACGGGGGATGTCGATGCGGCGTTGCAAGAGGCGCTGGAAACTATGTCAGCCGCCAAGGCAGCGGGCGCGATTGCCAAGCGCTTTGGCCTAGAGCGCAATGCGGTTTATGCGCGCGCTACCGAGTTGAAGGCGAAATGAACCGCCTTGCCGCCGAACAACGCGGACGGCGCGGGGAGGCTATCGCCGCTTGGTTCCTGCGGCTGAAAGGATGGCGCATTGTGGGCACGCGCGTGAAAACCCCGCGTGGTGAGGTGGACTTAATCGCACGGCGCGGAAAGAGCATCGCCTTTGTCGAGGTAAAGGCACGGACAAAAGCCGTTGACCTTGCTACGGCGATTGATGCCAGTCGGTTGCGCCGTGTGGCCGCTGCCGCAGAAATTCTGCTCCCCAAATATGGCAAAGAATGCGAAAATATGCAGATTGATGTAATTATGGTTGCGCCATGGCGCTGGCCCAACCATTTGCCAAATGTCTGGCACGGATAGGAACTCGCGAAATGACAATCAAAATGGCGGTCCAGATGGACCCGATGGACGGCATCAACATCATTGGCGATTCCAGCTTTGCGCTGATGTTGGCAGGGCAAACGCGCGGTTATGATATCTGGCATTATGATGTTGGTTCCTTGACGCTGGATGCCAATGATCGGCTGATGGCTTGGGCGCATCCGGTGCATGACCTGCAACGGGTCGAAGGCGCGCATTATCGTTTTGGCGCGCCGCAGAAGATTGATTTAGGCGCTGACATCGACGTGGTGTTGATGCGGCAGGACCCGCCTTTTCACGTCGGCTACATCACCGCCACCCATTTGCTTGAACGCATCGCCCATGAAACTTTGGTGGTCAACAACCCCGTCAGCGTCCGCAACGCGCCCGAAAAAGTGATGGTGCTCGATTATCGGCAATATATGCCGCCGACAATCATCACCCGTTCAGCAGACGAAGTGCGCGACTTCCAAAAAATACATGGCGCGGTTGTTGTAAAGCCGCTGCATGGCAATGGTGGCAAAGCCATTTTCCGCATTGACGCCGACGGAAGCAATCTGGGTGCCTTGTTTGAGGTGTTCAACAATACTTGGCCGGAACCGCATATGGTGCAGCCATTCCTGCCCGATGTGGCGCTGGGCGACAAACGTATCGTCATGATTGACGGCGAAGTGACTGGCGCGATCAACCGCCGTCCGGGCGAAGGCGAGTTCCGGTCCAACCTGGCCGTTGGCGGCAGCGCGGAGTGGACGCAGCTTACCAGCCGTGAGCTTGAGATATGCCTGGCCATGGGGCCGCGTTTGAAGAAGCTTGGCCTGATATACGTGGGCATTGATGTCATCGGTGGGCAGTGGCTGACCGAGATAAACGTGACCTCGCCGACGGGAATCGTCGCCATTGATCGTTTTAATGGCACGGACACACCATCGCGCATTCTCGACGTTATTGAACATAAATTGTGGGGGCAGAAATAATGGAAGACTGGATCATTCGCTTGGTCGAATGGGGCCATTATTGGGGTGTCGCGTTGTTGATGCTGCTCGAAACGATATTCCCGCCGATACCGTCCGAAGTCATCATGACCGTGGCTGGTGTATCATCGGCGCGCGGGACGATGAACCTTGCAGGGACAATTGCGGCTGGCACGGCAGGCGCGATGCTGGGCAATTGGATATGGTATTGGGTGGCGGTCAAATTTGGTGAAAAACGGATGCATGTCTTCATCGACCGATACAGCCGTTGGTTGACGCTCGATTGGGATGAGGTTGAGCACGGCCAAAGCCTGTTTCGCAAGCATGGTTCGATCATCGTATTGGTCGCGCGGATGTTGCCCACATTACGGTCGCTGATTTCGATACCCGCTGGCTTGTTCGGCATGACGTTTCGGCGTTTCATGATGTTTTCGACGATTGGCACCGCCGGATGGACCTCAGCCTTGGCATGTGCGGGCTATTTTCTGGGATCGCAGTTCGACGATGTGGAAAAATGGCTTGGGCCTATGTCGACATTAGTGATCGCAGGCATCGTCCTGACCTATGTTTGGCGGCTATTGCGTTGGAAGCCTAAACCCGTGCCTATGCCCGAGGATGTGCGTTCTGATACTCATCCAAAAGCATAGCGGTATCGACAGCGGTATAAACCTGAGTCGACGACAGGCTGGCATGGCCCAATAGTTCCTGCAAGCTACGCAAGTCCGCCCCGCCGGCCAGCAAATGCGTGGCAAAGCTGTGGCGCAGCGCGTGCGGCGTTGTCCGGTCGGACAAGCCCAATCGCGTGCGTGCGCCCTGAACCGCGCGGCGAACCAATGCGGGCGATAATGGCCCGCCTTGTGCGCCGCGAAACAATGGCTGATCGGCACCGGCGGTATAAGGGCAGAGCGCGAGATATTCTTGGATGGCGGTCCGGACTATCTCCAGCAAGGGCACGATGCGCGTCTTGTTGCGCTTGCCTGTGACCCGCAACGTGCTGCCCATCGGCAATATGTCGCCCATCAGGCCGGTCGCTTCGCTCACGCGTAGGCCGCTGCCATAGAGCAACAAAAGCAGCGCCCAATCGCGCGCGCCGATCCAAATATCCTTTGCATTTTCGGCGACGTCATCAGCCAGTGCCAGAACATCATCAGGGTTCACCGGGCGCGGAAGACTGCGCTGCACACGCGGGCCCTTCATCACAGGCAAAGTAACATCATCGCCCAAGGCAAAGCGCAAGAAATGCCGCGCTGCGGACAGTTCCCGCGCCGTGGAACGATTAGTAAGGCCATCGCCGCGCCGGTCGGCCAAAAATGCGCGCATGTCTGCCGATGAAATCTTCTGCAGCGTCACGCGGGTAACTTCGCCGCCCCAATGGCTTTGCAGGAATCCGGTCAGCCGATCCGCCGTCGCGTAATAGGCGCGCACGCTATGCGGTGACATCCGGCGGTTGTCGGTCAGGAACGCGAGATATTCGGTGAGCAAGGACGGCATAAATGTCATGCTATCAGGCTGCGACATCCGCCTCAATATTTACTATTTGCGGCAGGATGGCATCAAGCAATGGCATGCCTTGCGGTGTGACTGTGACATGATCTCCAACGCGCACGATAAGGCCAAGCTGCGCGATTTTGTCGACTGCATCGATGTCGAGCAAGTCGGCGGCAGCGATGCCCGTGCGTTGCGACAGGCGGCCAAGGTCAATCCCTTCCGCCAGCCGCAATCCCATCAGCAAGCTTTCGGTGGCGCGCGTTGACGCATCGAGATGATCTTCGCTGCTAATGCCATGCGTATTACGTTCGACGGCGGACAAAAAATTCTCCGGCTTTTTATGGCGCTGGGTTGCGGCGTTCAGCCGCCGCCCATGTGCGCCGGGGCCAATGCCGATATAATCATCATAGCGCCAATAGCTTAAATTATGGCGGCTTTCGCTGGCCGCACGCGCATGGTTACTGATTTCATAGGCCGCTATGCCTGCGGCGGATGTCATCTGTCCGGTCAATTCATACAATGTCGCGGCATCGTCATCGTCGGCGGGAATAAAATGGCCCGTGCGCACCAATGTTTCAAATCGCGTGCCTGGTTCAATAGTAAGCTGATACAGCGACATATGATCGGTGCCGAACGAAAGGGCGCGTTGCAGCTCAGCCCCCCACTGGTCGGCGGTTTGATCAGGTCGCGCGTAAATCAGGTCGATGTTGACGCGACTAAAATGACGTTGTGCAATGGCCAGCGCGTCTAAACTTTCCGCCACCGAATGCGCGCGCCCCAAAAATGCCAGCGCGGCATCATCCAGTGACTGAAGCCCAAGCGATACGCGGTTGACGCCTGCTGCTGCGAGGTCAGCAAAGCGCGCCGCCTCCACCGAAGACGGGTTGGCTTCCAAAGTGATTTCGATGTTGTCAGCAAAACCCCAATGCCGCTGCGCCGCGTCAATCAGCGCGGCGACGGTGGACGGCGGCATCAACGACGGCGTGCCCCCGCCAAAGAAGATGGAGGTCAGCTTACGATCCGCCGTGCGTCCCGCCTCATAGGCCATGTCCGCCAGCAATGCCGCGCACCACGCCGCATCGTCCACCGTGTCGCGGACATGGCTATTGAAATCACAATAAGGGCATTTTGAAACGCAAAATGGCCAATGGATGTAAAGGGCGAGGGGTGGCTGCAATTGGCGTGTCATCGTCATCAGCCAACAAAGACCGTAGCCCTGAGCCAAGATGCTATACTGAAAAGCACCCTTCGACTTTCGTCAGCGCTGTCGCACTGACGGCTCAGGGCTGCGGTGCATGGGCGCGCGGGCTCGTTCAAAACACCGCCGCAACCAATTTGCGGAATGCGTCCGCCCGGTGGCTCATGGCGTGTTTTTCTTGTGGATCAAGTTCGGCAAAGGTCTCGCAGCGTCCCTCAGGCACGAACACAGGGTCATAACCAAAGCCAAGCAAGCCACGTGGCGGCCACGTCAGGCTGCCCTGCACACGGCCTTCGAAAATTTCCTGATACCCGTCGGGCCATGCCAGCGCCAAAGTGCAGACGAAATACGCGCTCCGGTCGGTGTCTGGGCCAAGTTCGGCCAGCTTGCCCTCAACCTTGCCCATCGCCATATACCAGTCACGCCCCGGCCCGCCTTCGAACATTTGCGTTTCCGCCCAGTCGGCCGTGTAGACCCCCGGGGCACCGTCTAAGGCGGCAACGCATAGGCCGCTGTCATCGGCCAGCGCGGGAAGGCCGGAACCTTGCGCCGACGCATGGGCCTTGAGCAAAGCATTTTCGGCAAAGCTGGTGCCGGTTTCGTCAGGTTCAGGCAGGCCAAGTTCGCCTGCCGATACCGGTTCGATCCCAAAAGGCGCAAGCAAGGCACGGATTTCGCGGACCTTGCCAGCATTATGGCTGGCGATGACCAGCCTGCCGGGTTCGAGTTTGCGGTGAGTCATGCGCAACTTCCGTCATGCTGAACTTGTTTCAGCATCTTAGTTCTGGGTTGTTCAAAAGTAAGACCCTGAAACGAGTTCAGGGTGACGGGTGCTAAAAATTCGCAATGAATCATAAACGTCGCCTCAAGTCATTTTGTCATCCCCGCTTTCGCGGGAATGACACAGAATTTAAGTGGTCCTGACCCTAAGACTTCCTATTTAACCGCGTCGGACTGCGCGGCGAAAATCCGGTCTGTTCCCATCCGCGCGAGGCGGAGCAGGCGCAGCAGGCCTTCTTCGTCATAGGTCGCGCCTTCGGCGGTGGCTTGCACTTCGGCAATCTGGCCACCTTCGATCAGGACGAAATTCGCATCGGCATCTGCGTCGGAATCTTCTATATAATCAAGGTCCAACACAGGCGTGCCTTTGAAGATTCCGCAGCTTACCGCAGCAACCCGGCCGCTAATGGGATCTTCCTTAATCGCGCCCGACGCCAGCAGGCCATTGACGGCAAGCCGCAAGGCAACCCAAGCGCCGGAAATCGCGGCGGTGCGTGTGCCGCCATCGGCTTGCAACACGTCGCAATCGATGGTGATTTGGTTTTCGCCCAGCTTCTTCAAATCCACGACCGAGCGTAACGAACGGCCGATAAGACGCTGAATTTCCTGAGTCCGGCCCGATTGCTTGCCCTTGGCTGCTTCGCGCTGGCTGCGCGTATGCGTGGCGCGGGGCAGCATCGAATATTCCGCCGTGACCCAGCCTTCACCCTTGCCGCGTAACCATGGCGGAATACGATCTTCGACGCTGGCGGTCACTAGCACACGGGTGTCGCCAAAACCGATGAGGCAGCTACCTTCGGCATGTTTGGTGAAATGGGTTTCAATCGAAATGGCGCGCATTTCGTCTGGCGCACGGCCGGAAGGACGCATGATAATCTCCTGATAATAAGTTGCCGCCCGCAGTAGGCCGTGAAAGTGATAGTTATGCGTTCACGGCCTTAGACTGCCCCGCTTGCTTTGCAAGTGCGCGGTGCGCTACACTGTCGCGGTGAGCCAAACACCCATCCATGAATTGAATGACCGGACACGCGTGATTTTCCGGATGGTGGTGGAAAGCTATCTGGACAATGGCGCGCCCGTGGGATCGCGGACAGTCTCCAAATTTGCAGGGTTAAACCTATCGCCAGCCTCGATCCGCAATGTCATGCAGGATTTGGAGGAAGCGGGCTATCTCGCATCACCGCACACAAGCGCCGGGCGGGTGCCAACCGAAAGCGGCCTGCGCCTGTTTGTGGACGGCATGATGCAATCGGCGGTGCCATCTGTTGAGGAACAGCGCGCGATTGAATCGCAAATCCGGGGCGAGGGGCCGATTGAAGAGGCGCTGGTCGCCGCAACTTCGGTACTGTCGGGCCTGTCCGCCTGCGCCGGTATCGTGCTTGTGCCAAAGCGTGACGCGGTCCTGAAGGCATTTAGCTTTGCGCGCCTGTCTCCGTTACAAGTGCTCGCGATCATGGTCGGGTCCGACAACAGCGTTGAAAACCGGCTGGTGTCGATTGACCCGGCAATCAGCGAAACCATGTTATCGGAGGCCGCAAACTATATCACGGCGCGCCTTTCGGGGTTAACGCTGTCCGAAGCGCTCGAGCGCCTCGACAGCGAAATTCGGGCCGAAAAGGCGGAGCTTGATGTCGCCAGCCAAAAACTGGTGCGCGACGGGCTGGCGATTTGGTCGCTCGATGCCAATGACCGGCCAGTGCTCATCGTGCGTGGGCAGTCGAACCTGATCGACGAAGCAGCAGCAGCCGACCTCGACCGCGTCCGGCAATTGTTGGATGAGCTAGAGAGCAAAGAGGAAATCGCGCGGCTGGTCGACAGTGCGCGTGAGGCACAATCGACGCGGATCTTCATCGGTACGGAAAATAATCTTTTCTCGCTTTCGGGATCGTCGGTGATCGCCGCGCCTTATCGGGAGGCAGGGGGCAAGGTGGTTGGCGTCATTGGCGTCATTGGCCCGACCCGCCTGAATTATGCACGCATTGTGCCGATGGTGGATTTTACCGCGCAAGCGCTGAGCCGTTTAATTAGGCCGTGAACATATAAATGATGCGCGGGTTGATGAAATAAAATTGCTTTCTATATGCGAGACGCAACAAACGACCATGCAGTCGCAACGTAATTGGGTTAATCAGGTTTATGACAAAGAAGAAATCCGCCGCAGCCGATCCTGCCGTAGAACAAGAACTTGAGGGCGTGCCAGAGCATATGAAAGACGATACGCCAGAAGCAACCGACGCTGCCGATGCACAGATTTCGGCGCTGGAAGAGGCGCTCGCCGCTGCACAGCAGGATGTTTTATACGCGCAGGCCGAAACGCAAAATGTGCGTCGCCGTATGGAGAAAGAGGCGCAGGATGCCCGCGCTTATGCCGCTACGGGTTTTGCCCGCGATGTGCTGTCCGTGTCCGACAATCTTTCGCGTGCATTGGAAGCAATTCCGTCTGAAATGCGCGAGAGCGACGCGATGAAACCGCTCGTCATCGGCCTTGAGGCAACGGGCCGCGAGTTGGACAGCGTCTTTGCCAAAAACGGCATTACCCGCATTGCCGCCATGGGCATGCCGCTGGACCCTAATCAGCATCAGGCGATGGTTGAGATTCCAAGCGCCGATGTCGCACCCGGCATCATTGTCGCCGAAATGCAGGCGGGGTATATGATCAAGGACCGCTTGCTGCGCCCTGCCTTGGTTGGGGTGGCAAAGGCGGCGGACTAAGTCCGCCCACTTCTGAAATATTAGGTCCTGACCCTCGGCCGGGGGTGGCGTAAGTCAGCACGCTCCGCTATTGAGCGCGTCCCATGACCACAGCGGCAATCCCGACGGACCGTCATTCCCCTTGGCGCGACGAGCTTCGCGCGACCTTGTCGCTTGCGTGGCCGTTGATTCTGACCAACCTGTCGATGTCGTTGATTGGCGCGACCGATGTGGTGATGGTGGGGTGGCTCGGGCCAACCGAGTTGGCGGCGGCGTCGCTTGGGTTCAACCTGTGCATGACGGCGGCGATTTTCTGCATGGGCTTGGTCACCGCGACCGCGCCGATGATGGCCAGCGAGCGCGGCGCAAAGGCGCATTCGGTGCGCGATATCCGCCGCACATTCCGGCAAGGATTGTGGGTCGCGGTTGCGATCATGATCCCGATCTGGCTGATCTTATGGCAGACCGAAGCCATATTGCTGACGCTTGGCCAGCAAGCCGAACTTGCGGCCAAAGCGCAAAGCTATGTGCGAGCCTATATGTGGTCGATCCTGCCATTTTTGTGGTTGATTATCGCGCGCAATTTCCTGTCGGCGTTGGAGCAGCCCATGTGGTCGCTCGTGATCGGTATCTTGGGCGTCTTTGCGAACGCGGCATTCAACTATGTCCTCATTTTCGGGAAATTGGGCGTGCCGGCCTTGGGCATAATCGGCGCTGGTATTGGCAGTATTCTCGCCAATATGTTCATGTTTTTGGGCATGGTGGCGGTGATAAGCTATCATCCCAAATTCCGGCGATATCATCTGTTCGGGCGTTGGTGGCGCAGCGACTGGCCACGGTTTCGGGCGCTGTGGAAACTGGGGTTACCGATTGGCGTGACGATGGGCTTGGAAGGCGGCGTGTTTGGCGTTGCGGTCATGCTCATGGGGTTAATCGACACCGCCTCGGTCGCGGCGCATGCCATCGCGCTTCAGGTCGCAAGCGTCACGTTCATGGTGCCCTTGGGCCTTGCGCAGGCCGCGACAGTGCGTGTGGGCATTGGCTATGGCCGACGCGATTTTGCGCTTATCCGCCGTGCTGGTTGGACCAGCTTCGTCATGGGAACGGGTTTCATGGCGGCGATGGCGGTGCTGATGTGGCTGTCACCCGAATTGCTGATTTCGCTGTTCATAGACCGCGATGCCGCGATCAATGCGGAGGTCGTGCGACTGGCCGTCAGCTTCCTTGCCATTGCGGCCTTGTTCCAGATTGTCGATGGCGCGCAAGTCGTGGGCGCGGGCATGTTGCGCGGATTGCATGACACAAGTATGCCCATGTTGTTTGCCGCCTTTGGCTATTGGGTGGTTGGCATTGGCGTCGGCGCATGGCTGGCATTTTCGCAAGGGTGGAATGGCGTTGGTATTTGGGTCGGCTTGGCGACCGGGCTTGGCATTGTCGCGGTGCTGATGCTCGTGCGTTGGTCGATGCGCGCGCGGCTTGGGCTGCTGCCGTCAGAAAGGTAAAACGCCCTCATATTGCGACAGCGGCGGCGCGCCTGCAACCTTCGCGCCGTTGCGCAACAGGAATATATGCCGGACGATTTCGGCTTGCTGTTCCAACCCATATTGGTCGAGCTGCCACCCCGGCTTCAAGCTATAATCATAGCGGCAAAAAGGATGCCTCCGCAGCGGCAAAAATATGCCCTTTTGGTGCTGCCACACATGCACCAGTTCGTGGATGAACAGGCCTTGCGCACTCAGGCTAGCGTCGCAAAAATCATCGCAGAACATATCGCCCTTGGGATGAAACCATAAATGGCCGTTCGGGGCCATGGTCACGCGGCGCGGCTGAAACCAAAAATAACTGCGGTTATGGATACGGATGCTGTGATAATCGAGCGCTGACCCGAAAACGGACTGTGCCAGCGCCCGTTCGCGGACGGTCAGGGGCCTGCCGGATTTGTGCGGGCCGAACATGTTCAACCATCAATTGCTTTCTTCTCGTCCGGGTCGCTGCCGTCGATTTCTTGTACCCGCGCCTTGACCACTATGCGGACATTGTTTGAAAACAGAAATTCGGTCTCAATCACGCCCAAGCGGCGGGGGATGACGTTGACGCCCCACATCATCACATGCTTGCCGCCTTTTTTGAAGGCGACTTTCTCGCCAGAGGGAATAAGCACGCGGTCCATAGGGGCCATGGTCACGGCACCGGTTTTTGCATCCACCGTGACATCGTGCATTTCCACGCGAACGGCCGATGGTGAACTTACGCGCAGCAAATGCACATCCTCCGGCCCGCCATAGACGTTGAAATGCATCGCGGACGGGTTGTCATCGACGGGCGACAGGGTCAGCGTTGCTTCCTTTACCTTCAACTGCGGCGTCGGGCCGCATGCACCCAGCAAAAGGGCAGCCGCAGCGGCGCTGAATATGCATATACGTCGGTTCATAACGTCCTCCTTTTGATGTTAGCTGAGGGCACCGCAGCGGCCCAGCTATACAGAGTTTTCACTTAACTTTTTCCCTATCTAGGAACGCCGAAGTCTTGTGCCAAGAGAATTGGCTCCTATATCGCCGCTACAACGTCACGTTACGCGGAAACCCGGTGCCTGATAGGGCTGGTGCGAAATGTGACAGGGTAAAGTTCAATTTTTAAATTTTCGGGGTAAGTTTTTATGGCTAAAGTTATTGGTATCGACTTGGGCACGACAAACAGCTGCGTTGCGGTAATGGACGGCGGCAAGCCCAAGGTCATTGAAAATGCAGAAGGCGCACGGACAACGCCATCAATCGTGGCCTTTGCCAAGGATGGCGAGCGCCTTATCGGCCAGCCAGCCAAGCGTCAGGCCGTCACCAATCCTGAAAGCACGATTTACGCGGTGAAGCGCCTTATCGGCCGTCGCTTTGATGACCCTATGACCAAGAAGGATATGGGTCTTGTTCCTTACAGCATCGTCAAGGGCAAGACCGGCGATGCTTGGGTCAAGGCAGGCGGCGAAGAATATTCGCCATCGCAAATTTCGGCATTCATCCTGCAAAAGATGAAAGAAACAGCGGAAGCCTATTTGGGCGAAACCGTCACGCAAGCGGTCATCACCGTTCCAGCCTATTTCAACGACGCCCAGCGTCAGGCCACAAAGGATGCTGGCCAGATTGCGGGTCTTGAAGTGCTGCGTATCATTAACGAGCCAACCGCTGCTGCGCTTGCCTATGGCATGGACAAAGACGAGAATAAAACCATCGCGGTTTATGACCTTGGCGGCGGCACGTTCGACATTTCGATCCTCGAAGTCGGCGACGGCGTGTTCGAGGTGAAATCGACCAATGGCGACACCTTCCTGGGCGGTGAAGATTTCGACAGCGTGCTCGTCGAGCATTTGGCAGCCGATTTCAACAAGGCCGAAGGCATTGACCTGACCAAGGACAAGCTTGCGCTGCAACGTTTGAAGGAAGCGGCTGAAAAGGCGAAGATCGAATTATCCTCGACACAGACGACGGAAGTCAACCTGCCTTTCATTACCGCTGACCAAAATGGTCCAAAGCACCTTGTGAAAACTATCACGCGTGCCGACCTTGAAAAATTGGTTGGTGACCTGATCAAGCGCACGCTTGAGCCTTGCAAAAAGGCATTGGCCGATGCGGGTATCAAGGCCGATGCCATTGATGAAGTCGTGATGGTCGGCGGCATGACCCGCATGCCAAAGGTGCGCGACGTCGTAAAGAATTTCTTCGGCAAGGAGCCGCACACGGGCGTGAACCCTGATGAAGTTGTTGCCATGGGCGCAGCCATTCAGGCGGGCGTTTTGCAGGGCGACGTCAAGGACGTGTTGTTGCTCGACGTGACGCCACTCTCGCTAGGTATCGAAACGCTCGGCGGCGTATTTACGCGCATGATTGACCGTAACACGACGATCCCGACGAAGAAAAGCCAAGTATATTCGACTGCTGAAGACAATCAAAATGCCGTGACCATCCGCGTCTTCCAAGGCGAGCGTGAAATGGCGGCGGATAATAAGCTGCTTGGAAATTTCGATCTGGTCGGCATTCCACCCGCTCCCCGCGGCGTTCCGCAGGTTGAAGTGACCTTCGATATTGACGCCAATGGCCTCGTCAGCGTGACGGCCAAGGACAAGGGCACAGGCAAGGAACAGCAGATCAAAATTCAGGCATCGGGCGGTCTGTCTGATGCGGATATTGAACAGATGGTCCGCGATGCCGAAGCCTTTGCCGAAGAAGACAAGAAGCGTCGTGAATCGGCAGAAGCCAAGAACAATGCAGAAAGCCTTGTCCACTCCACCGAGAAGCAGTTGGAAGAGCATGGCGACAAGATTGACTCCGCGTTGAAGGCCGAAATCGAAGCGGCGGTGGCGGAAACCAAGACAGCCATCGAAGGCGGCGATGCAGAAGCCATGAAGGAAAAGGCAACCGCCTTGGCCCAAATCGCGATGAAGCTTGGCGAAGCGATCTACAAGGAAGAGCAAGCTGCCGGCGCATCGGCAGGTGCCGCATCGGAAGAGGCGCCAGCAGACGATAATGTTGTCGATGCCGAATTCTCCGAAGTCGAAGACGACAAGAAAGACTGATGTTGAATATTTCTAACCGTCGCTGTCGAAACGCAGCGACGGTCGGGAAGACCGGGGGGTAGTCAGTCATGAATCTCGACATTGATTATTACGAATTGTTGGAAGTCGAGCGGACTGCGGATGAAAAGACGCTGAAAACCGCGTATCGCCGGATCGCGATGGAATGCCATCCCGACCGCAATCCCGGCTGCGACAAATCCGAAGCCAAGTTTAAGGCGATTAGCCAGGCCTATGACGTCCTGAAAGACCCGCAAAAGCGCGCCGCCTATGACCGGTTTGGCAAGGAAGCGTTTGAAAATGGCGGCATGGGTGGCGGCGGTGGTGGCCAAGGCGGCGCCGGTTTTGGCGACTTCTCCGATATCTTCGAAAGCTTTTTTGGCGACGCTTTTGGTGGCCGCCAGCGAGGCCCTGCGCGTGGTGCAGATTTACGCTATGATCTCGAAATCTCGCTCGATGAGGCCTTTCACGGCAAGGATGCCGAGATTACCATCGACGTCGCCACCGCATGCGGCACGTGCAGTGGCAGTGGCGCGACGCCGGGGTCAGGCAAGCGTCGCTGCAACCTGTGCGCAGGCCATGGCAAGGTGCGTGCGCAGCAAGGCTTCTTTGTGGTCGAACGCACATGCCCGACCTGCCACGGTCGCGGCGAAGTGATTGAGTCTCCATGCCGGGTCTGCGGCGGCGAAGGCCGGGTGGATGAACGCAAGACCATCGCCGTCAATATTCCGCCCGGCGTCGACGAAGGCACGCGCATTCGGGTCGCAGGTCGGGGCGAGGCCG
>Ga0208595_1000165_pt1 | contig 25269 bp, 33 predicted proteins | sample LakMenEpi28Jun11_FD_150742 | JGI IMG/M metagenome (GOLD analysis project Ga0208595, IMG submission 150742) | Freshwater microbial communities from Lake Mendota, WI - 28JUN2011 deep hole epilimnion (SPAdes) | ecosystem: Environmental > Aquatic > Freshwater > Lake > Epilimnion/Euphotic zone ...
AGCGCAGGAAATATCCCATTTATTGAAATGCCAAAGGAACAATTAAGGCATTTAGATCCTAAAAATTTTTATTTTGGAAAAAGCTTTACCAACTATATGTTGGAAGCAGATTATAAAGATGGTGCATGGACAAATGCGGTCATCAAAAAATTCGAACCATTACAGATAGATCCATCTACTGCTGTTTTGCATTATGGTCAATCCATTTTTGAAGGGATCAAAGCATACAAAACTGTTAATGATGAAGTGGTTATTTTTAGACCAGAAGAAAATTACAAACGCTTTAATACCTCTGCAGAAAGAATGCAAATGCCAACCGTTCCAGAATGGTTATTCATGGATGGCATGAAACAATTGATCAAGATTGAAAAAGATTGGATTCCAAACGCAGAAGACCATTCATTGTACATTCGTCCATTCATGATTGCAACAGATCCTTTCATAGGAGTGCGTCCATCAGCATTGTATAAGTTCATGATTATTTTAGGACCGTCTGGTCCGTATAATACAGAACCAATGAAGATATTAATTGAAAAAGATTTTACTAGAGCGACGCCAGGTGGAGTAGGTTTTGCAAAGAATGGCGGTAACTATGGTGCAAGTTTGTATCCTGTTGTGTTAGCACAAAAAAAAGGATACGACCAAGTATTATGGACAGACGCTTTGGAACATAAATATGTAGAAGAGGTTGGGATGATGAATGTTATGTTTGTGATTGATGGGAAAGTGATTACCCCAAGTTTGGAAAGAGGCACCGTTTTGAAAGGGGTGACAAGAGCCAGTGCAATTATCTTATTAAGGGATATGGGATATACTGTTGAAGAGCGAAACCTTTCAATAGAAGAAATTGTTACTGCACATAAATCTGGTAAGTTAGAAGAAGTATTTGGGGTGGGAACAGCTGCGGTTGTTTCATTTGTTTCCAGATTAGCAGAAGGGGATTATGTGATGGATTTTGATTTAACGAAGTCCGTTGTGGCACCAAAGCTAAAAAAGAAGCTAAACGACATTCGTACAGGTCTTGAAGAAGATAAACATGGCTGGCTGGTGAAAATATAGTTAAATATCTGATAATCAGTATTTTAACTATCAAAAACAAAGACAATCGTTCAGTAAATGGGTCTAATTGCTTTATTTTTTAAAAAATAGCAAATAACATTTTGGTAATTCGTTAACAGACATTACCTTTGCCGTCCGAATTTTTTATAAACCAAAATTGAACTAAACAGCATAATTAATGCCTACTATTCAACAATTAGTGAGAAAAGGCCGTGAGATCATCAGGGCTAAAAGTAAATCAAGAGCTTTGGATGCATGTCCTCAGCGTCGTGGTGTTTGCACAAGAGTATATACAACAACTCCAAAAAAGCCGAACTCTGCTTTACGTAAAGTAGCAAAAGTACGTTTGACTAATAAGATTGAAGTCATTGCCTATATCCCAGGTGAAGGCCATAACTTACAAGAGCACAGTATCGTATTAATCCGTGGTGGTCGTGTAAAAGACTTACCGGGTGTACGTTACCATATTGTTCGTGGTAGTTTGGATACTGCAGGTGTTAAAGACCGTAAGCAGTCTCGTTCTAAGTATGGTACTAAGAAAGAAAAAGCGAAGAAATAAATAATTATCAAGTAACAACTAATTAATATTCGACATGCGTAAAGCACAACCTAAAAAGATTCCATTAGCTCCAGATCCTCGTTTCAGCGATGTAGCTGTAACTCGTTTTATCAACAACATCATGTTGGATGGTAAAAAGACAACTGCCTACAAAATATTTTACGATGCTTTAGACAAAGTAACTAAAATGACTAGCGAAGATGGTTATGAAATGTGGAAGAAAGCTGTTGCAAATGTAACTCCAGCGGTTGAAGTTCGTAGCCGTCGTATTGGTGGTGCAACTTTCCAAATCCCAGCTGAAGTTCGTGCGGACAGAAAGATCTCTTTAAGCATGAAGTGGTTGGTGCGTTTTAGCCGTGAGCGTAACGGTAAAACAATGGCCGACAAATTAGCAAATGAAATCGTTGCAGCTACAAAAGGCGAAGGCGGTGCATTTAAGAAGAAAGAAGATACACACCGTATGGCTGAGGCGAACAAAGCGTTCTCTCACTTTAAAGTGTAATCTCCTCAAAAGGAATCATTTACCTTATTATACTAAAACCTCTACAGCAATGTGGAGGTTTTTTATTGAAAAAAAGGGGGCGGATTCTGTTGTTCAATCACTTATATGATTAACTTTGCGCCTCGGAAAATTGGATAAATAAAATTAAACAACCCTAATATGGCGGACTTAAGACTACAAAGAAACTTTGGTATTGCTGCGCACATTGATGCGGGTAAAACTACAACCACTGAACGTATCTTGCGTTACACTGGTATGATTCACAAAATTGGTGAAGTACATGATGGTGGAGCTACCACTGACTGGATGGAGCAAGAAAAAGAAAGAGGTATCACTATTACTTCTGCAGCAGTAAGTTGTCAATGGCAATTTCCAACTACATTAGGTAAGAAAGATGCAAACACAAAAGACTATTATTTCAATATCATTGATACTCCGGGTCACGTTGACTTTACTGTAGAGGTAGAGCGTTCTATGCGTGTATTGGATGGTTTGATTGCATTGTTCTCTGCTGTAGATGGTGTTGAGCCACAATCAGAAACTGTATGGCGTCAAGCAAATCGTTATAAAGTTCCACGTATTGGTTTCGTAAATAAAATGGACCGTGCTGGTGCAGACTTCTTAATGGTGGTAACACAAGTAAGAGAAATGCTAGGTGCGAAAGCCGTGCCATTGCAATTACCAATTGGAGCTGAAGATGGTTTCAAAGGGGTAGTGGATTTGATTAAAATGAAAGGTATTATCTGGGATGATGCTACAGAAGGTATGACTTACTCTGAGATCCCTGTACCAGATGATATGAAAGAAGATGTAGATTATTGGAGAGCGCAATTAATTGAAGCAGTTGCTGAATATGATGATAAGTTAATGGAGAAATTCTTTGAGAACCCAGATTCAATTTCTGAAGATGAGGTGCACGAAGCTATCCGTAAAGCTTGTATCGATTTAAGTATCGTTCCAATGATGTGTGGATCTTCATTCAAAAATAAAGGTGTACAAACTGCATTAGATGCGGTATGTCGTTATTTACCTTCTCCAGTAGATGTGGATGATACAGAAGGAACAGATCCTGACACAGGAGAAAAAGTTTACCGTAAGCCAAATGCAAAAGAACCATTTGCTGCATTGGCATTCAAAATTATGACAGATCCATTCGTAGGACGTCTTGCGTTCTTCAGATGTTATTCTGGTCACTTAGATGCCGGTTCTTATGTAAGAAACGTACGTAGTGGAAAGAATGAGCGTATCTCTCGTATCATGAAGATGTTTGCGAACAAACAAAACCCAATCGATTTTATCGAAGCAGGTGATATCGCAGCAGCGGTTGGATTTAAAGAGATTAAAACAGGAGATACATTATGTGATGAGAATCACTTAATCGTTCTTGAGAATATGTTTATCCCAGAACCAGTTATCTCTGTAGCGGTTGAGCCTAAGACTCAAGCGGACGTTGATAAAATGGGTATGGCGATTGCAAAATTAGTAGAGGAAGATCCTACCTTAAGAGTAAAGACAGACGAAGATACTGGTCAAACAATCTTATCAGGTATGGGTGAATTACACTTAGAGATCATCGTTGACCGTATGCGTCGTGAGTTCAAAGTGGAAATCAACCAAGGTAATCCTCAGGTTGCTTATAAAGAATCATTTGGAACAACTATCGAGCACCGTGAAGTGTTGAAGAAACAATCTGGTGGTCGTGGTAAGTTCGCTGATATCCAATTCTCTATTGGACCTGCAGATGAGGAGTGGTTGGCAGCAAATGCGGATAAGAAAGCATTCCAATTTGTGAATGATTTATTCGGAGGATCTATCCCTAAGGAATTCGTTCCTGCAATCACAAAAGGTTTTGAAACATCTATGACAACTGGAGTTTTAGCTGGTTTCCCAGTGAACAACATGAAAGTTCGTGTATTTGATGGTTCTTACCATGATGTGGATTCTGATGCAATGTCATTTGAATTATGTGCTAAAGCTGGTTTCAGAACTGCTGGTAAGAAAGCGAAGCCTACATTACTTGAGCCAATCATGAAAGTAGAGGTTGTAACTCCAGATCAGTACATGGGAGATGTAACAGGTGACTTGAACCGTCGTCGTGGTATGTTAGAAGGTATGGATAGCCGCGGTAACTTACAAGTGATCAAGGCGAAAGTGCCATTGAGCGAAATGTTCGGATACGTAACACAATTGCGTTCATTGAGCTCTGGTCGTGCCACATCAACTATGGAGTTCAGTCATTACAACCCAGCACCAAACAATATTGCTGAGGAAGTGATGGCGAAAAACAAAGGTAAAGTGAAGGATGACGAGTAGTTTTACACGTTAAATCTTTGATTTTCAATAAATTAGGAACCCCTTCCAGTCAAATGGAGGGGGCTTTCTTTTACTAGTAGGTGGGGGGTGAAAAGAATTTTAAAAAAAGTTAAAAAAAACCTCCTATTTCTTGAATATTACGGTATAACCCATTACCTTTGCAACCCCAAGATAATTTGGAAAAATAAGCTATGTCTCAAAGAATTAGAATAAAATTACAATCTTACGATCACAACTTAGTTGATAAGTCAGCTGAGAAAATCGTAAAAACAGTACGCAGTACAGGTGCAGTAGTTACAGGTCCTATTCCTTTGCCTACACACAAACGCATTTTCACTGTGTTACGTTCACCGCACGTTAACAAGAAAAGTCGTGAGCAGTTCCAATTAGCAACGCACAAGCGTTTATTGGATATCTACACTTCTTCTTCTAAAACAGTAGACGCCCTAAGTAAGTTAGACTTACCATCAGGTGTTGAGGTGGAGATCAAAGCATAAGTATTTTTAAATCCATCTCCCAATCACTGACACATTATGCATCAGTAGAAAAAGGAGCGCTGGTTGAATATAGAAGAAAAATATAAACAGGCCCTTCGAGGTTTGTTTACTTCCGGTACTTCCCCTTCTCTTTTAAAACAGAGAAAACTCAGGAAAAGGTCGGCAGCAAACAGGGATTGAATCCGAGCTACTTTAAAAGGTAGCATCATCATCGGATGTCCTCAGAACCAAGCGCGGGGCATAAACCGCAAAACAGATGAAAGGTATTATTGGAAAAAAAATTGGCATGACCAGCATCTTCGCCGAAGATGGTAAGCAAATCGCTTGTACCATTATCGAAGCTGGTCCTTGTACAGTCACTCAGGTTAAAACACCAGAGGTGGACGGTTATAGCGCAGTGCAGTTAGCATTGGGCGATAAGAAAGAAAAGCATTCTACAAAGTCTGAAATTAATCACTACGCAAAAGCGCAGACTGCTCCCAAAAAATTCGTTAAAGAGTTCCGCAACTACGATCTTGAAGCTGCTTTAGGAACAACTATTACTTTAGACATGTTCTCTGAAGGAGATACTGTTGAAGTGGTTGGTACAACTAAAGGTAAAGGTTTCCAAGGTGTTGTTAAGCGTCATGGATTTAGTGGTGTGGGTGAAGCTACACACGGACAACATGACCGTTCTCGTGCTCCAGGTTCTATTGGTGGATCATCTTATCCAGCAAGAGTATTCAAGGGTATGCGCATGGCTGGTCGTATGGGTAACGATCGCGTTAAAACAAAAGGTTTAAAAGTATTAAAGTTATTCCCAGAGCAAAACTACTTATTAGTAAGTGGATCAGTTCCTGGTCATAATGGTTCAATCGTTTTAATCCAAAAGTAATCACAACTTAATCGACAACAATGCAATTAGAAGTAATAGATATAAAGGGCAAAAAAACAGGCAGACAGGTAGAATTACCTGCTGAGATTTTTGGTGCTACACCAAATGATCATGTTATTTATTTAGCCGTTAAACAATATTTAGCTGCGCGCCGTTCAGGTACGCATAAAGTAAAGACACGTGCAGAAGTACAAGGTGCTAGCAGAAAATTACATAAGCAAAAAGGTACAGGTGGAGCTCGTAAGGGTAATATCCGTAACCCTTTGTACAAAGGTGGTGGTACAATCTTTGGACCAAAGCCGCACTCTTATGATTTCAAATTAAACCGTAAGGTGAAAGATTTGGCTAAAATCTCTGCTTTATCACACAAGGCGATTGATCAAGCGATCTTAGTTTTAGAAGACATCAAAATGTCTACACCTAAAACAAAGGATATCACTGCGATCATGAACCAATTGAAATTAGAGAACAAAAAGACTTTAGTAATCTTACCTGAGTATGATGAAAACATCTACTTAAGTACACGTAATATTCCTAACGTAGCAAGTTCTTTATTGTCTGATATCAATACATACGACATTATGAACGCTGACGTATTAGTGATTACAGAAGGTGCTGCTAAAATCTTTAACGAAGAGGAAAAAGCAACAGCTTAATCCTTATAAGGTATAAAACTTATTATTATGAAGTTGACAGAAATATTAATCAAACCAATCCTTACGGAGAAAGCAAATGCGCAGCAAGATAAATTGAGCCGTTATGCATTCAAAGTAAACCGTCGTGCGAACAAATTAGAGATCAAAACTGCGGTTGAGCAATTTTATGGTGTAAACGTTGTTGACGTAAACACATTGGTTGTTCCAGGAAAAAGCAAGACTCGTTCAACTAAGTCTGGTATTATCTCTGGTGTAAAATCTGGATATAAGAAAGCATTAGTTACAGTAGCGGAAGGTGAATCCATTGACCTTTACGCAAGTATATAACAATAGCCCGCGAAGCTGAAAAATTCGTAAGACCAAAAGTCTTTTAAAGTAAAAAAAAACAAAATGGCATTAAGAAAGTACAAACCGATTACAGCAGGTACCCGTTGGAGAATAGGTAACGCTTACGCTGAAATCACAACTAACAAACCTGAAAAGAGTTTGTTAGAACCTCAAAAGAAAACTGCAGGACGTAACTTCCAAGGTCGTCGTGCAATGCGTTACATGGGTGGTGGTCATAGACAACACTATCGTCTTATCGACTTCAAAAGAGATAAGAAGGATATGCAAGCGCAAGTGGTGTCTGTTGAGTATGATCCAAACAGAACTGCATTCATCGCATTGGTACAATATACTGATGGAGAGAAAAGATACATTATCTGTCCAAATGGTTTACAAGTAGGTGCAACTGTATCTTCTGGCGACAACGTTGTTCCAGAAATCGGTAACGCATTACCTATGAAGAGTATCCCATTAGGTACGATGATTCACAACATCGAAATGCAACCTGGTCAAGGTGGTAAATTGGTACGAAGTGCTGGTACATCTGCTCAGTTAGCGAATAAGGAAACTGAATATGCTGTTCTTAAAATGCCTTCTGGTGAATTAAGAAAAGTATTGATCAACTGTTATGCAACAATTGGTGTGGTATCTAATAGCGACCACAACTTAGAAACAGCTGGTAAAGCAGGTAGAAACCGTTGGAAAGGTGTACGTCCTCGTGTAAGAGGTGTTGCCATGAACCCAGTGGATCACCCGATGGGTGGTGGTGAAGGTAGAGCGTCTGGTGGACATCCAAGAAGCAGAAATGGTAAGTATGCTAAAGGAGAGAAAACTAGAACAAGAGGAAAAGGTAGCGACAAGTTGATTATTCAACGTCGTGACGGTAAAAAATTGACAAAATAATTTAACAATCAAATTAACTCGTTACTATGGGTCGTTCGATTAAAAAAGGTCCTTATATAGATCATAACCTTGAAGGAAAAGTAGAGGATATGAACGGAGGCAAAACTAAGAAAGGTGTAATTAAAACTTGGAGTCGTAGAAGTACAATCTCTCCAGATTTTGTAGGACATACTTTCGCAGTACACAACGGAAATAAATTTATCCCAGTTTATGTGACCGAATTCATGGTAGGTCATAAATTAGGTGAATTTTCTCCAACAAGAAACTTCAGAGGACACGCTGGATCAAAAAAGTAAATCAACATTAAGGTTTGATCGTTAAGTTCAAACACTAAACAATAAAGAAATGGAAGCAGTAGCTAAACTAAACAATTATCCCACAGGTCCACGTAAGATGCGTTTGATCGCAGACGTTATTCGTGGTATGGAAGTGGAAAAAGCATTGGCAATTTTGGATTTCCATCCTCAACACAATGCAGTTCCATTAGCAAAGTTGTTAAAAAGTGCAATCAGTAACTGGGAGCAAAAAAACAATGGCGCTAGTGCAGCAGATAGCAACTTAGTAGTTAAAACAGTTTTTGTAGACGGTGGTCGTACGTTAAAGCGTATGCGCCCAGCTCCACAAGGACGTGGCTACAGAGTTAGAAAGCGCAGCAATCACGTAACATTGATTGTAGATACTAAATCAGATTCAAAAAACTAAATATTCTAAACCATCACTATGGGTCAGAAAGCAAATCCAATTGGGAACAGATTAGGTATCATCCGCGGATGGGAAAGTAACTGGTATGGTAATAAAAAAGATTACGCTACTAAGTTAATTGAGGACCATAAAATCCGTACGTACTTAATTGCTCGTATTAACAAGGGCGGTATCGCTCGTATCGTTATCGAACGTACATTAGGTAAGTTAATCATCACGATTCACACGTCTAAACCAGGTATCATCATCGGTAAAGGTGGTGGCGAGGTAGATCGTATCAAAGAAGAGTTAAAGAAATTAACGCACAAAGACGATGTTCAAATCAACATTCTAGAGATTCGTCGTCCAGAATTAGATGCAACAATTGTTGGAGAAACAATTGCGCGTCAAATTGAAAATCGTATTAACTACAAGCGTGCTATTAAGATGGCAATTGCTTCTACCTTGAGAATGGGTGCAGAAGGAATTAAAATCAAAGTAGGTGGTCGTATCGGTGGAGCTGAGATTGCTCGTTCCGAAGAGATCAAGCAAGGTAGAGTGCCTTTACATACTTTCAGAATGGACATCGACTACGCTAGCTTATTTGCATTAACAGTGTACGGTAAAATCGGTATCAAAGTATGGATTTGTAAAGGTGAAGTACTTGGTAAGCGTGATTTAAATCCAAACATCATTGGTGGTAAAGAAGGTGGCGAAAGAGCTGACTTCCGTGGTGGAGATCGTCGTGACGACCGTCGTGATGATAGAAACAACGACCGTCGTGGTCCAGGAGCAGGTGGTCCAAGAAAAAGATAATTAATTAATTAAGAGATAACAATATAATAAGATGTTACAGCCAAAAAGAAGTAAACACAGAAAACAACAGAAAGGACGTATTCGCGAAGTAGCGAAGCGCGGAACTTCTATTGCTTTTGGTTCTTTTGCACTAAAATCATTAGATCCAATTTGGTTGACAAACAGACAAATTGAGTCTGCGCGTCAAGCGATGACACGTGCAATGAAGAGAGAAGGTAATGTATGGATTCGTGTTTTCCCAGATAAAATTATTACTCGTAAGCCTGCAGAGGTGAGAATGGGTAAAGGTAAAGGTAACCCTGAATTCTGGGCTGCTGTGGTAGAACCAGGTCGTATCATTTTTGAAATTGATGGTGTTACACCAGAAGTTGCAAAAGAGGCGATGGGCTTAGCTGCACAGAAATTACCAATCAACACAAAGTTTGTTACAAGAAGAGATTTATAATTAACGACTTGTAATTAATAAGGACAACAAAAAAAAGTATTTGCTATGGCAAACAAGACATTTGAATTTAATAAGGAACTAAAAGGTTTAAGCGCTGCGGACTTAACTGCCCGTATCTCTGAAGATCAATTAAGACTTAAGAAATTAGAGTTCGCTCACGCTATTTCTCCTCTAGAGAATCCAATGAGCATCCGCGGACTTCGTAAAGACATTGCCCGTTTAAAAACGGAATTAAAGAAAAAAGAGTTAGGTATCTAAGATATTTAACAGTATAAAATTATGACAATGGTAGTAAGAAATTTACGTAAAACGAGAATCGGTGTAGTCACCAGTAACAAAATGAATAAAACCATTACTGTTGCAGTTGAAAGAAAAGTGAAACACCCTATCTACGGTAAGTTCGTGAAAAAAACAACAAAGTTCCATGCACACGATGAAAAAGACGAGTGTACAATGGGTGATATTGTTAAGATCATGGAAACACGTCCTTTAAGTAAAACAAAACGTTGGAGATTGGTAGAAGTAGTGGAGAAAGCTAAATAAGCTTACCCTAACAAACCAAAGGAATTAAGTAATAAATCGATTCACCCGAGTTCAATAGAACAAGGAAAAAAGCTAAAAGCTAAATAAAATGATTCAGCAAGAAAGTAGGCTCAATGTAGCTGATAATAGCGGCGCAAAAGAAGTACTTTGTATCAAGGTACTTGGTAATAGCGGACAAGACTTTGCAAAGATTGGTGATACCATCGTTGTAACTGTTAAGGATGCGATTCCTGCAGGCGGTATTAAGAAAGGTACTGTTTCAAAAGCAGTAATCGTTCGTACAAAAAACAAGTTGCGTAGAAAAGACGGTTCTTATATCCGTTTCGACGACAACGCTGTGGTATTGTTAAACAATTCAGAAGAGCCTAGAGGTACACGTATCTTTGGCCCAGTTGCTCGTGAATTGCGTGACAAAGGATACATGAAAATTGTTTCATTAGCACCAGAGGTGTTATAAAATATACATAATTATGAACAACAGATTCAAACCCAAATACAGCATCAAGAAAGGCGATAGCGTTGTAGTTATTGCTGGAGATGACAAGGACTTGAAAAAACCTCGCACAGTATTGGAAGTGAATGTAGAAAAAGGACGTGTAATTGTTGAAGGTGTAGCCATCGCAACAAAGCACACTAAGCCTTCTGCTTCAAATACAAAAGGTGGTATCGTGAAAGTGGAAGCTTCTATCAACATTAGTAATGTAATGTTATGGGATGCTAAAACAAGCGCGCCAACTAAAGTGAAGCGTTCAAGAGAGACAGGTAAATTAGTAAGAATTTCAAAAAAATCAGGGGAGGTAATTAAATAATGAGTACCGTAAAATACACTCCAAGATTAGCAGACAAGTACACTAAAGAAGTGATCCCTGCTTTATCTAAAAAGTTTGGTTACAAGTCTGTAATGCAAACTCCTAAGTTAGAAAAAATTTGCATCAACCGTGGTGTGAATGGCGCAGTAAATGACAAGAAATTGGTAGACATCGCTATCGATGAGCTAACAATGATTACTGGTCAAAAAGCTGTACCAACACTTTCTAAGAAAGATATCTCAAACTTTAAATTACGTAAGGGTATGCCAATTGGCGCTCGTGTAACTTTAAGAGGTGTGAAGATGTATGAATTCTTAGACCGTTTAGTTGCAGTTTCTTTACCACGTGTACGTGATTTCAAAGGTGTTAGCGACAAGGCATTTGATGGCCGTGGAAACTATACTTTAGGTATCACTGAGCAGATCATCTTCCCAGAAATCGATATCGATAAAGTAAATAAAATTACTGGTTTGGATATCACTTTTGTGACATCTGCTAACACAAATGAAGAAGCATACGAATTATTAAAAGAATTAGGTATGCCTTTCAAAAACATTAAAAAAGATAACAACTAATTAAAATATTATGGCAAGAGCATCAGTCAAAGCTAGACAAAGAAAGCGTGAAGCAACGGTTAAGCAATTCGCTGAAAAGCGCGCTGCATTAAAAGCTGCTAATGATTATGCAGGTTTGGATAAATTACCAAAGAATGCATCTCCAGTTCGTTTAAAGAACCGTTGTCAATTAACAGGTCGTCCAAGAGGATATATGAGATACTTTGGTATTTCAAGAAATATGTTCCGTGACATGGCTTTGAACGGAATGATTCCGGGTGTTAAAAAAGCAAGCTGGTAATATTTTCGATTGATTTAAGTTCATTTATTTGAATACTGAAACAAACAACATTTAGAACAGATTTAAAATACTAATAATGGTAACAGATCCAATAGCAGACTACTTAACAAGAATACGTAACGCCCAAATGGCCGGTCACCGTATCGTTGAGATCCCAGCTTCTAATTTAAAAAAGCGTATCACTGAGATTTTATACAATCAAGGTTATATCTTAAAGTACAAATTTGAAGATGATACAAAACAAGGTTTGATTAAGATCGCCTTGAAGTATGATGTAAACTCAAAGCAACCAGCTATCCGTTCTTTAGAGCGTATCAGCCGCCCAGGTTTACGTCACTACTCTAAGCCTGCTGATATCAAAAGAGTAAGCAATGGTTTAGGTATCGCAATCTTGTCAACTTCTAAGGGAGTAATGACAGATAAAGAAGCTAAAGCGAATAATGTAGGTGGTGAAGTTTTATGTGCAATTGCATAGTAGAACTTAATAAAAAATAAATTCATTGCTTAGTTAGCAGTTAAGCCTTTTAGTCGGGGCTGAAAACAACTAAGTTTCACAAAAAATAAAAAATCGACTATGTCTCGTATAGGAAAAAAACCAATCACAATCCCAGCTGGGGTGACTGTATCAGTTAAAGATGCAGTAGTTACTGTTAAGGGCCCAAAAGGTACTTTGACTCAAGAAGTTGATCGCGATATTATCGTTGAAGTAGAAGGAAACGAAGTAAACGTGAAGCGTCCAACAGAACAAATCCGTCACAGAGCAATGCACGGTTTATACCGTTCTTTAATTGCAAACTTAGTGAAGGGTGTAACTGAAGGATATAAAAAAGAATTAGAATTAGTGGGTGTTGGTTTTAAAGCTGCTAATACAGGTAATGTGTTAGACTTGGCTTTAGGATACTCTCACAATATCATTTTTGAAATTCCAAAAGAATTGACTGTAACTACAACTACCGAGAAGGGTCAGAATCCAAAGATCTTCTTAGAAAGTGCAGACAAGCAATTAATTGGTCAAGTTGCTGCTAAAATCAGAGGATTACGTAAACCAGAACCATACAAAGGAAAAGGTGTAAGATATTCTGATGAAGTTGTAAGAAGAAAAGCAGGTAAAGCAGCAGGTAAATAAACATTAAAAATCACGAAGAGCGGCAGCATCGCTCAACCAAAAAATAATCAATATGAGTAAATTAGCTCAAAGACAAAAGATCAGATACAGAATTCGTAAGAAAGTACAAGGTACAGCGACGAAACCTCGTTTATCTGTTTTCAGAAGTAACGCTGATATTTATTGCCAATTGATCGACGATGTAAACGGGGTAACCTTAGCAGCATCATCTTCAAGAGAAGCGGATATCGAAGCGCAAAAAGTACCAAAAATTGATAAAGCTAAATTAGCTGGTGAGTCAGTTGCTAAAAAAGCATTAGCTCTTAATATCACAACTTGTGTATTTGACAGAGGTGGTAACTTATATCATGGAAGAATCAAAGCGGTAGCAGAAGGTGCTAGAGCTGGCGGACTTCAATTTTAATTCGATAAAATACTAATAGTAAATCATGTCTAAATTAAACGTAAATAAGGTTAAAGCAGCAGTTGATGTTGAACTAAAAGAAAAAGTAGTTTCTATCAATCGTGTAGTAAAAACAACCAAAGGTGGTCGTACTTTCAGCTTCTCTGCTTTAGTAGTAGTAGGTAATGAAAATGGTGTGGTTGGTCAAGGTTTAGGTAAAGCTAAAGAAGTGCAAGAAGCCATTACAAAAGGTATCGAAGATGCTAAGAAGAATTTAGTGAAAGTGCCAATTATGCACGGAACAATTCCTCATGAGCAATTAGCTAAAGAAGGTGCTGCTAAAGTAATGATTAAGCCAGCTGCACACGGAGCGGGTGTAATTGCGGGTGGTAGTATGCGTGCTGTATTAGAGAGCGCAGGTATCACGGATATCTTAGCTAAAAGTTTAGGTTCTGCTAACCCACACAACGTGGTTAAAGCAACAATCAAAGCTTTAGGTTTATTACGTGAGCCAGTTCAAGTTGCAAAAACAAGAAATATTAAATTATCAAAAGTATTTAACGGATAATCAAACCATTGATTTTTTTAAATACACCATCAATAATTACAGATGAAAAAGATTAAAATAACTCAAGTAAAAAGCGGTATCGACAGATCTGAGCGTCAAAAACAAACTTTGATTGCTTTAGGTCTTAGAAAAATCAACGCTACTAAAGAAGTTGAGGCAACTCCTCAAATCTTAGGTATGGTGAATAAAGTAAGCCACTTAGTAAAAGTAGAAGAGATCGCTTAATTAGCGGAACTTTTCAATTCATAAATGCGAGGGGAGATTCCCCGAAAGTAAAAATCAATAAAAATGAAATTACACAATTTAAAACCTGCAGAAGGTTCAGTTCACAAAGCAATCAGAATCGGTAGAGGTGAAGCATCTGGTAAAGGTGGTACATCTACTAAAGGTAATAAAGGTGGTCAGTCTCGTGCTGGTTACAAAAGTAAAATGGCACACGAAGGTGGTCAGATGCCAATTCAACGTAGAGTTCCAAAGCGTGGATTTAAAAACATCAACCGTGTTGACTATGTTGTCTTCAACTTAGGTCAGTTAGATCAATTGATCGAAAAATATGGTTTCACAGAAATTACTCCAGAAAACTTATACATGAATAGCTTGATCAGTCGTACTGATTTAGTAAAAGTGTTAGCAAATGGCGAATTAAAAACTAAGATCAATTTCAGAGTAAACGCAGCAAGTAAGAAAGCACAAGATGCGATTGTGGCAGCTGGCGGAACCATCGAAATAATCTAATTTTTTTAGTATATTGCAAGACGCATTAACAGTGCGTCTTTTCAATTTAAAGGGCCAAGCACATAATTAAACACTGATGAAAAAACTAATAGATACATTTAAAAATATTTGGGCAATCGACGAACTAAAATCTAAGATTATAGTGACTTTGTTGTTCGTATTGACTTATAGAATTGGTGCACAAATCACTCTTCCTGGTATTAATCCATTGGCGATCGAAGCTGCTCAAAAAGCAGGTGGTAACAATGGTTTATTAGGCATTTTTGATATGTTCGCTGGTGGCGCATTTTCTCAAGCTTCAATTTTAGCTTTGGGTATCATGCCTTATATCTCTGCTTCTATCTTTATGCAATTGATGACTATTTTGGTGCCTCAATTACAGAAGATTCAAAAAGAAGGTGAGAGTGGAAGAAACAAAATCAATCAATGGACACGTTATTTGACCGTGATTGTAACTTTATTCCAAGCTGGTGCTTATGTTGCTTATTTAAATAGTCCAGGATATGCTGATGCATTGATTCCTGCATACAAAGATTATTTCTGGTTCTCTACTGTAATTACATTAACAGCGGGTACATTATTTGTAATGTGGTTAGGAGAGAAGATTCAAGATAAAGGTTTAGGTAATGGTACTTCTATCATCATCATGGTGGGTATCTTAGCGCGTTTACCACAATCAATCATCATGGAATTTGGTTCTAAAAGCCAAAAAGGTGGTGGTGGTTTGTTAATTTTCTTAATTGAAGTTGCTATTTTAGTAACCATCATCATGGGCTTGATTTTATTGGTACAAGGTGTTCGTAAGATCCCTGTAACTTATGCTAAGCAAGTGATTGGTGGGGCTCAAGTTGGTGGCGCACGTCAGTTTTTACCTGTTAAGGTAAACAGTGCTGGTGTAATGCCAATCATCTTCGCACAAGCGATCATGTTCTTACCAACTTTAGTTTCTTTCACAAATATTGATTCTGCACAAGGCATCGTTAGAATTTTCAATGACCACAGCAATGTTTGGTATATGTTGATTTATTCTGTGATGGTAATTGGATTCACCTTCTTATATACTGCTTTAATTTTTAATCCAAAGCAGATCTCTGAAGACCTTAAGCGTAACAATGGATTCGTTCCAGGTGTAAAACCGGGTCAACCAACAACAGACTATATTGGTGCTGTAATGGATAGAATCACATTACCAGGTGCGATCTTATTAGCATTGGTAGGTATCCTTCCAGGCTTTGCTCAAAAATTGGGTGTGACTCAAGGTTTCAGCACTTTCTTTGGAGGAACTTCTCTATTGATTATGGTAGGTGTTGTTTTGGATACATTACAACAAATCGAAACTTATTTATTAATGCGTCAATATGATGGATTAATGAGTACAGGTCGTGTTCAAGGAAGATCACCAATTACAGGTATGTAATTTTTTATAAAATAATTATATTTACAAACCTGTCCATTAAAAGACAGGTTTGTTTTTTTTAGCATCGAATTCGCTTTCTATGGTATATACTAAATCAGAAGAACAAGTTGGCTTAATGAAAGAGGCTGCTTTATTAGTGAGTCAAACATTAACAGAAGTTGCGAAAGTGATTAAGCCTGGCATGACTACTTTAGATATAGATCAGTTCTGCATGGAATTTGTGAAAGATCATAAAGGGATATTGTCATTTTATAATTATCATGGTTATCCGCATAATATTTGTGCATCGGTGAATGATGTGGTGGTTCATGGCTTCCCAAATAAAACAGCATTGAAAGAGGGAGATTTAGTATCTATTGATTTAGGTGTGATTTTAAATGGCTGGCATGGAGACCATGCTTATACTTTTATTTTAGGAGAAGTAGCTCCAGAACTTTTGAAATTAGTGAAAGTGACAAAGGAGTCTTTGTACAAAGGCATAGAAAAAGCTATCGTGAATAATAGAGTAGGTGATATTGGTTTTGCTATACAAGAACATACCGAGAAAAAAAATGGCTATGGTGTAGTGAGAGAACTAGTGGGACATGGCTTAGGTACAGAATTGCATGAGGATCCTCAAGTGCCAAATTATGGTAAAAGGGGTACGGGCATGAAGCTGGTAGAAAATTTAGTATTGGCAATTGAGCCTATGATTAATTTAGGTACACATAAAGTATTTACAGAAGAGGATGGATGGACAGTGAAAACACAGGATGGAAAAGCTTCGGTACATTTTGAACATGATGTATGTGTTAAGAAAAATGAAGCCTTGATTTTATCTGATTTCTCAATCATTGAAGCGGCAGAAAAAGCAAACATCAATTTAAATTCATCTTACTATTAATTTGTAAAATTGAATCATGGATACAAAAAACATTGTAGTGGTGGGAGGAGGTGCTGCAGGTTTTTTCTGTGCGATTCAAATTGCAGAAATGCATCCAAATTGGCAAATTACCATCGTTGAAAAGACCTCAAAATTATTGTCAAAAGTACGTGTGAGTGGAGGTGGGCGATGCAATGTAACACACGCATGCCCTGAAGTAGACCATTTAATTCAAAAATATCCCCGAGGACAACGTTTTTTAAAGAAAGCATTTTATCAGTTTGCCACCTTGCAAACGATCGACTGGTTTGCAAAGAACGATGTCAAATTACATACCGAGAAAGATGGGCGTATGTTTCCTATCACCAATGATTCTGAAACAATCGTAGCCTGCTTTATGAAAAAAGTGAATCAATATAAAATTGAGATTCTTTTAAATCATGAAGTGGTAAGTGTCGAAAAAAACGAAGCACATAAAAATAACGAACCGCAATTCGAATTAATTTGTGCGAATAAAAAATCAATACCAGCCGATCAAATTTGTTTTGCTGTTGGTGGTATTGTAAAGTCAGAAAATTTTAAATGGATTGAAACCTTAGGGCATCATTTTATTCCTTCCGTTCCTTCTTTGTTTACATTCAATGTGATTGATAAAAAAATTACGACACTCATGGGCTTGGCTGTAGAGCAAGCTAGTATACAATGGCAAGGAGAAAAATTTATAGAACAAGGACCATTACTTATCACACATTGGGGGATCAGTGGACCTGCAGCCATTAAGTTATCGGCCTGGTGCGCTCGTGCAATGGCGGATGCAAATTATGAAGGCAATATTTTAATTAATTGGGTACCTATTTACAATGAAAATTCTTTGCGATTAGAGTGGATGAATTTTAGACAAGATTTAGGAAGAAGGGAAATGGGATCAAAGAATCCTTTTGATCTTCCCCAAAGACTTTGGCATTATCTTTTAACAGAAGCAGGAATTGCATTACAAACAAAGTGGGCAGATCTTAAAAACACACATCAACAACAGCTCATTCAACTACTCACAAGAATGTCATTATCTATCAAAGGAAAAACAACTTTCAAAGAGGAATTTGTGACCTGTGGTGGAGTAGACCTTGCAGAAATTGATGCTGGCACAATGGAAAGCAAATTAGTTCCAGGCTTACATTTTGCGGGTGAAATGATGGATGTAGATGGCATTACAGGAGGGTTTAATTTCCAACATGCCTGGACTTCGGGATGGCTTGCTGCCCAGCATATGGGTGCCTAAAATGAGAAGGCTGTATTTAAATGCGATCCCCTTAACAATTGAATTCCTTACTACTTCAATTTCTTATTGAAAATCAATTAGTTAAGATTTTCCAATGCCTCATTTTTTGGGGCTTTTTTGATCTATTTTCTTCCCTTTTTACTACCTTTGCCGTCCGGTTCAAAAACGCCGGATTTTTATATGAAACTATTTTCAAAAAACCTAAACGCAGACGCACAGGAATTCGATGGCGCTACAGCTACCGAAGCAACTGCGACAACAAAAGCACCTGAAGTGGTAGTTGTAGAAACTGCACACGACGATTTCGATTGGAGCGTAGACAAACGTAATGTGAGTCATTATGCTGAAGCTGAAAGAGTAAAGTATGATAAAGTGTATGATGACACTTTCGTACAAATTAATGACGGTGAGATCATGAATGGTCTTGTTGTTGCTTTAACTAAAACAGATGTGGTAGTAAACATTGGTTTTAAAAGTGATGGCTTGGTATCATTGAATGAATTCCGTGACACCAATGGTGTTAAAACTGGTGATACAGTTGAAGTAATGGTTGTAGAAAAAGAAGACCGCGATGGTAATCTTCACTTAAGCCGTAAATCTGCTCGTATCTACCGTGCTTGGGAGCGTATTATGGAAGTACATAAGACTGGTGAAGTTGTTACTGGTTTAGTTACAAGCAAAACAAAAGGTGGATTAATCGTTGATGTATTTGGTATGGAAACATTCTTACCAGGTTCTCAAATTGATGTGAAGCCAGTTACAGATTACGATCAGTTCGTAGGAAAAACAATGGAGTTCAAAGTTGTTAAGATTAACGAAACAATTAAGAATGCCGTTGTATCACATAAAGCATTAATTGAAAGCGATATCGAAGCACAACGTGCAGAGATCATGAGTAAATTAGAGAAAGGTCAAGTATTAGAAGGTGTTGTTAAAAACATCACTGATTTCGGAGCCTTCATGGACTTAGGTGGATTAGATGGTTTATTGTATATCACTGATATCTCTTGGGGTAGAATTTCTCATCCAAGTGAAGTGGTTAAGATGGATCAAAAGATTCAAGTGGTTGTATTAGACTTTGATGATGACAAAAAACGTATCAGCTTAGGTTTAAAACAATTGACTCCACACCCTTGGGATGTATTACCAACTGACTTATCAGAAGGTAGTGTAGTGAAAGGTAAAGTTGTGAACATCGAAGATTACGGTGCGTTCTTAGAAATTCAACCAGGTGTTGAAGGTCTTGTACACGTTTCTGAAATCACTTGGGCGAACACACCTATCAACGCTAAAGAATTCTTCAAATTAGGAGATGAGCACGAAGCGAAAGTAGTTACATTAGATAAAGACGCTCGCAAGATGAGCTTGAGTATTAAACAAATGTCTCAAGATCCTTGGAACGCTATCGATAATAAATTCCCTGAAAACAGCATGCACAAAGGTCTAGTTAAAAACATCACTCCTTACGGTGTGTTTGTTGAATTAGAGTCTGGCATTGGTGGTATGATTCACATCAGTGATTTAAGCTGGTTGAAGCGTTTCAATCACCCTTCTGAGTATGTGAAAGTTGGTGAGTCTATCGATATCAAAATCTTGAATATCGACAAAGAAAACAGAAAACTTCAATTAGGACATAAGCAATTAGAAGAAGATCCTTGGAATGCATTAGAAGTAACTTTTGCAATCGGATCTATTCATGATGGAACCATCGTTCGCAAGGATGATAAAGGTGCTATTGTTCAAATGCCTTATGGTTTAGAAGGTTTCGCACCTAACCGTCACTTAGCTAAAGAAGATGGCAAGCAAGTTCAAGCAGAAGAAACAGCACAATTCATGGTGATCGAATTTGATCGTAATGAAAAGCGTATTGTAGTTTCTCATGCAAGAATTTGGGAGCAAAACATCCAGGAAGAAAAAGAAGTAGCTAAGAAAGAAGCAAAAGCTGAAAGTGAAAACACTAAGAAAGCAGTTAAAGCAGTTCAAGCTAAAGTAGAGAAATCTACATTAGGTGATTTAGGTGCTTTAGCAGAAATCAAAGCTAAATTAGACGAAAACAAAGAAGGATAGTTCCTCCTTGAATAAGCTATATAAAAGCCCCGCAATTGCGGGGCTTTTTGTTTTGAGAGCGCCATTTTAAAAATCTAACGGCGCTCTCAAAACATACTAATGATTTTAAGCCCCTGAGGGGGGCTTTTGTTTTTTATCGCCTTTTATAGAAATGTAAAGGCTCAAAAAACACGCTAATGATTTGAAGCCCCGTAGGGGCTTTTTGTTTTAAGCCCCTAAGGGGGCTTTTCGGTAATTTATTGACTATCAGGAGGGTTTTAGCTATTTCTTAACGTCAAAGCCTTTATTCGCAATCTTTTTCGTCCTAAATTGGGGATTATTAGTTAATTTTGCCACCCTGTATGAATAGAATCATCTTATTAATTTGCTTGGTTTTTAGTTTGAGTGCTTGTACTTCAAAGTTCCAAAAAGTGTTGAAGAACAAGGATACAGACTACAAAGTTAAAATGGCAGAAAAATATTTTGCTGAAAAGAAATACATTAATGCACAACAGCTCTTTGAATCAGTAATTCAGTTCGTAAAAGGAACACCACGTTACGAGGAATTATATTTGATGTATGCTAATTCTTATTATTTTGATAAGGATTATGAGAATGCAGAAAATATATACAAAACTTTTATTGAGTATTTTCCGAATTCTCCAAAAGCAGAAGAAGTAGAATTCATGAGGGCATTTACTTATTATAAACGTTCTCCTAAGGCTGAATTAGATCAAACTACTACCAATAGAGCAATGCAATTAATGCAATCTTTTATTGATGCGCATCCAACAAGTACAAGAGTCAAGGAAGCGTCTGAAGTAATTGATGCATGTAGAGAAAAGCTAGAATTAAAAGATTATAAAACTGCTACATTGTACTATGATCTTTCTTTGTACAGAGCATCTGCAGTTTCCTATGGTTTATTATCAGATTATTTCCCAGACTCTAAACAAGCTGATAAGTATAAATTATTAACATTGAAATCCTATTTTAAGTTTGCAGAGAATAGCTTCGTTGATAAACAAAAAGAGCGTTTTGAAAAAGTGATTGCAGAATACAATGATTTTGTAGACAGATATAGCGATAGTCCATTAATGACTGAAGCCAAAAAAATAAAGAAACAAACTGATCAATATTTAAATAATATAAAATGAGTAAATTAAGAAGACATATGGGTGCTAACACACCTGCTGTTGTAGAAACAAAGAGTTTGAAAGCTTTGAAATCAAAGACTGGAAATTTGTATGAATCAATTTCTATCATTGCAAAAAGAGCGAATCAAATCAATATCTCTATTAGAGAAGAATTACATTCTAAATTAGAGGAGTTTGCAAGTCATACAGATAGCTTGGAAGAAATTCATGAGAATAAAGAGCAAATCGAAATCTCTAAAGCTTATGAGCGTATGCCAAATCCAGCGATTTTGGCTACTGCTGAATTCATTGATGACAAGATTTATCATCGTAAAAACGAAGAAGCGGATTTATTCCGTTAGACTTCTTAAGGTATTTATATAAAACGTCCCGAAGATTCGGGACGTTTTTGTATTTTAGGGTATAAAACAACTAGGTATGTTTTTTAGGAAAATATCGATTTTATTATTGTGCTTTTTTACTTTTCAGCAATTGAAAGGGCAGGAGCTTGCGGCTGTTGTAAGCCTGCAAACCAATAAAGTGGATAATCTAGTGGATCCTAAATTTTTTACGCAACTTCAAACACAGTTAAAAGATTTTATCAACCAGCGTAAATGGACTTCAGATATTTTTACGCAAGAGGAGAAAATTGATTGTAGTTTTTATATTACCATTGAATCTTTAGTCTCTCCTGGTGTCTTTAATGCTAAGTTAAGTATTGTTGCAAATAGGCCAGTGTATCGCGCCAATTATACCACACCATTGTTGAACATGCAGGACGCTAATTTTACATTTAAATATCAATTGGGTCAGCCGATTGAATTCAATGAAAACAATGTAGCCAGAACAGATGCATTAGAAGCGAATTTAACAGCCACACTTGCTTACTATGTGTATATTATACTTGGCTTAGATTATGATTCCTTCTCTAAAAATGGAGGTGCGCCTTATTTTAGTAAAGCATTAAATGTGGTGTACAATGCCCCTGACGGATCGGGCATTAGTGGATGGAAATCTTATGACGGACAACGTAACCGATTTGTTTTAATTGATAACCTAACTAAATCTGGATTTGAAAAATTACATGAAATTACGTTTAACTATTATAGAAAAGGGATAGATCAATTGGCAGAAAAGCCAGAGCAGGCTAAAGTGGCCATCCTCAATGCACTGATGAGTTTACAAGAATTAAATGACGACAATGTGAATTCTATGGCTATCTCTATCTTTATGCAAGGCAGGGTGACAGAATTGATTGGTTTATTTTCGGATGCCGATAGGGCCACTAAAAAGCAATTGATGACCACTTTGTCTGCGATAGACATTACCAATATCAATAAGTATAAAGCATATTTTGAATGAGAAAAACAATCATGATAGGCATACTATTTCTTGCAGCATGTGCTTCCAAAGAAACTAAGACTGGAAAGCTTTTGCCAATCAAAACCATGCAACAAACTGTATGGCAGTTAATGCAAGTAGATGAATACCTTACAAGACAAATTCAGACTGACACAACCATACAACCATCCCTTAAGAAAGCTCAATATTACCAACAGGTATTTAATATAAATAAAGTAGATCGGGTACAATTTTATACTACAATGGATTATCTGGATAAGCATCCAGTGGAAATGAAAGTATTAATGGACTCGGTGGAAGCATTATCGAAAAGGGAAAAATTAACCCTTATTGCACATTAATTTTATGTAAATAAATGGAGGTCTCATCAAACACTTTTACTTTTGATTTCTTAAACTAATAAATTATACAATTATGCCAATCTCAATCGGACAAAATGCCCCTAATTTCTCATTATTTGATACAGATAAAAATCTCGTTCATTTAGCAGATGCTAAAGGTAAAAATGTAGTGCTTTTATTTTTTCCACTTGCTTTTACAGGTGTTTGTACAACTGAACTTTGTAATGTAAGAGACAATATTGCTGCATACAATTCTACCAATGCTCAAGTATATGGTATTTCTGTTGATTCTTTATTTGCATTAGGCAAGTTCAAAGAAGAACAAAAATTAAACTTCCCTTTATTAAGCGATTTTAATAAAGCAGCAGCGACAGCTTTTGATGTATTATATGAAACATTCCCTGCATTTGAAATGCAAGGTGTAAGCAAGCGTGCAGCATTTGTATTAGATGCTAATGGAGTGGTACAATACGCAGAAATTTGTCCTACGCCAGGCGACTTGCCTAATTTCGAAGCAATTCAAACTACATTGAATTCATTGAACTGAAACGTCAAATCTTGCTAGGTTTTTATAGAATATAAAAAACGCAAGAAGGTCATTAATAATTTTAAAAAGGGTCCCGATTTATCGGGACCCTTTTTGGTTCTTGCTAGTTATTTAAAAAATATTTTTATTTATCACAAACTTCAACAATCAAGAATTTTAAATAATGCGTATTCTCCATGCCCCAAATAATAGGATGGTCGCTTGACTGTGACTGATAAGTGACTTGTCTAATCCTTTTCTTGGCATCTTTTGCGGCCATATAGATCGTATCTAAGAACAGTTCTGGACTTACTAGGTTGGTACAACTTGAAGTCACTAAAAAGCCTCCATTATTGATCATCTTCATCCCTCTTAAATTAATTTCTTTATACCCTGTAACTGCCTTTTCGATACTACTTCTACTTTTTGTAAAAGCGGGTGGATCCAGCATCACCACATCATATTTCCTACCTTCTTTGCCCCAGTTTTTTAGGACATCAAAAGCATTGATGGCTTCAAATTTTACAATATGATCTAATTTATTTAGCGCAGCATTTCTGTTCGCTTGCGCAACAGCATTTTCAGAAATATCAATACCTAGAACAGATTTTGCACCATAATGTGCTGCATGTATTTCAAATGTACCCGTATAAGTAAATGCGCCTAATACATCTGCGCCTTTCACTATATGTTGAATAGCACGACGGTTATCTTGTTGGTCTAAAAAATAACCAGTTTTTTGTCCATGCTCAATATCTACATAAAACTGTAAACCATTTTCTTGTATGATGATTTCTGTTGGGAAAGGATCGGATAAAAAATCCTTCTTCTGTTCTAATCCTTCTAGTTCTCTAACAGGCACATCATTCCTTTCATAAATTCCCTTTGGTTTAAAGATGGTATTGATCGCATCCACAATGGCAGTTTTCCATTGTTCTATTCCCAATGATAAAGTTTGTAAAACAAAATAATCATTGAACTTATCTATGATCAATGCGGGTAATCCATCTGCTTCTCCAAATACCAATCTACAATTTTCGGTGTAGCCCAATTGTTTTCGATAGGCCCAAGCTTCACTGATTTTTTGATGGAAAAATGCCGCATCAATAGTGTCTCTTTTTCTTGTCAATAATCGGATGATGATTTGAGATCCTGGGTTGATATAGCCTCGGCCTGCTAATTGGCCATCAAAGTAATAGACTTCCACAATATCCCCTGGGGCAACTGTGCCAGCGATACGGTCTACTTCGTTGTTATAAATCCATGGGTGCCCCATGGCAATTCTTGGGGTAATGCGCTTATTTAGGTAAACCTTTGTCATTTGTCAAAGATAGGGACAGATTAAGTGACAACTTGTTCATTTTAAGCCCCTTTTATGTCAATTTTGCTCTTTTATTGCTTTGGCAATATATTTGCGTCCACTAGAGTACAAATAGTCAATTATGGAAGATAAAGAGCAATTAAGTCAAGAACCAATCGTAGATACTGAAAATGGAGCACAAACTGCCCCAGAAACCGAGGAAACCCCTTTGAGTGAGTTAGATCAGTTGAAGGCAGATTTGGCAGACCAAAAGGATAAATATTTGCGTTTAATGGCAGAATTTGAAAACTTCAAAAGGAGAACTGCTAAGGAAAGAGTGGACTTGATCC
>Ga0208595_1000167_pt1 | contig 25204 bp, 26 predicted proteins | sample LakMenEpi28Jun11_FD_150742 | JGI IMG/M metagenome (GOLD analysis project Ga0208595, IMG submission 150742) | Freshwater microbial communities from Lake Mendota, WI - 28JUN2011 deep hole epilimnion (SPAdes) | ecosystem: Environmental > Aquatic > Freshwater > Lake > Epilimnion/Euphotic zone ...
AGTGGTTATGGAAAGAACCAATATTCGAAATATGCCAGCAGAGACATTGCAACCTGTGCCAAGCATTGTGGTTGCTGATTTATCTTTTATTTCTCTGTCTCAAGTGTTGCCAGCACTAATTGCAAATGCTGCATTAGACGCTGACTTTTTGTTAATGGTTAAACCACAATTTGAAGTGGGTAAAGATTCCTTAGGTGCTGGGGGAGTTGTACGAGATCCAGAATTGCGAAGAGATGCCATTAGAAAAGTAGTCGATTCAGGTGCACAACTTGGATTAGGCTGTAACGGAGTTGTGGCATCAGCTCTTCCTGGACCAAAGGGCAATGTTGAATACTTTGTGTGGTTAAAAAAAGGTGGAGCAACAATTAGTGACAAAGAAATAGAAGACGCCATTGCCAAAGGACCTCAATCGTGAGTAACAAACCAATCGTCTTAATTCTTTTACACAATGATTCTGTTGAGGCCAATAAAATTGCCGCTCAAGTTTGTCAACAATTAAATAAAGCTCAAGTATCAATTTGTGCTCTCGCCAGTGATAAAAAATTAGTTCAAACTCAAGGCTTTGAGATCGATGAATTCATCGAAGGTAAAAGTGCCAATCCAAATCTTGCTTTAGTTTTTGGTGGAGACGGAACAATTCTTCGAGCCGTTGAAGTTACGAGAAAATCAAATATTCCTGTTTTAGGTATTAATCTTGGTCATGTTGGCTTTCTAGCTGAAGCTGAAGTTGAACACATTGAAGATGTTGTTAGGGCAATTGTTGAACATAAATGGGTGGAAGAACAAAGACTTGCCATCGATGTTGTTGTAACTAAAGATAATGAAATAGTTTTTGAATCATTTGCGCTCAATGATGTGGCAATTGAAAAATCTGAACCTGGTCACATGTTTGATTTGATTTTAGAAATTGATGGCAAACCTGTTTCTAGATTATGGGGAGATGGCATAGTTTTGGCCACTCCAACCGGATCAACTGCTTATGCCTTTAGTGCTGGAGGTCCAGTTATTTGGCCTAGTGTTGAAGCTTTAGTTGTTGTTCCCATAAGTGCTCATGCTTTATTTGCAAAACCTTTAGTTGTTGATACAAAATCTGTTATTGCCATTGAAGTTCCTCATGATGGTGCAAATGGTCATTTAACAGCAGATGGTAGAAGAGCATTTGATTTATTCCCTGGAATGCGAATTGAAGTTAAGAAATCAAATAATTATGTGCATTTGGCAAGATTAGGAAATGAATCTTTTTCACAGCGTTTAGTTAAAAAGTTTCAATTACCCGTTGAGGGCTGGCGCGGAACTAATAAGCGTAAATGATTAATGATCTGCGGATTCAAAATATTGGTGTAATCGAAGACGTCTCACTAGAGATGTCTAAAGGTTTCACAGTATTAACTGGTGAGACCGGTGCAGGAAAAACAATGATCCTCACGGCTTTCCAAATGGTAATTGGTGAAAAAGTTGATAGCAATCTAGTTCGAGCAAATGAAAAAACAGCAATTGTTGAAGCATTTATTCAAGTTCCAGATGACAAAGAGATTAGAAATCGTTTAGAAGAGCTAGATATTGCTATTGAAGATGGCGGAACTCAATTAAGTAGAACTATTGCTCGTGAGGGCAGGGGAAAGATAATTCTGGGTGGAAGATCAATTCCTAATTCAGCATTAGAAGAACTCACACAAAGCTCAATCACAATTCATGGTCAAGGAGACCAAGTTTTATTGAATAAATCCTCTTACCAACGTGAATTAATTGATCAATTCGCAGGTGAAAAACATCAGAATCAACTAATTTCATATCAGACAGAATTTACAAAATTCACCATTTTGAAAAAGAAATTAGAAGAATTAAAAAAGGCTGGAACCCAGAATGCGCTTCGCATCTCTCAACTTCAGGAATCGGTCAAAGAGTTAACTGAAGCAAATCTAGAAATTGACGAAGAGATCACCATCACCGAACGAATTAATCTGATTAACAACAGTGAAGACATCTTTGAGTCGCTGGCTTTGGCAGATAAATTGCTTAATGGTGGGGAAGATTCAACTAGTTCTATAACTAACTCAATTAATCAGGCCCGTAAATCCCTAGATTCAGCAGCTGCAAAAAGTGAGCGAATTGCATCTTTGCGAGATCAGATAGCAAACCTTGAAATAGAAATCTCCACAGTTGCAAGAGATGTAAACCGAGATTTGGCCTCATTAGATAGAGATCCAGCCACAATAGACAAATTAGAGTCCAGAAGAGCACTGATAAAAAAACTTTTAGTTAAATACGGTCCAACATCTAAAGAAGTAATTGAGAAAATTGCAGTCTTTAACAGTGAACTAGCGGAGAATGAAGATCTTCCTACTGCAATATCAAACGTTGAGAAAGAATTAGTCTCAGTAATAAAAGATTTGTCATCAATTGGTCAATTGCTTCATGATAATCGTGTGAAGGCAGCTACTGACATTTCAAAATCTATTGAGAAAGAATTGAAATCACTATCCATTCCAAATGCTCGTTTCCAGGTTGGAATTGAGACCAGTGAGGATCCTCAAGGATTGAGCATAAAACTTGATGGAAAAAATCAAACATTGCATTTTGATAATTACGGTGTTGATCAAATCACTTTTGAGTTCTCAGCAAACCCAGGCCAACCACTTCGGCCTATCTCGAAAGTGGCAAGTGGGGGAGAAATGTCTCGCATCATGTTAGCTATTGAACTGGTTTTCTCACAAAGTGTTGCTGCAAAAACTATGATCTTTGATGAAGTTGATGCCGGCATTGGTGGCGCAGCCGCAATTGAAGTTGGCAAACGCTTACAAGCACTGGCAAAGCATCATCAGATAGTTGTTGTTACACATCTTCCTCAAGTTGCAGCTTTTGCTGATAAACATTTAAAGGTTGAAAAATCTGCCTCAGGAAATGTCACAACATCAAGTGTTACCGAACTTGACCAGAAGGCACGAGTCACAGAAATTGCTCGGATGATGGCAGGAATCGAAGACTCAACCTCAGCGCTAGAACACGCACGCGAACTCCTGGAGATGTCTAACAGCAAGTCGTTATAGGATGTAATCCCGTGGGGTTAAGGTTTCTTAACTTTCATAAAAATTCTTACCACGGGAGTCAAATTGTCAGCCGGAACTGTAAAACATATCTTCGTTACCGGTGGTGTCGCCTCTTCTCTTGGTAAAGGTCTTACTGCTTCTTCATTAGGAAACTTATTAGTTTCTCGCGGCTTAAAAGTAACAATGCAAAAACTTGATCCTTATTTGAATGTTGATCCTGGAACCATGAATCCTTTTCAACATGGTGAAGTATTTGTCACTGAAGATGGTGGCGAAACAGATTTAGACGTTGGTCATTATGAAAGATTTCTAGATGTTGAATTATCAAAATCAGCAAACGTAACAACAGGTCAGGTCTATTCAAGTGTGATTGCCAGAGAAAGACGTGGAGAATATTTAGGAGATACCGTTCAAGTTATTCCTCACATCACAAATGAAATAAAAGGTCGAATCAGAGGAATGGCATCAGCTGATGTTGATGTTGTCATCACAGAAATTGGTGGCACTGTTGGAGATATTGAATCATTACCGTTTTTAGAAGCGGTCAGACAAATTCGTCATGAAATAGGACGAGAAAATACTTTCTTCTTGCACGTAAGTCTGTTGCCATACATTGGTCCATCTGGAGAACAAAAAACTAAACCAACTCAACACAGTGTTGCTTCCATGAGAAGTATTGGTTTGCAACCTGATGCAATCGTGCTTCGTTCAGATCGTGAAGTTCCAGATCATATTAAGAAAAAGATTTCGATGATGTGTGACGTTGATCAAGAAGGTGTTGTGGCAGCCGTTGACGCACCAAGTATCTATGACATTCCTCGAGTGCTACATCGAGAAGGATTAGACGCATTTGTAATTAGAAGATTAGGTTTGCCTTTTAGAGATGTTAATTGGAAGAGTTGGGATGCACTTCTAGAACGAGTTCATAAACCAGCTCACGATGTAACAGTTGGTTTAGTTGGAAAATATATAGATCTTCCGGATGCATACTTATCAGTATCCGAAGCATTACGAGCTGGTGGTTTTGCAAATAATGCACGAGTAACAATCAAATGGGTTGCATCAGATGATTGCGAAACTCCTGAAGGTGCTGCAAAGGTCTTAAAAGATGTTGATGCAGTTTTGGTTCCAGGTGGTTTTGGAGTAAGAGGAATTGAAGGAAAACTAGGAGCGTTAACTTACACTCGCAAAAATAAGATTCCAACTTTAGGAATTTGTTTAGGTTTGCAATGCATGGTTATTGAATTTGCTCGAGAAGTAGCATCAATGCCTGGAGCTTCATCATTAGAATTTGATGCAGACACCGCTTATCCCGTAATTGCCACAATGGCTGATCAAGTTGACATTGTTAATGGCAAAAAAGATATGGGCGCATCAATGCGCTTGGGAAGTTTTCCAGCACATTTGAAAGCAAATTCAATCGTTCATGAAGTGTATGGAGCAAGTGTTATTAATGAAAGACATCGTCACAGATATGAAGTTAACAACGAATACCGTGACAAATTATCTGAACAAGGTTTGATTTTCTCAGGATTATCTCCCGATGGAAAACTTGTTGAATTTATCGAACTTGATAAAACGGATCATCCTTACTATGTCGCAACCCAAGCCCATCCTGAATTTAAATCAAGACCGACAAAAGCTCATCCTTTGTTCGAAGGATTAGTCAAAGCCGTGCTTAATTCTCGATAAATTTGGATTTAGCCAGATAAGTCGTAATATAGTTTGGTGGTAGGAAAAATTAAGGAGACCATTAATTGTTAGTAGGCGTACCTAAGGAAATTAAGAATCACGAATATCGTGTTGCAATTACTCCTGCTGGAGTTGTAGAGCTTATCAAAAATGGTCATCAAGTAATTGTTGAAAAAAATGCCGGTATCGGTTCTGCTATATCTGATAGCGAATATGAAAAATCAGGTGCAAAAATTCTAGGCACCGCAGATGAAATCTGGGCGCAAGCCGATCTAATTTTGAAAGTTAAAGAACCAATTGCAGTGGAATATCCCAAAATGCGTAAAGGTCAAATCTTATTCACCTATTTGCATTTAGCCGCTTCAAAAGAATGTACTGATGCATTAATCAAATCTGGTACAACTGCTATCGCTTATGAAACTGTTGAAACCGAAAATAGAGCCTTGCCACTTCTGGCTCCAATGTCGGAAGTTGCAGGAAGGCTTGCACCACAAGTTGGTGCACATTCACTGTTGAAATTTCAAGGTGGTCGAGGTTTGCTTTTAGGAGGAGTTCCAGGAGTTCGAAAAGGTAACGTAGTAATTATTGGTGGGGGAGTTTCAGGACTTCACGCTGCAACTATTGCTTTGGGATTTGAAGCAAACGTCACTATTTTAGATTTAAATGTTGAAAGATTAAAAGAATTAGATTTGATTTTCGATGGAAAAGTTCAAACATTAGTTTCAAATGCATTTGAGATCGAAAGATGTGTTCTAGAAGCAGATCTAGTAATAGGTGCGGTTTTGGTTCCAGGAGCCAAAGCACCAAAGCTTGTATCAAATGATCTTGTGAAAAGAATGAAACCAGGATCAGTTCTAGTTGATATTGCAATTGATCAAGGTGGATGTTTTGAAGATTCCAAAGCAACTACACATGATGATCCAACTTATAAAATTCATAACTCAATCTTTTATTGTGTTGCTAATATGCCAGGATCTGTTCCAAATACTTCAACTTATGCATTAACAAATGTGACCATGCCATATGCCAAAGCCATTGCTAATAAAGGTTGGAAGAAAGCAATTGCTGATGATAAGTCCTTGAGACTGGGATTGAATGTTCATGAAGGTTTAATCACATACAAAGCAGTAGCCGATGCGTTTAATTTGGAATACACTCCAGCGGAGAAATTAATCTCTGCATAATGAAATTAGATCAGGCGTTAAAGCTTTATCTGAATCATTTATCGGTTGAAAGAAATCTAGCTAAGAATTCTCTTGAATCTTATGCACGAGATCTTCGCTCATATGTAGAGCACTTTGAACATAATATTGTTTCCAAATCCATTCAGGAAAACGATATCCAAGAATTCTTGAACTCTAAAAGATCTGATCATTCTGAAGCATCGATCACCAGATTAATTGCTTCAATAAGAGGATTTCATAAGTTCTTGCTGCAAGAAGAGATATTGGATGACAATCCTGCTCAATACTTAAGTGTTGGTTCCAAGGCTTTGCGACTTCCTAAAACAATTTCAAGTGATCAGATGAATAAAATTATTGACTCAATCATGGGAGAAGGCCCAAATACCACTAGAGATAAACTTATCTTCGAATTTCTATACGGCACAGGAGCTAGAATTTCAGAATTAGTTAATACCGATTTAGATGATATTGATACTGAATCAAATATAATTAAAATTCGTTTTGGTAAAGGATCGAAACAAAGAATTGTGCCGCTAGGAAAATCTTTAAAAAAAGCCATCAATGACTATTTGACCAGGAATAGAAATTCATTAGTGAATTCAAAAAACCCAAACAATGCCCTTATCTTGAACTCAAAAGGTGGTCGTTTAACGCGTCAAAGTATTTGGGAAGTTGTTAACAGAGTTTCCATTCAAAATAAGGTCGACGATTTGACACCCCATTCATTAAGACATGCTTTTGCGACCCATTTATTAGAAGGTGGCGCAGATGTACGCGTGGTGCAGGAGTTACTTGGACACAGTTCGGTAAACACCACACAGATTTACACTCACATCACTGTTGAAAGATTGAGAGAAGTTTTCTCCGAAACACATCCTCGAGCACGCAATTAATCAATTGGACTTGACGCTTTAGGTAATAGAGTTCTCGCGTAGGCTTAAACCAATAAGCCCAGCCGGGTCGGCTGTGCAGAAAGCAAGGTTTCAAAGTGGCAAGTACCTCTGTAAAAGATGATGGTTCTCGAATACCTAAAGGTCAAAAAGTTGCCACAGATTTTGCTATTCCTAAACCTTTAACAAAGCACGGTCCTGCCCGAATCATTTCGATGGTGAACCAAAAAGGTGGAGTTGGAAAAACAACCAGCACCATTAATTTAGGTTCAGCCTTAGCTGGTTATGGAAGAAAAGTTTTACTAGTTGATTTTGATCCACAAGGTGCTTTATCTGTTGGTTTAGGAATTCCTGTTTACCAATTGGAAAAAACCTTAAGACATGTTTTAGTGGGCGAACAAATTCCTGCCCGAGATGTATTAGTAAAAACACAAGTTGCAAATCTTGACTTGTTGCCATCAAATATTGAATTATCTGCTGCTGAATTGGAATTAGTCAGCGAAGTAGGCCGAGAACATGTCTTGAAAAGTGCACTTCGACCATTAGTTGATGAATACGATTACATTATTATTGATTGCCAACCATCGCTTGGTTTGCTAACTGTAAATGCCCTAGCAGCCTCTGAAGGTTGTGTTGTGCCATTAGAAACCGAATACTTTGCTCTAAGAGGTTTAGCTTTACTTACTCAAACTATTGAAAAGATCAAGGGCAGAATTAATCCTGATTTAAAGATCATTGGCATTTTGCCAACAATGTATGACCCAAGAACTGTGCATGGTCGAGAAGTATTAGAAAGAGTTGAAGAAGCATTCGGGGATAAGGTTTTCGAAACCGTAATAGCTCGAACTGTTAAATTTCCTGAAACCACTGCAGCTGGTTCTCCAATCACAGAGTACGCACCTAATTCGTCTGCCTCAAAAGCGTACAAACGCTTAGCTCGAGAAGTGATCGCCAAACTTTCATGACAATTACTACAACACAACCGATAATTCGTGAGAATTCGGTAGATAAGTTTAATGTCAAATTAAATCAATTTGAAGGTCCTTTTGACCTTTTACTTTCTTTAATTGCCAAACATGAATTAGAAGTTACGGCACTTTCTCTTCATATAGTTACTGATGACTTCTTGCAATACATCAAAAACCAAGGAAGTGAATGGGATCTTGATGAGGCGACCGAGTTCCTAGTTATCGCTGCCACACTTCTAGATTTGAAAACAGCACGACTGCTTCCTTCAGGAGAAGTTGAAGACGAAGAAGATATTGCAAGACTTGAAGCAAGAGATTTACTGTTCGCACGATTAATGCAATACAAAGCGTTCAAAGATGTTTCGTTTTGGTTGAATGATCAGTTATCAATTGAATCAAAAAGATTTGCCAGATCTGTTTCTCTTGAACCTCAATTTGCTAACCTATTACCAGAAGTTCTTTTAGGTCTAGGTCCAAATGAATTAGCTCGATTAGCCGCCAAAGCTATGGAAGTTAAAACTATCCCTTCTATTTCATTGTCACATTTACATGCACCAGCAGTAAGTGTTAGAGAACAAGCCGGAATCATTGTTGAACGATTAAGAAGAGTTGGAGCAACAACTTTTAGGTCTTTGATAAGTGGTGTTGAAGTTCCTGTTGTTGTTGCAAGATTTTTAGCCATTTTAGAGTTATTCAGAGAATCACAAATTACTTTAGAACAGGAAAGCCCATTAGCAGATCTATATATTAGATGGGTTGGAGCTGAGCAAGGCGAAATTGAATTAACAGACGAATTTGATTCTGATACTAAATTGAGTCTTGTTAAAGATGCTGAAAATGGGGAGGTGCTAGATGGAGAATGAAACTGAAGTTAGCGAAACAATTATTGATGAAGTTCCATCAATTGGAGCACCATCTTTAAAAGCTGGCATCGAAGCAATTTTATTAGTAGTAGACGAACCGGTGAATGCAATTACTTTGGCTCAAATCACCAACTCTCCTGAAATAGAAGTTCTTAAGACACTTAAAAGTATTCAGAAAGAATTTGATTCTCGCGAAGGTGGAATTACTCTAAGAGAGATAGCTGGTGGTTGGCGTTTTTACACCAATGAGCACAGCGGTGAAGTTGTTGAAAGATTTCTGAAAGACGGACAAACTGCAAGATTAACTCAAGCATCCTTAGAGACTTTGGCTGTAATTGCTTATAAACAACCTGTATCTCGTGGAAGAGTTGCTGCAATTAGAGGCGTTAACGTTGATGGTGTTGTAAGAACTCTTCTCAACAGAGGCTTAATTGAAGAAGCAGGATCGGATAACGAATCTCAAGCAGTTCTATACAAAACCACTCCGTATTTCCTGGAAAGAGTTGGTATTGCAAATCTTGAAGAATTGCCACCAGTTGCAGATTACTTACCAAATATGGCGGCTCTTGACTCAATTATTGATGAATCGATTATCTAATTATGCAAAATCAAGAAGGTATTCGTTTACAAAAAGTCCTAGCTGCAGCTGGAGTTGGCAGTAGAAGATCGTGTGAAGAGTTAATTGAACAAGGTCGCGTTGCAGTAAATGGAATTAAAGTGAATGAACAGGGAAGAAGAGTTAACCCTGCAATTGATCTCATAACAGTTGATGGGGATCCAATTGCTGCTGCTGCAGGATTTATTGTTATTGCACTAAATAAACCAAGTGGTGTCGTAACAACTATGAAGAGGGAAGATGATCGTGCCACAGTGGCAGATTATGTTGCCAATAGAAGTGATCGCTTGTTCCATGTTGGAAGACTAGATGCTGATACTGAAGGTCTAATTTTACTAACTAACGATGGCAATCTGGCTCACGGTTTAACCCATCCTTCATCTGAAGTAAACAAGATTTATCTAGCTCGCATCAAAGGAGCTGTAACTAAAACTGAAATCTCAGCACTCACCACAGGAATTGAACTCTCTGATGGGTTTGCAAAAGCCGACACAGTTTCAATCGTTGGAGCTACTCCTGGTGAAACCGCAATTGAAATCTCTTTGCACGAAGGAAGAAACAGAGTAATCAGAAGAATGTGCGAACACATCGGTCATGAAGTTATCCAACTAGTTCGTGTTCAATTTGGACCAATCAAATTGGGCGATATGAAGTTAGGCAAAACTAGAGTTCTCAATCACACCGAAGTAGGTAGTTTGTATCGAGCTGCTCAATTAGTAAAAGATGAGGCAGCCTTATGAGACTAATTGGAATTCGTGGCGCAACAATGCTTCAAAAAAACGATGCAGTTGAAATGAAATCAGCTGTAATCGAATTACTAAAAGAGACTTTAGAGAAGAATAATGTTAAAAACGAAGACTTAGTTAGCATTATTTTTACAACTACTGAAGATTTAAATTGTGCATTTCCTGCAGCTTCTGCTCGAGAAATAGGACTTGGAGATGTGCCTCTTCTTTGCTCAAAAGAAATCGATGTACCAGGTGCTCCAAAACTAGTGGTAAGAATTCTTATTCACACATATTCAGATTTAGATAGAAAGAAAGTTTCGCACATATACCTGCGTGGAGCAGAAATTCTCAGACAAGATTTGGCGCAATAATGAATGCGAGTAATTTAACTCGCCCAAATATGGTTATTGCCGTAGATGGTCCAAGTGGTTCTGGGAAATCGAGTATAAGTAAAGAATCTGCCAAAAGATTAGGTTTCAACTTTCTAGACACCGGCGCAATGTATCGATCCATTACTTGGTTTTGTGTCACGAAGAATCTAACTGAAGAAGATTTGATTATTGAAAGAATCAACAATAAAGATTTCAATTTAGATATCTCAACAGATCCCCTTAAGGACCAAGTGAAAGTTAATGATCAAGATATCACCAATATTATTCGTGATGAAGCAATCACTTCACAAGTTAGTCATTATGCAGCTATGCCAAAAATTCGACATTTCTTAGTCTCTAAACAAAGAGAATTAGTAACGGCAAGTAAGACTGGAATTATTGTTGAAGGTAGAGATATCGGCAGTGTGGTATTGCCAGAGGCCGATTTTAAAATATTTATTACTGCTAATGATGATGTCCGAGCAAAAAGACGAGCGATTCAGAGTGATTCAAATGAAAATGATGTTTTAGTTGCTCAACGCAAAAGAGATTTATTGGATTCAAGTAGAAAAGTATCACCACTTGTCATCCCGGATGGTGCAGTTATTCTTGATAATTCAAATTTAGATTTTGAGCAATCTGTAGAGAAGTTCATTAAGATTGTGAGCAATAAATAGTGGCTACAGAGGAAGAAATAACCAAATCTTTAATGATTGAAAGCCAAATTTGGCTAACTGATGATGTGGATGAAGACGCAGTCGTTCTTGAGTTAGAGAAACAATATGGTCTAGACGAAGACTTTTATGATGATGTTGTTGAAGAGCCACGAAAGAATCGTCCTCGAGTTGTTGTGATTGGCAGACCAAATGTTGGCAAATCAACTTTAGTGAATCGATTAATTGGAAGACGAGAAGCTGTTGTGCAAGACACTCCTGGGGTAACTCGAGATCGCATTCAATATGACGCTGAATGGAACGGGAAAGAATTCATACTTGTTGATACTGGGGGATGGTCCAGTGAAAAGACAGGATTAATTCCAAAGATTAGCGAACAAGTTCAAATAGCAATTGATCAAGCAGATTTAATTCTTTTTATTGTTGATGCAAATGTTGGATTAACTGAGGATGATGAATCTGTCGTCAAATTAATCAGACGAAATAAAGTTCCGGTAATTTTGGTGGCAAATAAAGTAGATGGAATCGAAGCTGAAGCTCAAATAGGCAATCTCTGGTCTTTAGGTTTAGGAGAACCATTTCCAGTAAGCGCACTACATGGAAGAGGATCAGGGGATTTACTTGAATTAGTAATCAACACAATGCCAGCTGAATCAAGAATCGTTGATCAACTAAAAGGTCCAACAAAAGTTGCCTTAATTGGTAGACCAAATGTTGGCAAAAGTAGCCTTCTTAACAAGTTAACAAAAACAAATAGATCTGTTGTTTCCGAAATAGCCGGAACAACTGTTGACCCAGTTGATGAAATTGTCATGATAAATGATGAGGCCTGGAATTTTATTGATACTGCAGGAATTCGAAGAAGAGTTAGAGAATCTTCAGGTTATGAGTATTACGCAAGCCTTCGAACTCAAGCAGCGTTAGAAAGAGCTGAAATAGCGTTATTAATTTTAGAATCAAGTGAAACAATCACTGACCAGGATCGAAAACTCATCAACTTAGTCACAGAAGCAGGTCGAGCTTTAGTTCTAGTCTTTAATAAGTGGGATCTACTTGATGAAGATAGAAGATTGATGCTAGAAAAAGAAATAGAAATGGATCTTCATAATGTTAAGTGGGCTCCTCGAGTAAATCTTTCAGCGTTAACTGGTTGGCATGTTGATCGTTTGTCGAATTCGTTACATGCTGCATATGACGGTTGGTCGACTAGAATTGCTACTTCGAAATTAAATCAATTCATTAAAGAGTTTGTTGCTGCTAATCCTCATCCTGTTCGAGGCGGTAAGCAATCAAAGATACTTTTCGCAACTCAAATTGGACATAAACCACCAGCATTTGCATTGTTTACAACAGGATTAATTGACGAAAGCTACACAAGATTTATTGAACGTCGCTTGAGAGAAGAATATGGTTTTATCGGATCTCCGATACATATAAAAGTTAAGATCAGAGAACGAAGAAAAAGATAATGATTAATGTTCCTAACTCCATTAGTCTTCTTCGTCTACTCCTAATTCCAGTATTTTTATGGACAGCTTTCAATGGTCAATTAGTTTCAAGTTGCCTGATCATCTTTATTGCATCATTTACCGATTGGCTTGATGGATTTGCAGCTAGAAGGCTAAATCAGTTCACCCGACTTGGACAATTATTAGATCCAATATCAGATCGTCTATACATAATTGCTTTAATTGTGGTTGTTTTTTACTTAGAACTTGCAAACATCTATATATTGTTGTTCATTGTCTTCAGAGAGCTGATTCTTTCTTTCTTAATGCTTTATTTGAAAATAAGAGGTGTGACTGGTTTACCGGTCCACTATTTGGGAAAAATGGGTGCTTTCTGTTTACTAATTGGGCTTCCAGGATTGATATTTGCAGAAGCTTTTCCTGACCAAGTAGACATTTGGTTCACCATAGGTTGGTCCTTTCTAATTTGGGGACTGTTCCTCTATGCATTTTCTGGTTATAAGTATTTCGTTCATGCGCGCCTAGTATTATCAAAATATGTCTAAAGATTCATTCTTCAAGGATGATGACTCTAAATCTATGGGTCTTTTAGCAATGTTGAATAGCGAAATTGAAACTGATGAATACACAAATCCTTCTCGACCTTTAGTTGGTAAAAAAGATCCAAAGTGGTGGATAGCAGTAGTCCTTTCTTTCTCTGGATTGCTTTTTGGGACTGCCATAGCAAATACACAGCGACAACAACCAATTCTTGAAAAGAATCGAGAAGATTTACGAACTACGATTACAAAAAATATCGATAATCTGAATAAAACTTCTGAAAATCTAAGTGCTATCAATAATGAGATTGCTCAAATTCAATCAAATACTCCCGGTCTTAATTTTCACGGAATAAGTCAAAGTAATGAATCAAATCTTCAGGTATTTTCTGGTTTAAGTTCTGTAAAAGGTGAAGGAATCGAAATTGTAATCAATGACGCAGTGAAGACTGATTCATTGGAGAGTGATGACATTGAATTAGCTCGAGTTTATGATTCAGATATTCAACTTTTAGTTAACGCACTTTGGGCAAGTGGTGCAGAATCAATATCTATTAATAAAGGAAGATTAACTTCTACCAGTGCAATCCGATCTGCCGGAGATGCGATTTTAGTAAATTATCGACCTTTGCTTCCGCCATTTGTAATATCTGCAATAGGGGACCAAGAATTGAGAAATCGTCTGGTCAAACATCCGGACTACATTGATCTTGAATTTGTTGTTAAAACATACGGTTTAGGATTTAGTGTGTCCGATATTAAGGAAGTAGAGATGATTGCAACCGGAGTAGCACTGCCTAGCCTGCAAGGCATTACAGTTGGGAACAGATCATGATTCCTGTCGTCGGCCTACTCATTGGTGTAATTGTTGGAATAATTCTGGATCCAACAGTGCCACTTTGGATGCAGCCTTATTTACCAATCGCTGTAATTGCCGCACTTGATGCCGTTTTTGGTGCAATACGAGCAAACTTAGAAGATGTGTTCGACGATAAAATTTTTATTTCTTCTTTTGCAAGTAATGTTTTAATTGCGGCTGTAATCGTGTTCTTGGGGGATCAATTAGGAGTTGGAACTCAACTTTCAACAGGTGTTGTCGTTGTGTTAGCGATGCGAATATTTGCGAATGCTGCAGCGATTAGAAGAAATCTTTTCAATCGTAAATGAAGAAGAAAATATCAATAAAAACACCTGAAAAACTTCAAACTCCACAAGGTAGAAAATACCTTGCAGTAATTCTTGTTTTTCTCTTAGGAATTTTCATAACTATTGCCATCAAACAAAATGATCAACCAGAGCTACTTACCTCAGCTCGTGAAGGTGAACTAGTACTTATTTTGGATGATTTAACTAAGCAAAAAGATCTTTTGGAAGATGAATTGATAAAACAAAACCAAGTACTCGAATCCTTAAAAAATGGTTCCAATGAAGATGCTAGAAAAGCTGCACAAGACAGAATTGATCAACTAATTCTGCTTTCAGGAACTGCTCCAGTCTCAGGTCGAGGTATTCAGGTGTTAGTCACCGGGGATCTTTACTCTGTAAATTCTTTCACCATTCTTGATACTGTTCAAGAATTACGAGACGCAGGTGCTGTAGCCATTGAAATTAACGGTGTTCGAGTAATTAACAGTACATATTTCAATGACACAAACAGTGGGATAAGTATTAATCTGACTCCCATAAGAAGCCCATATAAAATAATAGCTTTGGGAGATCCAGAAACTCTGGCAACTGCACTTAAAATTCCAGGTGGTATGAGTGAGTCAATAACAACTTCTGGAGGACAGGTAGTAATTAACCAATATCCATCTTTAGAGATACAGGCCAGTGTTCCTCTCACCACTCCGCAATATGCTGTTCCCGTAAACGAAAAATAGATAGGGCCTCAAATGAACACACCTTCAGATTTGAAATACACCAAAGAACATGAGTGGGTAAAGGAAGAATCAGCAGGAGTCGTTGTTTTTGGAATTACTGATTTTGCTCAGTCAGCATTAGGAGACATAGTTTTTGCAAGCTTGCCAAAAGTAGGAACTAAATTGAACGCTGGCCAGACTTGTGGTGAAGTTGAATCAACTAAGTCGGTAAGTGATATTTATACTCCTGTTACTGGAGTTGTTAAAGAAGTTAATGAGAAACTTGCTAACAATCCTGAGATTCTAAATTCAGATCCATATGGAGCTGGTTGGATGATTAAACTCTCAGATGTCGATACAAATGAATTATCTGCTCTTTTAGATGCAACTGGTTATCAAAAAATCACTGAAAACGCCTAACTAATAACCTCCACCTCAGGTTGACCCTTTACTTGGGTTGTCTTAGTGTTAGCAGTAGAGGCGAGGTCAATTATGAATATGGAAAATACTGGCGCAATTCCAGCTGTTTCTTCTGATACAAGTCCATTACCTGCCATTGAAGATGGTCACTTAGAAGGTTTAGAAAAGGGAAGTGCTGCACTTTTAGTTAGAAGTGGGCCACAAAGAAATCAAAGATTTATTCTCACTGGACCAAAAATTACTTTGGGCAGATCAGATGATTCCAATATTGTGCTTGATGATGTAACTGTTTCTCGTTCCCATGCCCTGATTGTAAAAGACAGTTCGTCTTGGACAATTAAAGATTCAGGAAGTTTGAACGGTATTTACGTGAACTTCATTCGCATTGAAGATGCCAAACTTTCAGCTGGTGACGATGTTCAAATTGGTAAATATAGATTCACATTCCTTCTTCCAGAGCAGAAAATTTAAATGGCAATAGTTTCGAAAAGATCTGATCTTCTCACCATTGGTGAAGTATTAAATCAAGTGAGATCAGAATTCGATGATATTTCGATATCTAAAATTCGATTCTTAGAAGCAGAAGGCCTGATTGTTCCATCAAGAACAAAAAGTGGTTATCGAAAATTCTCAAGCGCTGATGTTGATAAATTGCGCTACATTTTGCGAATGCAACGCGATCATTATCTTCCATTAAAAGTTATAAAGGAACATATTGAGGCCATAGATAGAGGATTGAAACCTGAAATTGATGAGATTTCAAAGCCTAAAGTTCCTTCAGCTCTTGTTGATTTGAATCAATTAGGAATCAAAAAATCAAATATTCGGGTAACTCGTGAGGAATTAATTGCCAACACCTCAATCACTGACCAGGACTTGAAAGAATCTGAAGATTACGGACTCATCAAAGTGTTAGCCGATAAACGACATTATGACGATATTGCCGTAAAAACTGCTCGAGTCATTGCCGCCTTATCTGGATTTGGTTTGGAACCTAGGCATTTAAAGTTTTTGAAATCAGGAAGCGACAGAGAATCTTCTCTAATTAAGCAAGTTGCCTCACCCATGTCTCGTTCCAAGAGACCTGATGCAGGAGAACAAGCATTAGAAATGATGCGCGAGATCTCAAATCTGACAAATCAATTGCATTTCATCTTGGTTTCTTCCACCTTGGATGAGGAAATCTTGTGAGTGAAGCTAAACCTGGCTTTGTAAAAGTAAATGTGGTTGGTGTTCGCGTTGAAATGCCTACGAATCAACCAATTATTTTGTTACAAGATCAAGCAGGGGACAGATATCTGCCAATTTGGGTGGGTGCAGTTGAAGCTACAGCAATCGCGTTTGCTCAACAAGGCATTAAACCTCCTCGTCCTTTAACTCATGACCTTTTCACTGACGTCTTAAAAACTTTGCAAGCCAATTTGCAGGAAGTTCGCATCACATCCTTAAAAGATGGAGTTTTCTATGCCGAGATTGAGTTTGGGGGAGGGCAGGTTTTGTCATCTAGACCTTCTGATGCCATAGCTTTAGCTCTTCGAAATGATTCTTCGATTTTTGTTGCAGAGGAAGTATTAGCAGCTGCAGGAATTGATATACCTGCTGAAGAAGAAGACGAATTAGACAAGTTCCGTGAGTTCTTAGACCAAGTAAAGCCTGAAGATTTCAATTTGTGAGCAAGATTAAACCTCAATCTATAGTTGAGAGTTACGGCGTGTCATCTCTCCAATGCCAGGAAACTCTGTACCTTTGGTTTACTCTTGTAACACAAACCCACACAGATCGGTGATTATCTGATGCTTACATCTAAAGGTCACCAAGAATCATTATTCGAACCTAATGAATTAAATCGACTTCCTGAAGGCGTTGGTTATCGCGGCGCAGTGGCATGTTCAGCAGCTGGAATTAGTTATCGCCAACTTGATTACTGGGCTAGAACTGGATTGATTGAACCAACTGTTAGACCTGCTCAAGGATCTGGAACTCAAAGACTTTATTCATTCACCGACGTATTAGTTCTTAAAGTGATTAAGAGACTGCTTGATACAGGTGTTTCACTACAAAACATTAGAACCGCTGTTGAATTGTTGCGCAATCGTGGCACAGAAGATCTTTCAAATCTAACTCTTATCAGTGATGGTGCTTCAGTTTATGAATGCACAAGTGATGATGAAGTAATTGATTTGGTTCGTGGTGGTCAAGGAGTATTTGGAATAGCTGTTGGAAGTGTTTGGCGTGAAGTTGAAGGTTCTTTGGCTCAATTCCCAGCTGAAACTCCTGAAGGAAACATTGTTATGACTGACAAAGTAATCGATGATTTGGCATCAAGAAGAGCAGCCCGCAACGCAATTGCCTAATTCTCAAGGCAAAGTAAGATTGACTCAAGGGAAGTAATCCTTCCATAAAATGAGTCAGGGCGGCAATAAATTCAGATGGTAAACAAAGAAGCCATATTTCAGGATCGCCATATTGGTCCAACTCCTGAACATATTCAAACCATGTTGAAAGAAACAGGTTTTTCATCCCTTGATGAGTTATTAGACAAAACTGTTCCTGGATCTATTCATTTTAGAGACAAATTAGATTTGCCACCTGCCTTATCTGAAGCAGCGGCACAAGCAGAATTAAAGAATCTGGCAAACATTAACGAACTTAAAACCAGTCTTATTGGTTTAGGTTACACAAGTTGTCATACCCCAGCAGTTATAAGAAGAAATATTCTGGAAAATCCTTCTTGGTACACCGCCTATACGCCATATCAAGCTGAAATTGCACAAGGAAGACTTGAAGCACTTTTGCTATTTCAAACCATGATTCAAGATTTAACAGGTCTTGCCGTTTCAAATGCATCATTATTGGATGAACCAACTGCTGCAGCAGAAGCCATGAGAATGGCCCAAAGAGCTTCTAAAAATGAATCAAGCGTGTTTTTAGTTGACCAAGATACACATCCTCAAACAATTGCGGTTTTGCAAACTAGAGCAGTTCCGGTAAACATCGAAATAAAATTAATAGATGTTGACAATCATAAAATCGATTCAAATGCCTTTGGTGTGCTTATTTCTTATCCATCAAGTTCAGGAGAAATTAAAGATATAAAAGATTTTGTTAAAGAATCTAAAGAAAATGGATTAGTTGTAATCACCACAACAGATTTATTGGCATTAACTCTAATTGAGGAACCAGGATCTTTTGGTGTTGATATCGCAGTTGGTAGTGCACAAAGATTTGGAGTGCCACTTGGTTTCGGGGGACCGCATGCTGGATTTATTGCGGTTAATGAAGATTTATCAAGATCTTTACCTGGAAGATTAATTGGCGTAAGCATTGATACAACAGGTCGTGCTGCTTTTCGTTTAGCTTTACAAACAAGAGAACAACATATACGTCGAGGTAAAGCAACAAGCAATATTTGTACGGCACAAGTTTTATTAGCAGTAATTGCTGCTTCTTATGCTGCCTATCACGGTCCACACAGATTAAAAGCAATGGCAATAAGAATTAATAATCAAGCAATATCTGTTGCAAAAATGGCTGAAAATGCTGGTTTAAAAGTCAAACATGACAAATTCTTTGACACCGTTTCATTGATAGTTAAAGATGCAGATGCGATTGTTAATAATTTCTTAAAAAATGATTTAAACATAAGAAAAATCAATCAAACCGAAGTCGCTATAACAGTTGATGAGACTACCAATGATGAGATTATGGAACGAATATCCAAATCTCTTAACACCGCCATTGTTAATAAGACGGATAACAAAGTTCTTATCAATAACAGAACTTCAAAGTTCTTAACTCATATTCATTTCAATAAATACCATAATGAGACAGCAATGCTTCGATGGTTACGCTCACTTAGCGATAAAGACGTAGCTTTAGATAGGTCGATGATCCCGCTAGGTTCATGCACCATGAAATTGAACTCTGCTTCAGAAATGGAACCGATCACATGGCCAAATCTTGCCAACATCCATCCTTTTTCTCCAGTTAATCAATCTAATGGTTGGAAACAAATAATCAATCAATTGCAAGATTGGTTATGTGAAATTACTGGTTATGACGCCATCAGTTTGCAGCCAAATGCTGGTTCTCAAGGTGAATTTGCCGGACTTCTTGCTATTAGGGGATATCACTTATCAAGAGGGGACAATCAAAGAAATGTTTGCTTAATTCCTTTGAATGCCCATGGAACCAATGCAGCTAGTGCGGTGATGGCTGGAATGAATGTTGAAGTTGTTGAATGCACTGAAAATGGTGACGTTGATTTAGAAGATTTAAAGAATAAGATTGATAAACATAAAAATAATTTGGCTGCAGTTATGGTTACCTATCCATCAACACATGGAGTTTTTGAGGAACAAATATCAACTCTGTGCGAAATGATTCATGAAGCTGGGGGACAGGTTTACATCGATGGTGCAAATCTAAATGCACTTGTTGCTGTGGCAAAACCTGGAAAATTTGGTGCAGATGTTTCACATTTGAATTTACATAAAACATTTTGTATTCCACACGGAGGTGGAGGGCCAGGAGTAGGTCCAGTAGCTGTCAAATCTCATTTAGCAGACTTTTTACCAACTCATCCACTAAATAAACAAGCTGGACCTATAAATCCAATCACAGGGCCAGTAAGTGGAGCACCATATGGATCTGCAGGTATTCTGCCAATTTCTTGGATGTATATAAAGATGATGGGGGCACAAGGTCTTTTTGATGCAACTGCAACAGCAATTTTGTCTGCAAATTACATCGCTAGCAAATTAAAGAATCATTATCCAATTCTTTATACCGGAATTAATGGAACAATTGCACACGAATGTATTCTTGATATTAGAGAAATAACTAAAAATACTGGAGTATCAGTTGACGATATTGCCAAAAGATTAATGGATTATGGTTTTCATGCTCCAACAATGTCTTTTCCTGTAGCTGGAACTTTAATGATTGAACCAACTGAATCAGAAGATTTGTTTGAAATGGATCGCTTTATTGAAGCAATGTCGCACATTAGGGCAGAAATTACTGAAATTGAATCAGGAAAGATAACTATTGAAGACTCAGCTTTAAGAAATAGCCCTCATACCGCAGAAGATATTGCAGGGGAATGGAACAGGAAATACTCCAGAGAAACTGCAGTATTTCCAGTTAGTGGTTTAAGAACTGGCAAATATTGGCCACCAGTTAACAGAATTGATGGTGCATATGGAGATAGAAATCTGATTTGTTCCTGTCCATCACCAAGAGAGATGGCTAATTCCTAATAGAGGAAGTTAGTTCTAGAAGTAATTATCTACTTTACATAACATATCTTATCGGACATATTCTATGAGGAAATTAACGAGTGAAAACCCTTTGCAAGCCCCAAATACCTATCTTTAAGAAGGCTTCTAGGACGATATTTCTGCTCATCTTTGAGGTACCAATGGTTCTTTCGGTGAAGGTAATTGGCACTTCTTTGATCTTGAAACCTTTTTTAAGCAATCTTCGAACCATGTCAACTTGGAAACAATAACCTTGACTATCAATGTCAGACAAATCTAATTGTTTCAAGGCAGTTGTTTTATAAGCTCTAAAACCTCCTGTTGCATCTCCAATATCAATGCCTAGCATCAATCTTGCATATGAATTTCCGCCTCTAGAAAGAATCTCTCTACTCTTTGGCCAATTAATAACTTTCCCACCTGGCACCCATCTTGAACCAAGCACACAATCATAATTAACTATTTCTTTAAGAATTGTCACTAAATCCTGTGGATCGTGAGAACCATCTGCATCCATTTCCACCAAGACATCAAATTCATTAATGGAATTATTAAACCCATCAATATAGGCAGCACCTAAACCATTCTTACTTGTTCGATGCAAGACTTCCAAATTTGAATATTTCGCTTTTAATTGATCTGCTAATTTGCCCGTTCCATCAGGACTGTTGTCATCAATTACTAGAACATGCACTTCAGGATTATGTTCAAATATTCTATGAACAATGGAAGCTAAGGTATGAAGTTCTTGGTAAGTTGGAACTAATACCCTAGTTTTCATATCTTCCTTCTGATGTATCTAATAAACAACATTATAAAGGGAATCACAAAGCCGAATAAGGATAATCGCTCAATTATTGATGCATATTTGACTGCCGGAGTGATATCTGAATATAGAGAAGCCGTAACAATTTTAGATTGTGGCACGAACTCTTTTGAAGCCCATAAAACTTCACCATTTCGGTTTATGTGAGCAGATATTCCTGTTGTGGATGTTACGACGACATCTCTGCCAGTCTCCATGGCTCGCATTCGGGTAATCATGAATTGCTGTTCTAATTGATCTGAAAAAGCATAAGTGGCATTATTTGTGTGCACTGAAATAAGTTGTCCACCTTGCTTTATTTGCTCAATAAGAGAACTATTCCATGCAACTTCAAAACAAATAATTGGGCTTATCAAAGTGTTATTTACTCTTAAATTATTTGATCTTGTACCCGGAATGAAATCCTGTGGGATTAGATCAAATCTATTGACATAATTACTTATTAGATTCCTAAACGGTATGTATTCTCCAAATGGAACCAGTCGGTTTTTCTCATAAGAATCGATAACCTTTGCATCCTTTGGCTCCCAAAGTAAAACGCTATTGGAGAGACCATTTGCTTCTTGAACAACTGCCCCACTTATCAATGGTTTCTCATATTTCTTAACTAAATCCTCAACTAAAATTCCAGCTTCTCTATTGCGAAATGGGTCAACATCAATCGAGTTTTCTGGCCAAAGGATTGCGTCGTAGTTCTTTTCATTTGACTCAAGGAGATTATCTGTCTCTTTAACGTGATATTTCAGAACTTCCATTTTTTGCTCATTAAACAGCAATCCAGAGCGAGGTACACTCCCCTGAATTATTGCAAGATCTATCTTTCCTGACTCTTTCTTGTCGGACTGATCTAAATCTATTAAGAAAAGATTAAATGCGGCTATAGAGATAACGAAGACTAGTGATGCTGAAAATGCTTTTTGAAGAAGAAAACCAAGACTTGGAATCATTAGAGCTGCAATAAGCAAAACCGCAGCTGAAACTAAAGGACTAGAACCATATGGCATCAAATTTGCCCAGGGCGCATCTGCAGAATCGTAGGCTAATTTACCCCATGGAAACCCACCAAAAGGAAAGTAATCTGTCAAAGCTTCCATGGAAATGAAAATCAAGCCGTATGAAATAAATGGTAAAGGTAGATTCCTTACTTTGTACATTAAGTATCCAAAACTTCCATAAATTATTGACATAAGAAATGCCAACGCAATATATGCATCGATTCCAACAAGCGTCACCCAGTTAATTCTCGAAAACCAAAAAGCAATTGCTAGAGAAAAGGAGAAAAAGAGATAATCACTTAGTTGTCGCTTGTGTGTTCCAGCCCACCAAACAGCAATACCAATCGGTAACAAGATCCAAGTATCTGAATAAGTAACACTTCGGGCGATAAGGACACCAGATGCAGTACCAAGAAATATTTTGGTCTGAAGTTGTAATTTGTTCATTAAGTGAAGTCTATATAAAGACTAAATCCTTCGTTGTATTGTTACAATTCACCGATTTGCCACCGGTTTTGATAACAATATCCTCTATACGAGCACCATATTTTCCCTCAATATAGAAACCTGGTTCGATACTGAATGCATTACCGTCTTTTATCTGATTCTTATTTCCAAGAACGATATATGGTTCTTCGTGTGTTTCCATTCCAATTCCATGACCCGTCCTGTGAATAAAGTATTTAGCCAAGTCATTTTTACCTAGATGATCTCTTGCCACTGCATCTAATTGTTCTGCAGAAATGTCATTGCTTACTGCCTGAATAGATAATTCTTGTGCTTCTTTCAAAATCTCATATTTACTTTGAAAATCTGGAGAACACTCCCCGATCACATAAGTTCTCGTGGAATCACTGCAGTATCCGCTAGGAGTTGTGCCACCTATGTCGATAACAAGAACGTCACCCTTTTTAATTACTGTGTCTCCTGGTTCATGATGTGGACTGGCTGAGTTTTGACCCGATGCAACGATTGTGAAGTCAACGCTCTCATGCCCAACTTCGATTATTAGATTGCCGATTTTTTTTGCTAGCGACATTTCAGTATCACCAATTTGGAATAGATCTGGAATGGCTCTATGTACTTGATCGATATATTTGCCAGCCAACAACAGCTGATCAATTTCATAGTCTGATTTAATACTTCTAAGTTCATTCATGATAAAACCAGCGTCAGTAAATTTAGAATCAACAAATAATTGCTGAAAGTTTAATAATTTGGAAGAGTTCATATTGGAATCCACCGCAATTCTCCTGCTATTTTTTGGTGGCTTTACCTTTTCAAAGGCAGATTCTGTCTCATCCCAAGTGATAATTTCTACGTCAATCTCATCGATACCTGAATCAATGGCTGCTAATTTCTCAAGCTTAGGAACGATAAGTTTTGGCAATTCATTTTCTTGCAAAACAAGACAGGTCAATCGTTCAAGATTTTTCGCCTTGTATCCAGTCAAATAGCGAAGGTTTGCACCTGGTGTAATCAGCAAAGTTGACACATCGTGCTCAATCATTAAATTAGATGCTTTGTTGAGTCTTTCTTTATGCTCTAGAACCAGATTCATGTGCCTAACGTATCCTGAATCTCGACCTTAACTTTCGGAGACTATTGGAATGTTGAATAAATACACCACTATTGCTGTGGATCTTTCTTCATTGGCATATCGATCTTTTTATGGTCTTCCAGACTCAATTAAAAGCACCGAAGGCAAACCAGTAAACGCTATAAAAGGTTATCTTGATGCGCTTAACAGATTTATCAAGTTATATAAACCAAAAGAAATAATCCATGCCGTGGATGAAGATTGGCGACCACAATGGCGAGTTGATCTTCTGCCTCAATATAAAGCTCATCGTGTTGAAGAAAGTGATGAAGAATTAGTTCCAGACGATTTGGAATATCAATTAGAACTACTCCCCCAAATTTTGCAAGACATGGGAATGAAAGTCGTTGGTGCAGCAAAAGCAGAAGCTGATGATCTATTAGCAGTAATTTGCAAACAAAAAAGTAATGTTGTAGTCATAACCGGTGATCGTGATCTCTTGCAACTGATTGATGACAAAAGAACAAACGCCGTACATATGCTAGGAAAAGATGGCGGATCCTTGTTCACCGAAAAGGAAGTCTTGAATAAATATGGTGTCAAGGCAAATCAATACATTGACTTTTCAGTACTAAGAGGTGACGCATCAGATGGTTTACCTGGTGTTAAGGGAATTGGTGAAAAAACTGCTGCAAAATTAGTTTATGAATTTGAAAACGTTGACAATTTAATCTTAGAAGCCTCAAAAGGTAATGCCAGCATCTCTAAGAGAATCGCTGCTTCGATTCTGGATTCTAACGAGTACATCATAAATGCAATAAAAGTTGTTACTTTAAAAAGTGATTTAGATATTGATTTATCCCGCAGATCTCATGGAATTTCTATAACAGAAATAAGATCAAAATACCAAAACCTCAAGATAGGTAATCAGCTTGATACATTTAACGATTCATCAAAGTCAAGATCTTGATCATCAAACACCTTTGGTTCATAAGCAACAACTCCCCTATTAACTCGGTGAACTGACTCACGAGCTATTTGAGATATTGGATCAATCTTAAGTTTGGCAATTTGCCTTAGTAGGTCCGTAACTTGTTTTGCTACTCGCACAAAATCACCAGGGGCTAGGTCAGAATTCTTAAGCACTTTTTGCAAACTCTCTCCTTGAGCCCATTTTCTAACCTGTTCTGCTACTCCAAAATGTGGCAGTCTTACGTACTCAAGTTTGTATTTCATTTCAAGATTAATTAATTCATTGGCCA
>Ga0208595_1000169_pt1 | contig 25085 bp, 22 predicted proteins | sample LakMenEpi28Jun11_FD_150742 | JGI IMG/M metagenome (GOLD analysis project Ga0208595, IMG submission 150742) | Freshwater microbial communities from Lake Mendota, WI - 28JUN2011 deep hole epilimnion (SPAdes) | ecosystem: Environmental > Aquatic > Freshwater > Lake > Epilimnion/Euphotic zone ...
GCTGCCGTTAATTCGTTAGAAGGATCAATACCTTGTTGCATTAAGGCAATTCGCTCTTTATTGATATCAAAACCAATGACTTTGTATTGCTTAGCAAATTCTAATGCTAAGGGCAATCCTACATATCCCAACCCGGTTACTGATAGTATGATGTTTGTTTTTTGTTTCAAGTTTCAGGTTTCAAGTTTATTAGCGTGTTTTTGTTCGTGATTCGTTGTTCGTTGTTCGTTGTTCGTTGTTCAAAATTCATTGTTATTGTTTGGAATGTTGAAAAACGAATTTTGAATATTGAATGTCCAAATTGACTATTTGTCTCTTGTGCCAATTGGCTCATTGACTAATTGACTCATTAACTCCACGGCTTCGCCTGGTCAGTCCCATAATTGGGCTAACTGGCGGGTATTGAAAACCGAATTTGGTCTTCTTATTCTTGTTCGAAAACTAATAAACCATCGCCTTCATACTGTTTTGTGGTATGAAAAGTGATGGTTTTTTGAATTTCGTTTTCTATTTTTTCTTTTAATTGCTCTAAGTACTGCTGATGGATTATTCCTCCTTCAATAACTACTTCTAACAAACCCGAATCAATTCCTTTAGCGTAATCGCCAATCAAAAACACACGATGCACTTCTCCCATTCTACTAACGACTGCCTCTATAATGTCGTCTAAACCAATGTGTTTGCGAACAATTTGTTGCAATAATGAGAAATACGGATGTTGTTTGTTTGCGCGATAGAACACTTTAGATTCTTGCTCCTCACGAAGAATATAGCCTGCCTCGGAAAGGTTATTTAGCTCTTTTCGGATGGCATTAGTGTTCTCGTGCATTTCTGTAGCCAAACCTCTTAAATACCCTTCATTAGCAGCATTAATGAAAAATTTCACCAGCAAGCGCAAACGGGTTTTTGAAGTTATTAAATTGGCTAACACAAATTTTATTTTTGAATAACAAAAGTACTCTTATTTTTAATACTAAAAAAGTTTTTTCTAAAAATTAGATTCTTTTTTTAAATGATTGTTTATTTTTTGTTGGGTTTTTATGCTTTTATTGAATTTATTTACATTTTGCTTTAATACATTTTTGTCTTCAATAGATAGCCTAATTTTTTTTATGGCTTGACTTTTGAAGGTTACTTTTAAATAATAGTTACGGTACCATTTTTTAGTAGCGCCAATTCGTTTTAAAAAATAATTATCTTTAAACTCAATTGCTGTTTTACTGATGGTTGGCCATAGTGGAATTGGTATATATTTTTTAAATATAACAAATACTTCTTCTTCTATCATTTTGTAAAATTGTGTAGTTTTAATTCTACAAAAATATTAAAAAAAAGCATGCCATTTCGGTTATGTTAGGCCATCTTTAGCCCATCTCTGTTGTGTTTTATCATCTAAATCAACAAAACAACAGCAATTAGCTTCAAATCAATATTTTAATGTTTTAGGAATGTGTTGTTTTCGTATAAAAAATTGTATTTTTGTCTTTATAACGACAAAATATGACACATCAAACTAAAACAAACAGATTACGACTCGTTTATACTACATTAAAAATCCGGCCTTTTTCATTAAATGAATTAACTGTACTTTATGCGTCCTCGGGATATTTGAAAAGTAGGCGGCAAATTCAACGCGATTTGAAAGAAGTGGAGCTATTTTTTCAAGAAAAGGAAAGCATAATGACCTTTTATGTATTAAAAGAAAAGTATTTTCATATTCAAAGCACATTGCCATCATTTGATGATTCCAATGAAGGTAATGCGCTCCATTATACAAGTTTTAATTTACCGAAATCTAAGCCTGTTGAATCTTCAAAAAGAGCACTAATAAATGAAGCGATTTCCAAAAATAATATGTTGTTTATTCATGATTTAAAAAACGATGAAACAGGTGATAATTTTTCATTCAGCTCTAAGAAAATTCAAATTATTCCGGTATTAATGATCTTTCACAGAAACAATTATTACATTGGTGGCTATAATGTATCTCAAAACCAAGTCGTGATATATGGTATTCGTCAAATGGAAGGGGTTTCTATTCTTCCCAAAACTTGTAACCCAAAAGATTATTATTATTTAGTAAGTAAAGAATTGGATTCAAGATTTGGTGTTACCAAAAATATTAATTCCAACATGTATACTATACAAATAGAAATTTCAAACGTATTGAGCGAATTTATTCAAAATCATACCTGGCATCATTCTCAGCAATTTGAAAAGAAAAAAGGAAAAACACTTTTAACTTTAACGTGTGGCATTAACAGAGAGCTTTTGGGCTGGTTATTACAGTGGATGTATAATATTAAAATTATTGAGCCGAAAATTTTAAGAACGTATTATGAAAAAACCATAAAAGAAGTAATGGCTGTTCATAATGATAAGAAATCATTAGTTTATAAAAATATTTTTGAAACTACTGAGATGAATTGAATGCAAAAATTGCACATTTGAACTCAAAACAGAACACGATGCTTGTTTAGCAATTTTTTAAAACGTTGTTTTTTTCATACCTTTGCCACATAAATTTAATTCTTATATTATGAAGCGCATTTTTCTTGTTAGTTGTTTTACTTTGTTTGCACTTTTTTCTTTTGGACAAGAGTTTTTAAAAGGAAAGGATTTAAGTCAAATTAAAGCGGCACAATTTAGTGAAGCAGAGATTGCTCAAATTGGAAAAGAACTGAAAGCCAATCAAATGACATTGGAACAAGCAGAGCCTTTAGCGCTTGCAAAAGGAATGTCTGCGTCTGAGTTTGCGCAATTAAAAGTTAGATTACAATCCAACGGGACTGTTCCTGCTGAAGTTAAAGAAGAACAGAAAAAACCAGCTGGTACTATTCAAGAAGGAAGTGTTTTAGCTGCAAAAAATGTAGTTGTTTTTGGTTCAGAATTGTTTACAAGCAAAAGTTTGTCTTTTGAACCCAATCAAAACATGCCTACGCCTCCAAACTATGTTTTAGGCCCTGGTGACCAATTAGATATTAATGTTTATGGGGTGCAGCAATTTGGCTATTCCGGAACCATTTCTAAAAATGGAACGATAAACATTCCAAATATTGGTGAAGTTTTCTTAAGTGGAATCGCTTTTGAAGCCGCAAAAAATAAATTACAAAAACAAATTGGAAAAATATATAGCACGTTAGCCGGCAACGGTAGTAAACTATCAGTTAGTGTTTCTAATTACCGAACCATTTTAGTGACTATAATAGGCGCCCAACAATCTGGAAATTACCGTTTAAGCTCAATGAGTTCGGTATATAATGCTTTACACGTAGCTGGAGGACCTAGCGACATTGGAAGTTATAGAAAAATAGAATTGATTAGAAATAATAAAATTATTCGCACCATAGATTTGTATCGTTTTTTAACCAAAGGCGACCAAAGCGATAACGTTTCGCTTACGGATAATGACATGATTCGTATTCCAAGTTATGAGGCACGTGTTACCTTAGAAGGTGAAATAAAACGCCCTGGGATTTTTGAAACGGTTGCTGGTGAAAATTTAAATCAAATTATTTCGTATGCCTCTGGTTTTACAGATAATGCCTACAAAAACAGAATTTTGGTGAAACAAAAAACCAACTCTGAATTAAAAATCACCGATTTAAAAGAAATGACCTTTGCTACCTATCTTCCAAAAGCTGGTGATATGATTAGTGTAGATAAAATTTTAGATCGTTACGAAAATCGTGTGCAAATAAAAGGTGCTGTATATCGCCCTGGAGAATATAGTCTTCCGGCTAACGGCACCATGACCATTAAAGATTTATTAAAAAAGGCAGATGGCGTGGCTGAAAATGTGTTTTTAGAGAAAGCTTCTTTAATCCGTCAGAAAGAAGATTTAACAAAAGAATACATCAGTTTTAACTTGCAAAGCGCGCTTAATGGCGATGAAGCAGCAAACATGACACTTCAAAAAGAAGATGTGGTTGTGGTGTTTTACAATCAAGATTTATTAGATAGTTATAATTTGTCTATAACTGGAGAGGTTCGTAAGCCTGGCAGTTTTACTTATATGAAAGGCATGACTTTGTATGATTTACTACTAGAATCGGATTTCTTTACAGATAAAGCTGCTAGTAATGTTACAGTATTTAGAAACAAAAAAGACGATGTATATAATCCAAACGATAAAGAAAAAATAATCACGTTTAATCTTGCTATTGACCCAAAGAACCCAGAACAAGCCGCTACATTTTTATTAGAACCACAAGATCAGGTAGTCGTTAGACGAATTGTAACCTTTGAAACACCTCAAATGGTAAATGTTTCAGGTGAAGTTTTGTACCCAGGAGGTTATGCAATCATAAAAAAGGACGAGCGTGTTTTAGATTTTATAAAGAGAGCAGGAGAAACTACTGATGAAGCAGATATTGAAGCCATCAACGTCATAAGAAATGAGTTAGTGATTCCAATTGATTGGAAATTAATATCTAAGAAACCAAATAGCACGAGCAATTTAATTATCCAAGTTAATGATTCTATCCGAATTCCTAATAAGAAGTCAACCGTACTTATTTCTGGTGGGGTAATGTTTGAAACGGAAGTGCCTTATCGAAATGGAAAAAATGTTAAATATTATATTAAAAATGCAGGTGGTGCTGCCGAAAAGGGTTGGATGAAAAAAGTATATGTAGTGCACGCTAATGGTTCGGCAAGTGCATCAGGTTCTGTTTTTGGAATTAGAAAATACCCAAAAGTTTTTGCAGGTAGTAAAATTATAGTACCGGAAAAACCAGAAAAAACAAAAATGAGCACAGGAGAAATTGTTGGGATAGCTAGTATATTAACAAGTTTAGCCGGAATTTTGCTTGCCGTATTAAAATAAGAAATTTTTAAAAACTTAAAAAGGGGATTTATTAAAATAAATCCCCTTTTTTGTTTGGTTATAAATCAGTTTTTTGACATTTATATCTTTATTGAGTCGTAATACTCAATAGTTTTTAGCACAGCAGTTTCTGTATCAAAAGGCATTTTATTTAGCTCTAATGCTTCTTTTACTTTGTTCCCGTTAATGATTCTTGATTGAGAAATTTCTAAAAGTTTTTTAGAATTAAATTCCCATTTGAAGATGTCACCAATTTTAGCAAATAGGTTAAATACTCCTTTAGGGACTTTAATAATTTTTGCTTTTTTGTCGAAAACATCAGCAATCCAATTGACCATTTGAATCGACGAAATTGGCTCGTTATCTGATACATTATAAATTCCTGAAGGAACCGCTGTTTTTTCAGAAATTTGAGCGATAATTTCCGTCAGGTTATCAATATAGCAAAACGATTGTTTTGTGTCAAAAACACCAAAAAACCAAGGAAATCGTTTACAAAAACTAAATGTATCGTGTAGCGTGCTTTTTGTTTCTCTCCCATATACTGGAGCTACTCGTAATATAATGGCTCTTTTACCTTCTGGTAATTCTTGATTTAAAATAAATTGCTCTGCGTCAAATTTAGATTGCAAAAAAGGATTAGTAGGATTTACTTTAGAATTTTCGTTGACTTCGGTTATATGTTTGTCTATTAATTCCGTTGTGCTTAAAAAGATGAACGTTTTAGCATTTGAATTTAAAAAGTATCGAAATAGTTTAGAGGTAAGTTCAGTATTTACTCTAAAATATTCTTCGTCAAAAGCGCTGTCTTGCGGATTTAAATTTATTGCCGCTAAATGGATGATTGTTTCCGTTTCTAAAGGCATCATTTTGTGCCAATTTTGAAATCGGAGCGAAATAGATTTGTTTTTTTTAGATTTTGAATTAAAATATTTGGTTAGGTTTTGTCCGATATATCCTGTAGTACCAGTTAATACAATTAGGCTCATAGTTAGTTTTAAATTAAGAGCGCTAAAATACAAATAAAATAAATTAAAATTTAATTTTAGTGGTAAATTAATTTATGTCTTTTTTTATAAAATTCTAATTTTCAGTAATTTATATTTAAAATTATCAAAGAATATTAAGGTGTATTTAATATAATAATACAATAATAAATTTAAGAAAAGAAAAGAATTTTAAAGGTCCAAAACCAACCGGATTCCTAACGATTTTAGTATTAAAGTTACTTTGTTTGTTGATACTTTATCCACTATAGCTGTTTGATTTTTAAATGGGCCTTCATTAATTTGAATTTCCGTATTGGACGTCCAGGTTTCTATAGCTACTTTAACTACAGGTGCCGCCAATTGTGTTTTTAACGCTTCTATTTCGTGTGGTTTAATTTTTGCCGGTTTGCCCAACCAAAACACATATTGTACTACGCCTGAAACTTGAAATACGTCTTTTCGATTTGCTTCCTCTATTTTTACAAATACATAAGAAGGAATTAGAGGTGATTCTACCTTTTTTTTCCGATCGGACCATTGTTTGATAGTAGTTACTAATGGACAATAGACTTCTATGCCAAGGGCAGCAAGGTTTTCAGCCACCTTTTTTTCATTACGAGGCTTTGTATATAAAGCGAACCATTCCATTTTTGAATGCATTTGAAAAAAAAGCACCTAGTAAAGATGCTTTTCGTTTTTATTATTTATAAAGCAAAGATATCAAATATAAAGAGTAACGGAAAAAATTAGGAACATTTTAATTGGTGTTGGTGTTAATTGACGGTTAAATTAATCGCAATTAGTTATATCTTTATCAATAATTAAGAAATACTTATTATTTTTATAAAAAATATCGAAAATGTCTATTCATAAATCATCTATTATTGCCGGCACAATGAATTGGGGCAAATGGGGAAGAAATTTTAACATTTCTGCTATTCAAGAACGTATCGAAACTTTCTTAACTGAAGATATAACCACTTTTGACCACGCTGATATTTATGGCGGCTATACAATGGAAGCTGCTTTTGGAACTGCTTGGGCTCAAATGAATATTGATAGAAAAGAAGTAAAATTTATTACCAAATGTGGAATAAAATCTGTTTGTGAAGAACGAGATTATAGTATTAAACATTACGATTATACAAAAGAACACATTATTTGGAGCGTAGAAAACTCATTAAAAAATTTACAAACCGAATATATTGATGTATTACTTTTACACAGACCGAGTCCGCTTATGGAAACTGAAGTTGTTGCTGAAGCCGTTTCTGAACTTAAAAAATCTGGAAAGATTCTCGCTTTTGGCTTATCAAACTTTACGCCTTCACAAACCGATTTAATCAAAAAATATAGTTCTGTAGCCTATAATCAAATTCAGTTTTCCGCTACGCATTTAGAACCTATGTTAAATGGCGAATTGGATTATATGTCGCTTCATAATATTCAGCCAATGGCTTGGAATCCTTTAGGTTCTGTATATAAAGAAGCTATTCCGCAAACCATTCGATTACGAGATTTACTTCAAAAACTAACCGTAAAATATGGTGTTTCTGATGATTTGCTTCTTTTGGCTTGGGTTTTAAAACATCCTGCAAAGATTCAACCAGTAGTTGGCACTACACAAATTGATCGTATAAAAAACTTGAAGAAATTACAAGGTTTTGAATTGGAATTAGAAGATTGGTTTGCGATTTGGACTGAAAGTATTGGGACTAAAATTCCTTAAATTATGATTAATAAACGGCTTTTGGTTAAGAATTTATTGGCTCATAATAACGAAAATAGTTTTTATGATAAAAAACGCCAATTAAATTTGCATACCAAAGAAGGAAAGGGCAAATTTTTAAAACACATTTGCGCTTTGTCCAATTCCAACCCATTTAATAATTCCTATATTGTAGTTGGTGTTGAAGATGACGATAATGAAATCGTTGGCGATGATTTTTTTGATGATAGTCGTATTCAAAATCTTGTAAATGCTTATTTGGAAAATCCTCCTAAAATTACTTATGACAACATCTCTTTCCCAAATTTACCAAAAGAAAGAGTGGTTGGTTTGGTTACTATTAAACCAAAAAATAAAATTTCCTATTTTAAAAAAAATATTTATACAATATTAATTAATAGTACTTTTATAAGAATAGGAAGTAACACCGTTCCTACTGAAGAAAAAATTGCGGTTTCAAAATCAAATGTAGCCACAGTTATTAGTATTGAAAATAATTCAAGAAATAGTATAGCGCTCACCCTTGAAAGTGTATTGGATTTTATAACAGTTCGACACAAAGATTTAGATAATCAATATCAAGTGTTTAAAGAGAATTTTGTGGTGTGTTGGGCTGGAAAAAAGCATATAGTTCGAAATGAAACGTATTATTCGCGTGTAGCTATTGAGTTGATGAACGAACAAATTAAGCTATTTTATTCTAACCAAGATGAAGTAATTATTCATTATGACGACGATAGTTTTACGATTACAGAATATGTAAAATTAGGTTTAAATGACGCCACCAGTTATTATCCATTAGAACGGTTAACCTTTTCTTTTTATGATAACGGTTATTATAAAATGCAAACCGAAATGCTTTTTGAACCACCACAATACAATAAAAAACTACTTTTTCATATTTACAATTCTGTTAAGAACACACTTGAGAAATTAGAAAAAAACAAAGCCGTTGTAGAAGAAGATGTTTTAAGAATTGCACCCACATTAATGATTTGTTATTTGAACGGATTTACAGATGCCAAACAAAAACTAATTGATGCCAAAAGTGTATTAAAAGCGTATCAAAATTCAATGGCTTTCTTAAGTTTTAAACATAGTTTGAGAATTTTAAGAAAGATGAAATACAATTAATCTTTCTCGCTCAAAAATTCTATATCTTCCACTAATTGAGTAAGGTTTTTTTCGCCTTTAACGGTTTTATCGATATTTAATCCGTTGTAAAACCCTCTAATTCTGCCTTTTTGATCTACTAAAACAAAATTTTCGGTATGCACCATATCGTAAAGCTCTTCAGGTTTACCTGTTTTTACAACCAAATACGATTGACGGGCAATTTTATAAATTTCTTGCTGATTTCCTGTAACTAAATTCCATTTTTCGTCTATAACTCCTTTTTCTTTGGCGTATTTTTTCAATACCTCAACCGTGTCTTCATCTGGAAAAACAGAATGAGAAAGCAGTTTCACTTTCGGATTGTTTTTGATTTTGTCTTGTAACCAAACCATATTATCTGTCATTTTTGGACAAATGGTTTGACAAGTCGTAAAGAAGAAATCCGCTACATAAATTTTACCGTAATAATCTTTATTTGTAATCTTTTTTCCGTTTTGATTGGTAAACGCAAATGGCGCTATTTTATGTTTGTAACCAATATGTTGCACCAATGAATCTACCAATTCCGGATTTACATCTCGAGGTGTAATTACGGGAAGCGTTTTTTGGTTTAATAATGTGTAAATGGATATAAAAATTACAACAAGTAACCCCAAAAAAAAGATGGATAGTTTTTTATATTTGAACATTTGAAGGCTATTTTTTTACAAAAATAACACTATTTTTAATTATACAGAATGTATTTAAAGGTTCAATTTTAAAATAATTCTAGTTTTTTTAATAGATTTGTAATTCACATAACAATAAAAACCAACCTTTTAAAAAATTATAAAATGAAAAACAAAACCATACAAGCCAGTGTAGCAATTGCCTTAGTTGTGTTTTTTCAAAGTTGCTCTGTCACAATTGGAAAAGATGGACAACCAGGAAAAGACGGCTTATCTGGTGATGCCCTAGCGGCAAAATCAGAAAAATTCGGAATTCGTACCGAGTTTATGGATACTTCTGTAACGCCAAACGAAGATTTTTTTAGATATGTAAACGGAACTTGGTTGGATAAAACCGAAATACCAGCCGACAGAACCCGTTGGGGAAGTTTTGATGAATTAAGAAAAAATACGGATGATGATGTAATGGCTATTTTAAACGAAGCCGTTGCAAATAAAAACTTAGATCCAAAATCAGATCAAGCAAAAGCTGTAAATTTATACAAATCGATTTTAGATACCGTTTCTAGAAATAAATTAGGTATCACGCCTATTCAACCTTATTTAGAAAAAATAAATGCGGTAAAAAATAGCACTGATTTAATGAATCTTTTAGTTGAAACCAAAGCCGATGCTGGTTTAGGGTTTTTTGGTGCGTTTGTAGGTGCCGATGCTAAAAACAGCAACAAAAATGTAGTTTATGTAGGAACTGGAAGTTTAGGTTTGCCTGATAAAGACTATTATATGTCTGACAAGCCTGACACGAAAGAAAAAAGAGAAAAGTACGTGTTACACATTGCTAAAATGTTTGGCTATTTAGGTATGGATCCAAAAACTGCTTCTGAAAAAGCAGCACGGGTTTTGGCTTTCGAAATCTCTTTATCTGAACCAACTTTAGACCGAGTAGAAAGACGTGACCGCCGTAAAACATACAATCCGATGTCGGTTGCCGATTTGCAAAAAATAGCGCCAACTAACAATTGGGCGACTTATTTTGAAAAATCTGGGTTTGCTAAATTGGATTCTGTAGTAGTTTCGCAACCAAAATACTTAACCAAATTAGATGCTATTTTAAAAGAAAATAAAGTAGACGATTGGAAAGCGTATATGACTTGGACGCTTTTACGTTCGAATGCTGACGAATTAACGACCGAAATTGAAAAAACAGATTGGGATTTTTACAGCAAAACCTTATCTGGAGCTGTAAAACAAAGACCTGCTACGGAAAGAGCGTTAGCAACTGTAAACGGTGTTTTGGGTGAAGCTTTAGGAAAATTATATATTGAGAAAAAATTTCCCGCTGCTGCGAAAACAAAAGCAGAAGCTATGATTGCTAATGTGTTTAAAGCGTACGAAAATCGTATCAATAATTTACCTTGGATGACGCCTGCAACACGAGCAAATGCTATTGTAAAACTTAAAAAATTTAGAGTAAAAATTGGATATCCTGACACCTGGAAAGATTATAGTGCTTTACAAATAAAAAGTCCCGAACAAGGCGGAACACTTCACGAAAATTCTTTGGCCATCAGCCGTTGGAGTACCAAAGAAAACGTTTCAAAACTTGGAAAACCAGTCAATAAAGAAGAATGGGGTATGTCGCCTCAAACGGTAAACGCTTATTATAGCCCAACCAATAACGAAATTGTGTTCCCTGCTGCTATCTTACAACCGCCTTTTTACGATTACAGAGCAGATGAAGCCGTAAACTATGGTGGAATTGGAGGTGTAATTGGCCACGAAATTTCACACGGATTTGACGATTCAGGTTCAAGATACAACGCAGAAGGAAACTTAATTAACTGGTGGAGCGATGAAGATTTAGAACAATTTACCACGTTAGGAACGGCTTTAGCGGATCAGTATTCTGCTTTACAACCCTTGCCAGGAATTTATGTAGATGGTAAATTTACATTAGGAGAAAATATTGGCGATTTAGGTGGTGTAAACGCAGCGTATGACGGATTGCAAATTTACCTGAAAGAAAAAGGAAACCCTGGATTAATTGATGGTTTTACACCTGAACAACGTTTTTTCCTTTCTTGGTCTACCATTTGGAGAAGTAAAATGCGTGATGAAGCTATTAAAAACCAGGTAAAAACAGATACACACTCGCCAGGTCAATACAGAGCCTATGTGCCGCTTCAAAATATTGAATCTTTTTACAAGGCATTTAGTATAAAAGCAGGCGACAAAATGTATATTGCTCCAGAAAAAAGAGTTAAAATTTGGTAACAAGAAACTAAATTTTGTTCATCTGGACTTGTTTCAGATTTTAAAAAAGAAAAACCTGAAATTCTGAACTACATTTAGAATGACAGGTTTTTCTTTTTATACCGTTTCCTTTTTTATACATTTGCCTTATGCAATTTTCTTATCCAAATAACGAAAAACTAAAAAGCCATAAAACAATTGAACGGTTGTTTTCTGAAGGAAAATCGATATCTAAATATCCGTTACGACTGGTTTTTGTAGAAAATACGGATGAAAACAATTTGGAAAAAGTACTAATGGGCGTTTCCGTTTCTAAAAAATATTTTAAAAGAGCGGTTGACCGAAATTATTTTAAAAGAGTACTTAGAGAATGTTATCGATTAAATCAAAACCTATTGAAAGATAACCTTCAAAAGCCTTATGCTTTTATGTTTTTTTATCAAACCAAAGAAAAGTTATCGTATCAAGAAATAGAAGAAAAAACCATACAATTGTTTCAAAAATTTAGTGAAACCATAAAGTAAATTAAAAACAACCGCTTGTTTTCAAAGATTTTAATTAAATTAGTAAAAATATTATTCCATAAATTATGAGTTTTTTAAACAAAAAAAAGGTGCTTATTCCCACGCTTGTAGCGGGATTTTTATTTGTGGCCGTAAGTTTTCAAAACGATTTTTTTGCCTTAGCCAAACAAATTGAAATTTTTACGAATCTGTACAAAATTGTCAATCAAAATTATGTAGACGAAACCAATCCAGGCAACTTAATGGATGTGGCTATAAAAAGTATGCTAAGCGAATTGGATCCATATACCGTTTACTTTGATGAGCAAGATGTGCTTAAATTTAAAATAAATAATACGGGAGAATATACCGGAATTGGCGCCATTATAACACGAAAAGATGATAAAATAATCTTAAAAGAAGTATACGAAAATATGCCGGCCGACAAAGGTGGTTTTAAAGCTGGTGATGTTATTACCCAAATTGGAGATGTGTCACTTAAAGATTTTAAAGAAGATGCTTCTCAGTTGCTTAAAGGTGCTAAAAACACTAAAATTGACATCGTGTATTTCCGTCAAGGAATAGAAAAAAAAGGACAAATTATTTTAGATGAAGTAGAAATAAAAGCCGTTCCGTATTATAAATTATTAAGCGACAAAACGGGTTATATTGTGCTTCAAAAATTTAACGAAAAAGCTTCTGCGGAAACAAAAGCGGCTTTATTGGCTTTAAAAGAACAAGGCGCCACAAAAATTATTTTAGATTTACGAGATAACCCGGGCGGTTTGTTACACGAGGCGGTTAATATTTGTAATTTATTTGTGCCGAAAGAAGAAATTATTACCACAACAAAATCGCAAAACAAAACGCATAATCATATTTATAAAACGAAAAACGAACCCGTTGATACTGAAATTCCATTAGCAATTATTGTAAATGACCGAAGTGCTTCTGCTTCAGAAATTGTTTCGGGTGCATTGCAAGATTTAGACCGTGCAGTCATTGTAGGAAATAGAAGTTTTGGAAAAGGATTGGTACAACGCCCATTTAATTTAACGTATGGCACACAGGTAAAAGTTACTATTTCAAAATATTATACGCCTTCTGGTCGATGTATACAAGCAACTGATTATAGCAAAAAAGACGCCAATGGTAAAGCCATAAAAACAGCTGAAAAAGAATATAACGCCTTTAAAACCAAAGGCGGAAGAACTGTTTATGATGGTGGTGGTGTGTTGCCAGATGTAGAAATTGCAGATATGAAAAAAAGCGCCACCAGTTTAAGTATTGCGAACTCAGATGCTGTTTTTGAATTTGCAAACGTATTGTATTACAGAAACCCGACTGCAAAAAACAGTACTGGAATTACTGATGCTGAGTTTAACGAGTTTAAAGCGTTTCTAAAAAAAGAAAAAGTAGAAATAAATAGCAACACAGATAAATCTTTAAAAACGTTATTAGAAGCTGCAAAAAAGGATAAAATTGATGCCGACTTACAACTTGAAATCAAACAATTGGAAGCCGCCATTGAAAAAACAAAAGACAAAGAATTAGATAAAAACAAAGAAGAAATTAAGCGTCTTCTTTTACAAGAATTATTATTACGTTATGGCTATCGTAACGCGTTTTACGATTATGTTTCTACTAAATATTCGGACGTGCTAAAAGCCCAACAAATATTAAATAATCCAACAGAATACAAACAAATATTAAAAAAATAAAATGAAGAAAATAGTTGTATTTCTATTTTTAATTGCTTCTTTTCTTGGGTTTTCTCAAGAAGAAACCGTGCATTCTATTTATTTTGATACCGATGTGCGTGAAATAAAACCTTTACAAGCAGAAGCGGTAGTTTATTTTTTAAGTTTGATTGATACCACGCGACTTCAAAGTGTTTCTATTTATGGCTACTGTGATGACGTGGGGAAAATTAATTACAATTACAAATTATCACAAGACCGCGCCAATAGTGTCAAGAAAATGTTGGTGAGTAAAGGGGTTAAATATAAAATTATTGTAAAAATAGAAGGAAAGGGAAAGGTACTTATTGATGAAGATTTAGAAGAAGACATTCCTGAGGCCAGAGCTAAAAACCGCCGAGTAGATGTGGTTTTGAATTTTAAACCTTTAGTGGTGGAAGAGTTAAATATTCCTGGTTTGTATAAAACCATTAGAAAAAATGCCTTAGTAGGCGATCGGGTATATTTAGACAAATTACTTTTTGATAGTGGCAGCAGCAGACTTAAACAAAGCGCTATAAAACAACTCGAAACAATAGTTGTTTTGTTAAAAAGATATCCCAACATTCAAATTGAAATTCAAGGTCACGTATGCTGTACGCCTCCGCCTCATAAAGATGCCGTTGACTTGGAGACACGAAAAAGAGAATTATCAAAAAATAGAGCAGAAAGAGTTTATAAATTTTTACACAGCAGAGGCATTGGTAAAGTCCGGATGACTTTTAAAGGATACGGAAACACACAACCTATAGGTAAAGATGAGCAATTTGACAGAAGGGTAGAATTGGTGATTACGAAGATTTAAACCGAAATTTTACCCTACCTTTTTCATTTCAATGTGCGGAATGTCGTCTTCCAAATAACTTTCGCCAACTACAAAAAAACCGTGACTTTCGTAGAATTTTTGCAAATATAATTGGGCAGATATAGTAATTTTTGTTTCCTTAAAAAGTATTTTAATCGCGTCTATAGAAACTCGCATTAATTCGTGACCCAATTTTTGATCTCGGTGGGAAGCTTTCACAATAACTCGGCCAATTGAGGCATATTCAAAATAATCTTTCGGTTTAAAAAGCCGAGAATAAGCGACTAAAATACCGTCAGAATACCCTAAAATATGAATGGATTTTTGGTCTTTCCCATCAATGTCTTGATACACGCAGTTTTGCTCCACCACAAACACTTCTGAACGCAATTGTAACAAAGCGTATAGCTCATCTGTAGAAAGTTCGTGAAACGGCTTTATTTTAAATTGAATCATTTTATTTTTAATGGATTGACAAAACTAAAACTTTTTTACTTGATGCAATAAAAAAACCTTTGTAAAAGCAATTAAACTTTTACAAAGGCATTGGTGTGATAAAAATAGTTTTATCCTTGAATTTTTAATTTCATTCCAGGTTGAATATTATCTGTTTTCAGATCGTTTTTCTTTTTTAAATCGTCAGCCGTTAAATTCGGAAACTTTTTAGTGATTGAAAAAATAGAATCTCCTTTTTGTACGATGTAATAATCTTCATTGATTTCAATTTTGCTTTTCGCAGAAGAATATTTGTTTTCCGTTGGTTTTTCGGTGTTTTCAGCAACTGCATTTTCAACTTCTGGTTCAATTATTTCGGTTTTCGGCTTCGGTTTTTTGACGACTTCATTGACCGTGATTTTTTTAGTAGTTTGAATCACTAAACTTTGTCCAGCATTGATATTGCTCCCTTTTATGTTGTTCCATTTTCTTAAGTTAATGATACTAACTTTATTTTTATCAGCAATTTCACTTAGCGTTTCTCCTTTTTTCACTTTGTGATAATCTTTACTTACCACTTCTTTCGTGCGTTTTTTTATAACTTCTTCGTATTCCGTAGTATCGCTGTTTTTATCTATAAGATTTGCTGCAATAGCTAAAGAATCTTGTTTGGCAATACTGTCGCGTTTTTTAGCTTGAAGTGCTAATTGAAGGTTTCTTGCTTTTTCTTGTTCTAAATATGCTAAATAACCATATATTTTTTCTTCGTTCGAAACAAAAATCCCAATTTTATTTTTCGGTAAACGCAAATAAAAATATTCATCGTCAATTGAAGGAATGTATTTTGATTTATAAATTGGATTTAAGTATTCCAATTGTGCCTCTGAAATATCCAATAAATCCGATAATTGCTTAAATGTCATGGCTTGTTTTACCATAACGGTATCGGTTTCAAAATACGTCATTTCTGCTTTTTTAGGCACCAAACCATGTTCTTTTTTAAACTCATAAATGTACATCGTAGCTAAAAAAGCAGGTAAATAGTTGGCGGTTTCTCTTGGTAAATATTTTCTAATTTCCCAATAATCTGTTTTTCCTCCAGAACGTCTAATGGCTTTAGAAACATTTCCGGGTCCGCAATTGTACGAAGCTAAAACCAAACTCCAATCGCCAAAAATAGCATACATATTCATCATATAATGACAAGCTGCTTCTGTTGATTTTATTGGGTCATGACGCTCGTCTACATACGTAGAAATGTTTAATTTGTATTGTTTACCAGTTGCTGGCATGAATTGCCATAAACCACCGGCACCAACTTTAGATTTTGCTTTAGGCTGTAAAGCCGATTCTACAATAGCTAAATATTTAATTTCTAAAGGCAAATTGTATTTTGATAATTTTTCTTCAAATAATGGAAAATAATATTCTGCTAGCGCCATTTGTCTTTCAAAACTTTTAGTTCTGTTTTTTAAGAAAGATTTAATTACGTTTTCTAAAGCAGGATTGTACTCAATAACAAAAGGCGATTGCACGTCTAATTTTCGTAATCGCTTTTTTAATACTTCCGTGTCTAAGTTATAGGCAACTTTCTCGTCGATATTCATGTTTTCAATATCAAAAAACATTTCATTTGACAAGGTAGCGTCAGATAATTCTTTCAGCCATCTTTCATCGATACAATTACTTGTTGCGTGGTGCGTAAAGGTTGCTTTAAGAGAATCTAAATACGATATTTTTGGTGTAAAAAGAGTTGGAATTATATCCTTGCTTTCTTGTGCCAACATTGCGTTTGACAGAAAAAGACCAAGGGTTAGTAGAACTAATTTTTTCATGCTTTAATATGTTTTTGCTCCATAAATTCCGGAGTATTTTATCTAAATCATTAATATACAATTACTTGTATAAACGCAAATATATTTTATTTATTGCTAACTACCCAATTTTTAACGTTTAAATTTTCATTTTAACGTTTTTTTAGGGATTTCGTCGGTGATTTAAACGAAGAGCAACACCGATAAAAAGTACAGATGCCTTAATTTTTACAGTTAATGTTGACCAAAATAAGAAAAAGGCATTAATTAAAGAGTTAAATTTTAATTTATGCTACTATGCAAGTAGGATTACACTTCACATCAAAATTCACAGAATTGGCGATATAACATATTTCATGAGCTTTGTGGTGTAATTCAATCGCTTTTTCTACCATGCTTACATCTGAAACATAAAAAATTGGATTTAAAGTGACTTCTTTGAAGCTTCCGCCTCCGGTTGCGTTTTCAATCATAGTTCCTGAAGCATTGTCAGTATATGCCGTAACGACAATTCCTTCCAACGAACACAAGTATAAATAGGAAAGCATATGACAAGAAGAAATGGCAGAAACTAATAAATCTTCAGGATTCAACTTCGATTTGTCGCCAACAGCAGGATTATCCGTTGTTAGGAATAATTCAGGTTTACCTTGAATGCTAACCGTGTGGCTACGATCGTATGTTCGAACGTTTTTAGTTCCTTCTCCTGTATTGCCTGTCCATTTCGTAGTTAGCTTATAATTGTGCTCGTGTGTCATTTTAACTATATTTATTGTTCCTCAAATATCGATGGCTTCTATGGTTTATATCCTGAAGTTCATTCTCATATCAATAATTTCTGGTTTTGATAAGCAAATGCCAATAATCATTTCATTTTTAATATTCAAAAACAACAACTAACTTAAAATAGCAGCAATTCCTGGTAATGTTTTTCCTTCTAACATTTCCAACATCGCACCGCCACCTGTAGAAACGTAGCTCATTTTGTCTTCTAATCCAAATTGTTTTACCGCAGCTACACTATCACCGCCGCCTACTAAAGAGAAACAGCCGTTTTTAGTAGATTCGGCAATAAAATCGCCAAGGGAAATGGTTCCGTTAGCAAAGGTTGGCAATTCAAACACACCAATTGGTCCGTTCCAAAGTATGGTTTTTGAGTGTAAAACAACTTCTTTAAATTGCTCTAATGTTTTCGGACCCGCGTCCAAACCTTGCCATCCGGCAGGGATTTCAGCCACATTCACTACTTGTGTATTCGCAACATTAGAAAACGCATCAGCTGCTAAAACATCAACAGGTAAATGAATTTTCACACCTTTTGCAGTAGCTTGTTTCATAATGTCTAAAGCCAATTCCATTTTGTCGTCTTCGCAAATAGAATCGCCGATATTTCCGCCCATCGCTTTAATGAAGGTAAACGTCATTCCCCCACCAATAATCATATGGTCTACTTTATCTAAAATGTTTTCGATAATGGTGATTTTAGAAGAAACTTTACTTCCTCCAAGTATTGCAGTTACTGGTTTTTCAGAATTTTTTAATACTTTGTTGATGCTTTCAATCTCTTTTGCCAATAAAGCGCCGAAACATTTATCATTTGGAAATTCGTTTGCAATAATTGTAGTTGAAGCGTGCGCTCTGTGTGCTGTTCCGAAGGCATCGTTTACATACACATCGCCTAAACTTGCTAATTCTTTAGAAAAACCAACATCTCCAGCTTCTTCTTCGGCATAAAAACGTAAATTTTCCAATACTAAAATTTCGCCATTTTGAAGATTTGCAGCGGCTTCTTTAGCGATTTCACCTCTACAATCTGAAGCAAATTTTACTTTTTTTCCTAAAACTTCTTCAATTTTATAAACAATATGGCTCAAAGAATATTTATCTTCTTTTCCTTTTGGTCTTCCTAAGTGCGACATTAAAATAACTGCTCCTCCATCGTTTAAAATCTTATCAATAGTTGGTTTTGCAGCTTCAATTCGATTCGCATCTGTAACGTTAAAATTTTCGTCTAAAGGCACATTAAAATCTACACGGATTAACGCTTTTTTGTTTTTAAAATTGATGTCGAAGATCGTTTTCATAGGAAATAGTTTCTAATTTGTTGTTTATGATATTTGCAAATATAAAAGTTTGATTTTAAAACCAAGATAAAAATCGCTTATATTTGCTAGATGTTATTTAAAGATATATTAGGTCAAGACCACATTAAAAACTATTTAATTACGACTGCCAACGCAGGACGGATTCCGCACGCGCAATTATTTATTGGGCCTGAAGGTTCTGGAACCTTACCGATGGCTATGGCATATGCGCAATATATTTTATGTAACAATTCCGACGGCGAAAACACCACAGGAAACAGTGCTTGTAATTTAAAATCTGAACATATATCACATCCTGATATGCATTTTGTGTATCCCATTACATCTACAGATGAAGTGAAAGGAGACAGTGTTGTAAGTACAAATTTTTTAGACCAGTGGCGCGGTTTTGTTAAAGAAAACCCATACGGAAGTTTATTTGATTGGTACAAAAAATTAGAAATTCCTAAAAAACAAGGAATTATTAGTGTTAAAGAATCGGCAGCAATTAATAAAAACTTATCATTAAAAGCATACGAAGGTGGCTATAAGGTAATGATTATATGGATGGCCGATAAAATGAGAACAGACGCAGCAAATAAATTACTGAAACTATTAGAAGAACCACCCGAAAAAACAATCTTTATATTAATTTCTGAAAGTATCGACGATTTATTGCAAACGATTATTTCGCGTTGTCAAGTAGTTGATTTTTTAGCGTTACCTGAGCAAGTAATTACGGATGCCTTAATTGCCACACATAAAGTAGAGGTTAATTTAGCAAAAAAAATAGCCCATCAGTGTGAAGGTAATTACAATAAAGCCTTACATTTTTTGCATCAAGATGGTGATGATTCTGTATTTGAAGAATGGTTTATCAACTGGGTTCGTGCGGCATTTAAAGCAAAGGGAAATGCAAGTGTAATTGCTGATTTAATTTCTTGGAGCACGACCATTGCTAAAGAAGGCAGAGAAACGCAAAAGAACTTTTTGCAATTTTGTATTCAATTTTTTCGACAAGCCTTGTTGTTGAATTATAAAGCAACTGATTTAGTATATTTAGAACCTAATTTTGAGAATTTTAAATTAGAAAAATTCGCGCCATTTGTTCACGGAAATAATATTGCAGATATTTTTAAAGAATTGGAAGACGCAATGTATCATATTGAAAGAAACGGAAATAGCAATATTATTTTAACCGATTTATCGATAAAATTAACACGCTTGTTGCATAAAAAAGAAATAAATTAAACACATAAATAAAACAAAAACTATGAATGAATTTGCACTACTACTACTAGCTTTTTTAGCGATTACATTTTTACAATCCGGTTACGATAAAATAGCCGATTGGAACGGAAATGTAAGTTGGTTAAAAGGTCATTTTTCTCAAACTTTTTTAAAAAATCAAGTCCCAGCGGCTTTACTTACTATTTTAGCTTTAGAAATTGTAGCTGGTGTATTGTCTATTATGGGAATTGCTGAAAACATAACGAGTGGCAGAACCATTATGGGTGATTATGCTTGTATGGTTTCGTGTGTGACGTTATTGCTGTTGCTTTTCGGACAACGTGTAGCGAAAGATTACGATGGCGCCAGAACGATTGTAATTTATTTAATTCCAGCATTGTTGGGCGTGTATTGGTTGTAACAAAATTTACGTGAGACCCTTTCAGGGTGACAAACGTTGTGTTGTGATATATTATCCGTTCTAATTACACCCAGTTTGTCTTGCTGAAAGCATCTCTTTTTTGTTGAATTGAATAACCTTGTGTGAGACCCTTTCAGGGTGACAAACGTTGTGTTGCGTTTTGTTTGTTAAACTATTTACTCACAATTTGTTATGCTGAAAGCATCTCAAGTCAAATCGTATCGTTTAAAAAATCCAAATTTGAATTGAAATTTTTAATGAGTTCAAGTTTACGATCTCTTTTCAATAATTTAATTTCTTTTTCTCTTTCTATTGCTTGTTGAACCCAACCATAATGTTCATAATATAGTAGGTAAGACACATTGTATTTTGCAGTAAAACTATTTGGATTTAATTTTGATTTGTGTTCGTGCAATCTTCTTTTTAGATTATTGGTCATTCCTGTATAAAGCACTTTTTTTGCTTTATTTGTTAGAATATAAACGTAAAAATTATAAATTCCTTCTGTAAATTCGATCATTGATTTTGGCGGTTAAAATTATTAATATTGCGCGAGACCCTTTCAGGGTGACAAACTGTGTGGTGAAACTATATGCTTAATTCTTCAAGCTTACTTTAAACAAACGCAACTCTTCCCAAGAAAATTGATTGCCATATTTTTCTTTTAAAATACCCAAACCTTCATCGTTATAGCCTTTAAACGCTTCTTCTAAAGCTGCGATTTTTTCATCGGACATAATATCTGAAATAATTATCGCTTCCATTTGAATAAGTTTCGTAAAATGGGAATAAATCGAACTTACGGTTAATTTTCTTTTCGCAGCAATTTCTTCCACAGATAAATTTTGTTTCCAAAGCTCTAATGTGATTTCGATTGTAGATTTTTTTGGTTCTGTTGATTTGGCTTTTTTGGCTTTCGTTTTCTTACTAAAAGTTTCCGAATAATCTTTGGCTACAAAACCATCAATTTCCTTGAATTTTTCTGATAATGAAGCAATTTTATTAATTTTATAGTACTTCATTTCGTCTGAAGACATCGTGCTTTTATTAAAATCAATTCCGTTTACTAAATTTTTAATCAACAGCATTGATTTTTTCAATTGTAAAACCGTTTTTACTTGAATTTCTTCTAATTCCAAAAGTTCATCGTGAAACGTTTTTACTTTTTTCAAGTTACTCACTTCCGCAATTTTCAAAAGCAAATCGGTTACCTGATAATCTAATGTTTTAAAATAATAATCATATGCCGCCTCGCAACGTTCTGCCAGAAAAGGAATATCTACAGTTTCTTGGAAACAAATTTTCTGGATTTGATTGCTAAATTTCTGAGAAGAATCCAATAAAGCCGCCACAATGCTTTCGTTTTGTTGAGCCCAAATACGATATTTCGATTTGGTTGAATTGGATACTTCGTCGTTATACGAAAATAAATGATTGCGCCATTCTTGAGCCAATTGTCTGAAATCGAAACTTTTACACAATTCTATTCGTAAAAAATGCTTCGTTTCTAATGCTAATGATTTTTCTAGTACGATTTCATCTGCCTTATTATTGGCGTAATTTAATACTTCGGTATCGGAAGAAATGCCGTTTAATTGTATTGGAGAAAGCAAAATTAAGCCTTTTAACGAACGAAGTCGAGACAAAGCCACATAGGCTTGTCCGGGCGCAAAAACACGTGAAACATCTAAGGCTGCGTTGTCAAAAGTTAAGCCTTGACTTTTATGAACAGTAATTGCCCAAGCCAATTTTAAAGGATAATGACTAAATGTTCCTACGACGGTTTCCTCAATCTCTTTTGTGTCTGGATTTACCGTATATTTTATGTTTTCCCAAGTGTATAAATCTACTTCAACGGTTTTGTTTTCTTCTTCAAAATGAACTAAAATTTCTTTTTCAGCTAATGAAGTAATTTTCCCTATTTTTCCGTTAAAATAATTTTTTTCAAAAGAGGTATCGTTTTTAATAAACATCACTTGCGCGCCCACTTTTAAATCCATTTTTGGTTCAATAGGATACATTTTTTCCGGAAAATCTTCTACAATTTCGGGAAAGTAAGAAACCTTTTTTGCTTTTAATTCTGTTAAAGCCTCTTTATTAATTTCGTCTGCTTTTGCATTGTGCGTGGTAACAATAATACAACCGTTATGGTTTTTGATATTAAAATTTGGATTTACGTATTGATTTAAAACAGCAATATTCTCCTTTGTAATTTTATTGTTTCGAAGGTTGTTTAAAATAGAAATGAATACTTCGTCGTCTTGACGATAAATTTTATCTAATTCAATATATAAAGGCGGATTTTGTTGTATTACTTGAGAATGAAAAAAGAACATACCTTGATAATAGTTCTTTAATTCGTACCATTCTTCTTGTTTAATAACTGGAGGTAATTGCAATAAATCGCCAATAAAAAGCACTTGAACTCCTCCAAAAGGAGCATCGATTCGACGCACTTTTTGCAACATAAAATCAATTGCATCCAATACATCTGGACGAAGCATTGATACTTCGTCAATAATTAGCAATTCTAAATTTACCAGCACTTGTTTTTTAGTGCCGTTCATTCGGAAGTGTTTACTAATTGTACTTTTCGTTTCAAATTTATATTGATACGAATTGGAATTGACAACTTTATAATCAGGAATAAAAGCCGCAAACGGCAATTGAAACATAGAATGAATGGTAACACCGCCCGCATTAAGTGCGGCAATTCCGGTAGGGGCAACCACAACCGTGTTTTTGTGTGATGTGGCAATAATTTCTTTAAGAAGTGTGGTTTTTCCAGTGCCAGCTTTACCTGTTAAAAAAACAGATTTATTGGTTTGGTTGATAAACTGCAAGGTGTACTGAGCGGCTTTAGATAAGTGTTTCATTTGGCGTATAGTTTAAGTTAAAGTTGATGGCAAAGAATTGAGTTGTTCGATGATAACAAATTTAATTGAAAAAAAATTCTGAAACAAGTTGAAAATACTAAAAAATAAAAAAGCCCTGATTTCTCAAGGCTAAATTGTTATTTTTTTACGTTCGTTGCTTTGTATTGGTCGTTTAACTCTTTCAGCAACTTATCTGTTAAGTTATACGAATCTTTTGCATAAATTACAGAAGGAGCATCTTCTGAAGTAGTAAAAATATAATCGAATTTTTCTTTTTTACCGAATTCTCTGATATATTTTTTTACTTGTTTAATTAGAGTGTCTTGTAATTTTCCGCCTTCTGTTTGAATTTGGGCTAAAACTTGATCTCTTTCTTGTAAAATTTGTTGTTCTCTTTGTTGTAATTCGCCATATTTTTGTTGTGCCCAAGCTTGTCCGTTTGCTTGTGCATTACGTTGAAAAGCGTCTTTTTCTGCTTGTAATTGTCTGCCTTTTGCTTCTAAAGGACGTCCTATTTCTTCAGATTTAACTTTAAATTTTTCGTTTTCATCTTTAAATTTTTCGTATTTTTCTAATAGAACAGAAGTATCTATATAACCTGTTTTAAAATCTGCTTTTGAAGTTGTTGTTTCTTGACAAGAAATTAATGCTACACCTAATGCAACAATGCTTACTAATTTTTTCATTTTTGTAAAGTATGATTATTTAATTTGTAATCGTTTTTTTTAATTTTGGTAAAAATAATAGGTTTCTTTTAATTTTTACTTCTTTTTTGAAAATAAATTAAAAAGGAGGTACTATAAGAAAACCTTATGTGTTGTTAAATATACAATAAGAAATTACTATTAAAAACAGCTTATTTAAACCTTTATTTTATTAATTAACTTTTTTTGTAAATGTATTTGGGTGTTTTTACAAGAAAAAGCTCTTAAAACGTATTTATTTGTTTTTTATTTGTTTTTTATGATGTAAATGTGAGAAGAAAACTCATTTTTGAACAATCCTGAAACATTTGAACATAAACCAACTAAAAATCCTTTTACGAAACTCATTTTTCCATTTTTATATTTTTCAGATAATAAAGAAACATAAAAACTATCAAACCACATTGGTTTTACTTTTTTCAATTCCATATCCACATCAGAAAACAATCTTTTGATACTGGTTTTTGAAAAATGCCATAAATGACGAGGCACATCATACGCTGCCCAAAAACGATTGTAATATTTTGCATCGTACGATTTGTAATTTGGTACCGCTATAATAATGGTTCCGTTTGGCTTAACAATACGTTTTAAATTGGCAATATATTCAGTTAAATTTGGTACGTGTTCTAAAACGTGCCACATAGTTACCGCATCAAAGGTGTTTTCTGGTAAAGCAAAAATATCTTCCGTAAACGAAATGCCCTTATTAGCAGCCAATTGTTTCGCATCAGAATTTGGTTCAAAACCTAAAATCGACCAACCTTGATTTTTAGCTTCCACTAAAAAATCGCCCGTTCCACATCCAATGTCTAACAACTTACCTTTACTGTTCTGTTCTTTATTAAGTAATGAAACTTTCCCTTTAATTGCATTTCGTTTTACTAAATG
>Ga0208595_1000170_pt1 | contig 25048 bp, 23 predicted proteins | sample LakMenEpi28Jun11_FD_150742 | JGI IMG/M metagenome (GOLD analysis project Ga0208595, IMG submission 150742) | Freshwater microbial communities from Lake Mendota, WI - 28JUN2011 deep hole epilimnion (SPAdes) | ecosystem: Environmental > Aquatic > Freshwater > Lake > Epilimnion/Euphotic zone ...
CAGGTCTGACACGATCGCAATCGTGTCGATGCGCTTGCTGATTGCTGAACAAAGTCCAGCAGAGAATCTGCTGATTCCATCGTGATGGTCGACCCGAATGTAGCGGGCGTCAAAATACAGGGTGTCGCGAACTTCAGGCTTCAGCTCAGTCATCTCTGGCATCCATCCAGATTTCGATGGCTTCGGCTATGCCCCGAGGAACTTCGTAGTGGGTCAAGTGGCCAACCGAGTCGAACTCAACAAGCTTCGAGCCAGAAACCATCAAAGATTCGAAGAGCCTGTTCTGTTCGCTTACCGAGGTGATGTCGTCACGCTGCCCGATTAGCATCAGCACCGGTCGTTTGAATGCCGAAGAAAAATCGCCGACGCAGTGTGAAATTGAAGCCGCGTATGCCTGAAGCGCGACGGTTCTGCTGAAGAAGTCATTAAAGTTTTGGTCGTGCTGCTCGTGAATCCAGCGCCGCAACTGCTTATCGCGAGACTTGGTCATGACGATGCTCATACCTCTGACCATAGGCCAGCTCTTCAGAAGGCCAACTCCCAAAGTTTCTGGCAGAACCTTTGCCAGCCAAAAGAAAGATCGAGTCGCTGCCGTTGCGGCCGCCCTCGGCCCGCCGAGCGCCGGTGAAGAGACAGGGTTCTCGAGAATTAGCGACTCAATTCCATCGAACTCGGCCGCGTAAGCCGAAACGACAATGCTTCCGAACGAGTGGCCCAGCAAGTGCGGCTTTCGAGTCAGTTCGAGAGCTTCGATGAAGCCGTTAAGCCAAGTCGCATAATCTGCGATGGCGTGTGCCGCTTTCAGCGGTTGGCTGCTTCCGAAACCCGGCAGATCGGGAATGTAAACGTCGCTGTTTCTCAGCGCACCGGCGATTGCTTCAAGCCCGTGATGGTTGCCGCGGTATCCGTGAATCATGACTAAAGCGCTTTTATCGTCAGACCCAAACTCGGCAGGGTAAAACCAATAAACGGTTTTTGAATCGCCGACCAAGATTTCTCGGCGCTCGCCTCGGGCCCGCGCTTCTTGCGCAAGTTTGCTCTGCTCGATCGTCTCTAGCATCAGACCGAAAAGTACTTTGCTTCGGGATGATGCAGAATCATCGCATCTGTTGACTGCTCGGGATGAAGTTGGAGTTCTTCAGAAAGCACGACGCCGATTCGCTCGGGTTTAAGCAACTCGATCAGTTTGATTCTGTCTTCAAGGTTCGGGCAGGCTGGGTAGCCGAAGCTGTATCGTGCTCCGCGGTATTCGAGTTTGAAGAGAGATTCCACGTTGCCGGGCTCTTCACTTGCAAAGCCAAGTTCTTCTCGTATGCGCGAGTGCCAAAATTCGGCCAAGGCTTCGGTGAGTTGAACTGATAATCCGTGCAGTTCTAGATAGTCACGGTATTGATTTGCTTTGTACAGACGGTTTGCTTCTTCGGCAATCTTCGAGCCCATGGTTACGAGTTGAAATGGAATCACGTCAATTTCGGAACTCTCGGCATCGCGAACGAAGTCACTCAGGCAAAGGTGACGGTCTCGGCGCTGGCGCGGAAAGCTGAACCTCAACCGTTCGCTCAACGCAACGCCGTCGGAACCCCCATCGGTTGCACCCTCGGCTGCGTGGTGCAGAATGACGGTGTCATCGCCGCGACTGACCGCCGGAAAGTAGCCATAGACGACGCTGGCCTCGAGCAGGTTTTCGGTCTGCAGGCGATCGAGCCAGTAACGCAGCCTCGGTCGTCCTTCGCTCTCAACCAGCTCTTCGTAGCTTGCGCCATCTGCCTGTCTGCCAGGCTTCAAGCCCCACTGGCCCATGAAAGTGGCGCGCTCGTCGACGTAAGCCGAGTACTCGCGAAGGGCGATGCCTTTGACAACTCGGGTTCCCCAGAACGGTGGGGTTGGCACGCGGTTGTCGGTCGTCACATCGCTGCGCTCTGGCAAGTTGTCGGGTTCGGTCAGCTGAAGCAGGTTCTGAGCCGGAACGACTCGCTTCTTGAGATCTGGCAGAACCACCGACTGGTCGCCGCGCTTGATTCGCACGAGCGCATCCATGAGTCTCAGACCTTCGAAGGCGTCGCGCGCATATCTCACCTCACCGAGGTAAACCTCAGCGAGATCCTGTTCGACGAAGGCCCTGGTTAGCGCTGCTCCCCCGAGAATCACGGGCCATCGAGCCGCCACCCCGCGCAGGTTCATCTCCTCGAGATTTTCGCGCATGATCTGGGTTGACTTGACCAACAGACCGCTCATGCCAATCACGTCGACATCGTGCTCTTCTGCGGCGCGCAGAATTTCGTTGATTGGCTGCTTGATTCCGATGTTCACGGTCTCGAAACCGTTGTTGCTCAAAATGATGTCGACCAGGTTCTTGCCGATGTCGTGAACGTCTCCCCTTACCGTCGCCAAGAGAATTCGACCCTTGCCGCTGTCGTCTGTTTTTTCAATGTGCGGCTCGAGGTGCGCAACCGCGGCCTTCATGACTTCGGCCGACTGCAAAACAAAAGGCAACTGCATCTCACCGCGACCGAATAGTTCGCCCACCTCTTGCATGCCCTTGAGCAGGTTTTCGTTGATAATCTGCAGCGCACTCTTGCCGGCATGCAACGCCTCATCGAGATCGAGTTCAAGACCCTTCTTCTCGCCGTCAATAATTCGTCGCTCAAGTCTCTCCTCGAGCGGTAGCGCAGCGAGTTCTGCCGCACGAGTCTGTTTGGCTGTGGCAGTGTCGACGCCAGAGAAAACATCCAAGTAGTTAGTCAACGGGTCGTAACTGACATTGCCATCGGCGTCGTAGACGCGCTTGTCGTAGATGAGTTCTAGAGCGGCATCGAGTTGCTTGGCCGGAATCTGATTCAGCGGCATTATTCGAGCCGCGTGAACAATTGCCGAGGTTAGCCCGGCTTGGATGCACTCGTGCAGAAAGACCGAGTTGAGCACATGCCTGGCTGCTGGCGACAGGCCAAAGGAGATGTTGGAGATTCCGAGCGTGGTCTGTACCCCGGGAAAGTTCTGATTCAGAAGTTTGATGGCTTCGATTGTTTCAATGCCGTCTCTGCGGGTTTCATCCTGGCCAGTGGCAATCGGAAAGGTAAGGGTGTCTACCGTGATGTCGACGAGCCGCATTCCCCAGTTCTCGGTGAGGTCTTTGATCAGTCGCGATGCGATGGCGAATTTAGTCTCGGCTGTGCGGGCCTGACCTTCCTCGTCAATGGTTAGGGCGACCACCGCTGCCCCGTGCTCGCGCACCAGCGGCATAATCTTCGCGAAACGTGAATTCGGCCCATGACCATCTTCGTAGTTCACCGAGTTGACCATGGCTCGCCCACCGATGCATTCCAAGCCAGCCTCGATTACGGCCGGTTCGGTTGAGTCGAGCACTAGCGGCAAGGTTGTGGCGGTGGCCAAGCGGCTGACGAGTTCACGGGCATCGCGCACGCCGTCGCGCCCCACATAGTCAACGCAAACGTCTAGCAAGTGGGCACCCTCGCGAGTCTGCGACTTTGCAATCTCGAGACATTCATCCCAGTTTTCTGCGAGCATCGCCTGCTTGAAGGCTTTCGAGCCGTTGGCGTTCGTTCGCTCGCCAATCGAAAGGTAGGTCATGGTCTGATCGAATGGCTGGTGCTGGTACAGCGAGGCAAGGCCAGGTTCGTCGGTAACAACCGGGTGCTTCAACTCTTGATTCTTCACCTTGGCTGCCAATTCGGCGATGTGCGCGGGGGTCGTTCCGCAGCAACCGCCGACCAAACCCAAACCGTAATCACGGATGAACTGCGAGTGTGCGGTTGCGAGCTCGCCGGCCGAAAGCGGGTAGTGCGCGCCATTAGATGTCAGCACCGGCAAGCCCGCGTTCGGCATGCAGACGATTGGAAGACTCGAGAACTTAGAAAGGTAGCGAAGGTGTTCGCTCATCTCGGTCGGACCGGTTGCGCAGTTGAGTCCGATTCCGTCGACTTCGAGCGCACTGATTGCGGTTAGGGCCGCACCGATCTCGCTGCCTAGCAACATCGTGCCCGTGGTCTCGATGGTTACAGAAACCAATATCGCCACGTTGCGATCGAGTTCTTTCATTGCACGCTTTGCGCCGATGATTGCGCTTTTGGCCTGCAGCAGGTCTTGCACCGTCTCAATCAGAATCGCGTCGACTCCGCCTTCGATTAGCCCGCGTGAAGCGTCTTGGTAGGCGTCACGAAGCACGCTGAATTTCTCGTGCCCCAGCGACGGAAGCTTTGTGCCCGGACCGAGTGAGCCAAGCACCCACCGCGTGTGTTCTGCCGTGCTGAATTTGTCAGCTGCGCGGCGGGCCACTTCTGCACCTGCTCTTGCGAGTTCATAAACTCGCTCGGTGATTGAATACTCCGCCAGGTTGGCAAAGTTTGCTCCGAAGGTGTTTGTCTCAATGGCGTCAGCCCCGGCTTGCAGATACTGGGCGTGGATCGACTCGATTAATTCTGGTCGCGTGACGTTCAAAATCTCGTTGCAGCCCTCGTAACCCTGAAAGTCGTCGAGGCTCGGAGCTGCGTCTTGAATCATGGTTCCCATGGCGCCATCGGCAATCACGACACGGGTCTTGATTGCGTCGAGAAAAACTTGGGATTGGGGTGTCAACATTAGGTAACAATTCTACCTTTGGCACTTTCGCCTTAAACTAGACCAATGTCTGGTTACCCCTTGTTGCGCGGGCCCATCAATTTCGAGGGTCAGGTAATCGGTGTGACCGAGACGCTACAAAAGCGCGAATCGCTAGGTCAAAAAACCCTTTCCTTCGAATTCTTTCCTCCTCGCGACAGCGATGCAGAGGTTTCGCTTTGGAATCACTACGAGAGTCTTCTCGGCTCAAACCCAGATTTTGTGTCTGTCACCTACGGGGCAGGCGGATCAAGCCGCGATACCTCGCTGGCGGTTGTCGACCGAATGGCGAAAGACGTTCTGACCGTTGGGCACCTAACTTGCGTTGGTGCAACCAACGAGGGCACTCGAGAGATCATTGATCATTTCGAACAGGCTGGCGTTCGTTCGATTCTTGCTCTTCGCGGTGACCCGCCGCTGCAAGACCCCGGTGCCCTCGCCAAGGGTGAACTCAAGAGTGCCCTCGAATTGGTTGAGCTGGCTCGATCGGTCAGTTCGTTAGAGATTGGTGTCGCCGCGTTTCCTGAGGTGCACCCCGAGTCGCCATCCATGGAGCATGACGCGAAGGTGCTCAAAAAGAAACAGGATGCCGGTGCGACATTTGCCATGACCCAGCTTTTCTTCACAGTCGAGGCCTATACGCGACTGGTGAGTGCAGCCGAGGCTTCTGGCTGCGCTCTGCCGATTGTTCCGGGAGTAATGCCGATTTCAAATGCCGCGAAGGTATTGCGCATGGCTGCAATGAGTGGCGCAGAGGTTCCGAAAGATTTGCTCGCGCAACTAGAGTCGGCGAGCGATGCTGAAGCTCGCATCATTGGAATGGAATACAGCATCAGGTTGGCAAACCAGTTGCTTGAAGCCGGAGCTCCCGGTCTGCACATTTTTACTTTGAACTATTCGAAAGCTGCTCTAGAGGTAGCGCGCGGTGCTGGCCTGGCGTAACACGCAAAGCATTTGGTCAGTCAATGTCAGTCACTGCGAATAGCCTTGGCACGTGAATGAAAAACCAATGCCCGAGTGGGCCAAACGAATAGCCGTCTTCGACACCGAAACAACTGGTTTAGACCTGAAGACCGCCCGAATCGTGACCGCGAGTGTGGTCGAGCTTGATCTTGACGGAACCGTGGTTGTAGACCGCGCCGAATGGTTTGCCAATCCCGAGATCGAAATTCCTAAGGTGGCCAGCGATGTTCACGGAATCACCACCGAAATGGCCGTGGCAGAGGGTCGAGATTACAAGCAGGTTATCGGTGAGATTCTCGATGCATTGCGCGATTGCTTTGATCGCGGTGTTCCGGTCGTCGCCTACAACGCACCATACGACTTCACAATTCTTTTTCACCAGGCTGTCGCACTCGGCTTGCAGCCGATTGCTCAACCGATGCCGGTAATCGATCCGCTGGTGCTCGATAAAACCTTCGACCGCTATCGCTCCGGTAAGCGCAAACTCGAAATAGTTGCAAAGCACTACAGCGTCGCTCTAGACGATGCCCACAATTCAAAGGCTGACGCAATCGCCGCCGGCCGAGTTGGTCTCGCAGTTCTGAAAGCTCATCGAGACAAACTGCCAGAAACCGCCGCCCAACTTCACGACTCTCAGGTCGAGTGGGCGAAAGAGATAGACGCGAGTTTTGCCAAGTGGATGCGTGAAAACGTCGACAAAGACTTTGTTTCAGAGCCGGGTTGGCCGATTAAGGGTTGAGGCTTAAAGAAAAAATCCCCGTCAATGACGGGGATTTTTTGCTAAGTCCTATGAAAAGTTCTTGTAACGAGCGTTGAAGCGCTCCACGCGACCGGCGGCATCCATGATGCGCTGCTTGCCGGTGTAGAACGGGTGTGACTGCGATGAAATTTCAACGTCGAAAACCGGGTAGCTGTTGCCGTCTTCCCACTCGATCGTCTTGTTGCTGGTGACGGTTGAACGGGTTAGGAACGCTACACCTGAAGCCAAGTCGCGAAAAACGATTGCTTCGTACTTTGGGTGGATGTCGGCCTTCATTGAAAACTTCCTTGAATATCTAAGATTTGTTCCAGATTCCTGGATGAGGTGCTTTGGCACCGAAGGTCAAGCATACCAACAGGTTTTTGGCTTTGCCAAGAGTTTTTAGCCCCAGTTGCTCTAGGCAAAAAGCCGTGCTTATCCCCTAAATCGAGCCCGATAGCGCCCATCCACGAAGTCAACCGAGATGTTTACGCCGAAAGCGGCACTCAGCTTTTCGCTGGTCAGGGTCTGTTCGATTTCACCGGCAGCAAAGACCTGCCCACCGCTGACTATCAAGGCGTGGGTGAAGCCGGGCGGAATCTCCTCTAGGTGGTGAGTCACCATGATGATTGCCGGGGCCGCCGGTTCTGAAGCATAAGCGCCGATTAGCGAAATTGTCTGCTCGCGGGCCGCCAAATCTAGGCTGGCGACTGGTTCGTCAAGAAGCAGCAGCTCGGGATCTGGCATGACCGACCTGGCTATCTGCGCGCGCTTGCGCTCTCCGTCGCTAAGGGTTCCAAAAGCTCGCTCGGCAAGTTCGCTGAGTTGCCACTCGTTTAGCACCCGCAGTGCTCTGCGCACATCAACGTCGTCGTACTCTTCGTTCCAACGCCCGGTGATCGCATAGCTTGCCGTCATAACAGAGTTCAATACAGTCTCAGAATTTGGAATGTGACTCGAAAGGGCGTTGGAAGCAAAGCCAATTCTGGTGCGCAATTCAAAGACGTTAACCTGGCCGAGAGTCTGGCCGAGCACAATGGCCTTGCCGCTGCTCGGTTGAATTTGTGCGGCAGCAACTCTCAGAAGCGTTGTCTTGCCCGCTCCGTTGGGGCCAATAATCACCCAGCGCTGGTCTGAGTCGACCTGCCAGTCAACGTTGTTGAGCACCGGCTTTTTGTCACGAAGTACCGTGACGTTGTTGAGATCTAGAACCCGAGCCATCTGACCAGCCTATTTGAAATCAGTGATTGCTTTGCGGTAAACGCTCAATGTTTCGGTTGCAATGTTCGCCCAACTGAAGTGACGCTCGACTCGTTGTCTTCCCGCTTTTCCGAAGTCTTCGATTTTGGGATTGGCCAGCATTTGGTTTAGGGCATCGGCGAAGTCGGCAACGAACTTCGATTCATCCAAGGGGGTGCCGCTGCCATCTTCGAGCTGCTCAATTGCAACCAGCAAACCGGTTTCTCCGTGAACCACAACCTCGGGAATGCCGCCGGTAGCCGTTGCTACGACCGGTATCGAGCAGGCCATTGCCTCAAGGTTGACAATTCCAAGAGGCTCGTAAATGCTCGGACACGCGAAAACCGTGGCCGAAGAGAGCAAGGCAATCAATTCGTGACGGCTAAGGTGTTTTTGAATCCAGACGACGTTATTGCGAACCTTGCGAAGTTCTTCGACTAGCTCGGTAACCTCGGCGAGAATCTGATCGGTGTCTGGAGCGCCGGCAGCCAGAACCAACTGCACGTCTGCTGGCAACTGCTTCGCCGCCTTCAACAGGTAAGGCAGGCCCTTTTGCTTGGTGATTCGGCCAACGAACAAGACGCTGCGTTGGTCTGGGTCTACCCCGTTGCTCCTAACCGAGTCACTATCTAAGTCAGCTCTGAAGGCTTCGAGATCGATGCCGTTGTGCACCACCTGGACTTTGGCGGCGTTGATCTGCGGGTAGGCGCGCAGGATGTCGTTTCGCATGCCGGCGCTTACCGCAATGATTGCGGCTGCATCTTCGTAGGCGGAACGTTCAATCCATGAAGATAGTCGATAGCCCCCACCGAGTTGCTGTTCTTTCCAGGGGCGCAATGGTTCGAGGCTGTGCGCCGTTATCAGGTGAGGAATGCCGTGCAGTTTGGCTGCCGTCTGGCCCGCAAAATTCGCGTACCAGGTGTGCGAGTGCACAAGATCTGCGCCGGCCACATCTGCGACCATCGCCAGATCGGTGGCCATGGTCTGAACTGCAGGGTTGGAGTCGTTAAAAATGCTGGGATGCGTATAGGCGAAGGTGTCGGCTTCATCGCGCGCCTCACCAAAACATCGCACCTTCACGTCGATGCTCTGTCTGAGAACCTTCACCAGTTCGGCTACGTGCACACCGGCGCCGCCATAAATCTTCGGAGGATACTCCTTGGTGATCAGGTCGATTCTCATAGCGCAATGCTAGCGCTGTGTTCGCTTTGGGGAATAGCATTAGCGGCATGGGTGCACCTCGCATATTCGGAATGGTCTTAGCCGGCGGTGAAGGCAAGCGACTCATGCCGCTGACCGATGAGCGTGCGAAACCAGCTGTGCCATTTGGCGGAAGTTATCGACTAATCGATTTTGCGCTTTCCAACCTAATCAATTCGGGATTACGAAGAATCGTTGTGCTCACGCAGTACAAGTCACACTCGCTTGACCGTCACATATCGCAAACCTGGCGCATGTCGCCACTGCTCGGCTCTTATGTTGCATCTGTGCCAGCTCAGCAGAGGCTTGGCAAGCGCTGGTTCTCGGGCAGCGCCGATGCGATTCTGCAGAGCATGAACCTGCTCAGTGACGAACGCCCCGACTACGTCGTGATAGTCGGTGCCGATCACGTTTACCGCATGGATTTCGACCAAATGATTCAGGCCCACATCGAGTCGGGTCGTGGCGTTACGGTTGCTGCCATCCGGCAACCTCTGCACCTGGCCACTCAGTTTGGTGTTATCGAGGTCGACGACAACGACTCAACCAAGATTGCGGCGTTCCGAGAGAAACCAACCGACCCGAAGCCGCTCATCGACTCCCCTAACGAAGCGCTGGTTTCAATGGGAAATTACGTCTTCTCTGCCCAGTCTCTGATTGACGCGATTGAGCACGACGGCACTCTCGCCGATTCGACTCACGACATGGGTGGCGACATCATCCCGTTTATGGTCGAACGCCAAGACGCCGGCGCTTACGACCTAACCTTCAATCAGATTCCTGGTTCGACCGAGCGCGACCACTCCTATTGGCGCGACGTTGGAACCATCGAGTCTTACTACGAAGCTCACATGGATTTGATCTCGGTCATGCCGGTCTTCAATCTCTACAACAGCGAGTGGCCGATTCACACCCAGCAGATTAACCTTCCGCCAGCAAAGTTCGTTCACGACGGTGAAGGTAACCAGGGTCGAACAACTGACTCAATCGTTTCGCTCGGAACCGTGGTGTCTGGCGGAATCGTGGAGCGCAGCGTGCTGTCGCCAAACGTCAGGGTTCACTCCAGAGCTTCGGTTACCGATTCGGTTCTACTCGACGATGTTCAGGTTGGTCGCGACAGCACTATTCGTCGGGCGATTTTAGATAAGGGCGTGGTCGTCGCCGATGGCGCCGCGGTTGGAGTCGATCGCGATCGCGACTTGGCACGAGGCTTTACGGTTTCTGAAACTGGCATAACCGTAGTGGCAAAGGGTGTGCTGGTTACGCCTTGACAAAATTTTTGATTGTCTTCGATGTCGACTCAACCCTCATTCAAGACGAAGTAATTGATCTATTGGCCGATTTTGCCGGCACTCACGACCGCGTTGCAGAGATAACCCACCGTGCCATGGCTGGCGAACTCGACTTCGAGCAAAGCCTCGTCGAGCGCGTGAAAACACTCGAGGGTCTGCCCGAATCAGTCTTGGCCGAAGCTTTTGCGAAGATTCGAGTCTCTGAAGGCGCTAAAGAGCTGATTGACGCCGTTCACACTGCCGGTGGTCGAGTCGGTGCGGTTAGCGGCGGCTTTAGTCAGGTGCTCGAGCCACTGGCCGATCTGTTGAGCATCGATTTCGCAAGAGCCAATCAACTCGAGATCATCGATGCAAAACTCAGCGGCCGTGTGGTCGGAAAGATCGTCGATCGAGATGCCAAACGCCTAGCGCTTCTCGAGTGGTCACAGGCAAGCGGCATCGATCTCTCGCAGAGCATTGCAGTTGGCGATGGTTCAAACGACTTGTCGATGATGCAGGCCGCTGGTCTCTCGGTGGCATTTAACGCAAAACCGATTGTTCGCGACAGCGCCAACCTGGTTATTCAGGGCAGCGACTTGAGAGAACTCGGTGTCGTGCTCGGACTAATCGCCTAGTGCGTTTCTGCGCCTACGAGAAGTCGCTGGTGTTGCCAACCAGTCGGGTGTTGTCGAGAGGAACATCTTCAACGGCCGCCAAAACAATTTCGGCCGCAAATTCACTGACGTTGTAAAGCTTTCCTGAACTCTGACGGCGAGACTCAATTGCACCGGGATTGGTTCGCTCTAAAAGTGTCGCAGTGATGGTTCCTTCAATCATGTCGCCCGAGACAACCACAAAGCCGATTCCGCGCGCTTTCAACTCGGGAATCATTTCGCGGAGAGCATCTTCACCAGCACGTTTCGAATATGCGACCGGTGCGTAGTTTTGCATGGTTGGGGTGTTGCGAATGAAGTGAGCCTGATGGCTGGTCACGAAAACAACTCGGGCGTTAGTGCTCAAATGAGGCAGCGCTGTTTTCAGCAGGTTGAGCTGGGCGTCGCGATTCAATCGCATGGCATAGTCGGGCTCCATGCCCGATTCCATTCCGCCCGAGGCGTTCATCACGAGAATGTCGATTTTTCCAAAGGTGTTCTCTGCTGTCGAAAACATCTGCTGCACGGCGTCGTAGTCGGTGAGATCCGCGCCGATGGCGATGGCCTCGCCGCCGTTATCCAAGATTTCGTTGGCGATCTTGAATGCGCGTGACTCCTTGTTTCGAAAATTGATGACGACCTTTGCTCCAGCTTGGGCAAAGAACCCAACGGTGTCGGCTCCGATTCCACGGGATGAACCTGTCACCAGCGCAACTTTGCCGGCCAGCGAGTCTTTCTCTAGCGGATTCATACCTAGTGACCCATTCCTAATCCCCCGTCAACCGGAATGACTGCTCCCGATATGTAGGCTGCGTCGTCAGAGGCAATCCAGGCGACAACTCGCGCCACTTCTTGGGGTGAAGCGAACCGGCCCGCCGGAATGCGCTTTTTGTATTCGGCCTGTTGCTCTTCGGCCAACGCGGCGGTCATGTCAGTGTCGATAAAGCCCGGAGCGACGACGTTTGCCGTGATGTTTCTCGAACCGATTTCACGAGTGATTGACCTGGCCATGCCAACCAGCGCAGACTTCGTCGATGAGTAATTGACCTGCCCGGCCGAACCCAGAAGCCCAACGACCGAACCGATAAGAATGATTCGACCGAACTTTTTCTTAATCATCCCTAGAGATGCTCTTCTGACGACCCTGAAGACACCGTTCAGGTTGGTGTTGGCCACAGCCTCGAAGTCTTCGTCGGTCATGCGCATCAGCAGAGTGTCGCGCGTGATGCCCGCGTTTGCCACCAGAATTTCCACTGCGCCAAGCTTCTCTTCAACTTCGGCGAAAGCAGCGTCGAGTGAGGCGGAGTCGGTTACGTCGGCCACCACACTCAGTGTTCCGGCTGGACCTTCGCCCGATCTAACCGTGACGGCCACCCGATGCCCCTGGCGCACAAATTCCTCGGCAATTGCTCGTCCGATTCCGCGGTTTCCACCGGTAACCAAAACAGTTCTTTCAGTCATTTTGCTCCGAATCAGGAATAGGGGTCGTCAAAAAGTCGTTTTACCTATGGCAAGTCTAGCCACTCACTTAAACTTGAATAGTTAGGCACTACGCCAAAGGAAACCGATTGACCAAACCCCAGAGTGTCACCAATATCGACATCTCTCCCGAAGAGGAGCGTCGATCGCGCATGATTCGCTACCTGGTCGCGATGTCTATCCGTGTGGTTTGCATTATTGCGGGTGTTTTTGTTGAGGGCTGGCTCATGTGGGTTTGCTTCGCAGGAGCCATCTTTCTGCCCTACTTTGCGGTCATCATCGCGAACGCAACCGGAAACACCTCTGGTAGATCTGCCGAAACCGTTGTGGCACCAACCCTGAAGGTCGAAGCAGCTGCGTTTGAAGTAGCGAATAGAAAGAAACTCTAGTCACGTGAATGAGCAGAAATGCTCGAGAGCTGGCTGCGCAGCCGGTCGTTCAGCGCTAATCGTCTGGCGAAATCCAAACATTCACAGGGATGGGCGCACGAAAACCTGGGGTGCTTGCAAGGAACACCTGAGCTTTCTGGTTGACTATCTAAAGCAGAGAAACTTTTACTTGGAAACAAAGTCCAACGATCAAGAAGAGCAATAGCCGTTGAAAGTTACAGCGTCAGACATAAAGCGATGGTCGGGCTGGCTGGCGATTGTCGTGGTTTTCTCTATTGCTTGCGTCTATCTGTCTTCATGGCAGTTTGATCGTCGTCAAGAGGCGCTAAACGCCATGGATCAGTTGGCGATGAACTACGACTCTCCAATAGTCGAGCTTTCTTCGGTTGCTACCCTCGATAGCTTCGATGCCAAGAACGAGTGGCTCCAGGTGAAAGTCACAGGAACCTACCTGCCCGAGAGCAGTGTTTTAGTTCGCAATCGACCGCTCAATGGTCAAGCCGGTTTCCTGCAGTTGGTGCCTTTTCGGTTAGACAGCGGTGAGGTTGTCGCAGTTGAGCGAGGTTGGCTGGCAGTCACGAGTCAGTATGAAGCTCCGAAAAACCCACCGCTGCCTTCGACCGCTCGACAAGAAATCATCGGCCACGTGCGACCAAGCGAGCCAACTCTCGATCGCAGCGCTCCGAGCGGCCAAATAGCCACCATCAACATTGAGGCGCTGCGTGATGCAGTCGGTCTCGGCGACAAAACCTACATGAAGATGTATCTGCGAATGCAAAGCGAGTCGGTTGCCGTTGCAACCAATCCGGTGCAACTCAGTAGACCGGTTCTCGGTGAAGGCAACCATCTCAGCTATGCGCTGCAATGGATTCTCTTTGCTCTGATGGCCGGCGGTGCACTGATCTGGGGAATCAAGAAGGAGCGCGAAGCGCTTTCTAACACGGTTAGAGTTTCTCGCCGAAAGAACGTCGGTCAGGTAGACGCCGAAACCGAAGACCAGCTGCTCGACCGGGTCTAGCGGTAAGCGATTGGCTTAACGGGGTCACCCCAGTCAATTAGCTCAGCGAAATCAGCTCAGCGTAGCCGTCGTTCCAGAGATCTTCGTCGCCGTCAGGCAAAATCAGAACCCGCTCTGGATTTAGCGCGAGAACCGCGCCTTCATCGTGAGAAACCAGCACTACCGCGCCGGTAAAGGTGCTCAGCGCGCGCAGAATCTCTTCGCGGCTAGCGGGATCTAGGTTGTTGGTTGGTTCGTCGAGAAGCAGCACGTTTGCCGACGAAACCACCAGCGAGGCCAGAGCGAGACGAGTTTTTTCGCCACCACTCAAGACGCCGGCCGGTTTATCGACATCGTCGCCGGTGAAGAGAAACGAACCGAGAACCTTTCGCGCGTCGGTGTCTGCGAGGTGCGGTGCCGAGCGCTGCATGTTCTGCAACACCGTCTTCGAAACATCCAGCGTCTCGTGTTCTTGCGCGAAGTAGCCAACCTTGAGTCCGTGGCCCTCAATAATCTCGCCCGTGTCTGGCTTATCGATTCCGGCGAGCATGCGAAGCATTGTGGTCTTACCCGCGCCGTTCAAACCGATGATGACAACCTTGCTGCCCTTATCGATTGCCAGATCGACGGCGGTGAAGATTTCGAGCGAACCGTAGCTCTTGCTCAGATTGGTGGCCATCAGCGGAGTCTTGCCACATGGTGCAGGATCAGGAAATTTAATCTTCGCGACGCGGTCTTGTTCGCGAACCTCTTCGAGGCCACCGAGAAGTTTCTCTGCTCGCTTAACCATCTGTTGCGCGGCCGCAGCTTTCGAAGCCTTAGCGCCGAATCGCGCAGCCTGCAGTTGCAAAGTGGAAGCCTTCTTTTCGGCGTTAGCTCGCTCACGCTTTCTTCGCTCTTCGTCAGATTCGCGCTGTTTCAGGTAATTGCGCCAGCCCATGTTATAGACGTCGATAACTCCACGCATGGCGTCCAGGTAGAAGATTCGATTCACTGTCTCGCCAATCAAATCGACATCGTGACTGATCACGATGAGCCCGCCAGGGTAAGACTTAAGAAAATCGCGCAACCAAATCACCGAATCGGCATCAAGGTGGTTTGTCGGTTCGTCGAGAATCATCGTCTCGGCGTTGCTGAACAGAATTCGAGCGAGTTCTATGCGACGCCTTTGCCCACCTGAGAGTGTCTTGAGTGGCTGAGCGAGAATGTGCTCCTTCAGACCGAGGTTGCTGGCTATGGCCGCCGCCTGTGCTTCCGCCGCATAGCCGCCCGAAGCCTGAAACTGCTCCTCGAGAACCGAATAGCGCCGCATCGCTTTGTCATAGACGGCTTCGTCGACACTGCCCATGTCTAGGGCTGTCTGCTCGAGCTCCATCAAAATGCTGCCGAGTCCTCTGGCATTCAAAATTCGGTTCTTGGCGAGTTCCTCCGGGTCTCCGCTTCGCGGGTCTTGAGGCAGGTATCCGATCTCTCCGATGCGCTCGACCGTGCCGACGTCTGGTTGCCCGTCTCCGGCAAGAATTTTGGTGAGCGTCGTTTTGCCCGCACCATTGCGGCCAACAAGCCCGATTTTGTCTCCCTTGGCAACTCGAAAGTTCACCTTCGACATGAGCACGCGAGCACCTATGCGTATCTCAAGGTCGGTAACGGCAATCATGATTGCTCCAAAATGGGCGGGTTATTTAGTGCTAATGAGCATGTGGTCTACAAAAGCCCTAGTTTACAATTGAGTTACCGAAATAAATTGGAGATTAAATGTCGTTTACCCTCGTCGCAAAGCCGACCATTGTTGATCGATTCGTAAAGCGCAGTCTTGTTGCCGACATCGCACTCGTATTTTCGGGCGCGGCTCTGACCGCCATCGCAGCTCAAATTGCGATTCCCGCTTATCCTGTGCCATTCACATTGCAGACTCTCGTGGTTCTGCTGGTTGGAGCAACCCTGGGTTCGCGTCGCGGCGGTCTCTCGTTGGGTGTCTACGCCCTTGCCGGTCTCGCCGGGCTTCCTGTTTTTGCACCGAAGGCCGATGGCAGCCACGTGGTTGGATTCGCAGCTTTTGTCGGTCCAACCGCAGGGTTTATCCTCGGTTTCGTAATTGCGGCCTATGTGATTGGTCTGCTTGCCGAGCGCAAGTGGAGTTCAAACGTGCTCAAGACTTTCGTGGCCTTCGTGGTTGGTTCGACCATCATTTACCTAGTTGGCATTCCAGCGCTTTCGGCCTTTGCCTTGAATGGCGACATCACTGCTGCAGTGACCTACATGGTGCCGTTCATGCTCTGGGATGTCGTGAAGGCTGTAATTGCAGCTGGCTTATTGCCAGGTGCCTGGTTGCTAGTCAACAAGATTCAGAAATAGATCCAAACAAAAAAGGACCTCCATTCGGAGGTCCTTTTTTTATTAACTAGATTGCAAAGCCAATCGCTCGCATTTGCTCTCGCCCGTCGTCAGTGATGCGTTCTGGTCCCCAAGGTGGCATCCAGACCCAGTTGATGCGAAAGGCCTCGACAACGCCGTCAAGAGCTTGAGCGGTCTGCTCTTCGATCACATCGGTAAGCGGGCAACCGGCAGAAGTCAGCGTCATGTTGATTAGCAGACTCTTGTCATCTTCAGACTCGAACAACTCGTAAATCAGACCGAGGTCGTAAATGTTTACGCCAAGCTCGGGGTCAATTACTTCTTTTAGCGCTTCGACAACTTGGTCGTGCTTCTCAGGGGTCAGTTCGATCGGCATTTATACCTTCAAGTAACGGTCGTAGCCCTCGGCCTCGAGGCGTTCGGCCAGTTCTGGCCCGCCCTGCTCGGCGATCTTTCCGGCCACAAATACGTGCACGAAGTCGGGCTTGATGTAGTTGAGAATTCTTGTGTAGTGAGTGATTAGCAGCACGCCGAAGCCGTTTTGCTCTTTGATTCGGTTCACACCCTCGCTGACAACTCGCAAAGCGTCAACGTCTAGACCTGAGTCGGTTTCGTCGAGAATCGCGAAGTTTGGCTTGAGAAGCTCGAGCTGAAGAATCTCGTGCCGCTTCTTCTCTCCGCCAGAGAAGCCCTCATTGACGTTGCGCTCAGTGAAATCGGCGTCCATCTTCAGGTTGGTCATGGCCTGGCGTACCTCGGTGATCCATGGGCGAATCGCCGGCGCCTCGCCGGTGATCGCGGTCTTTGCGGTGCGCAAGAAGTTGCTCACCGAAACGCCCGGAATCTCGACGGGATACTGCATTGCCAGAAAGAGGCCGGCACGTGCTCGCTCGTCGACACTCATCTCAAGAACATCTTCGCCATCAAGAGTGATCTCACCCTCGGTGACGGTGTATTTGGGGTGTCCGGCGATTGTGTAGGCCAGGGTTGACTTGCCTGAGCCGTTAGGCCCCATGATCGCGTGGGTTTCGCCACTTTGAATTGTCAGGTCTACTCCCCTGAGAATTTCTTTGCTGCCCTGGTCGGTTTCGACTGAAACATGCAGGTTCTTGATTTGTAGAGTGGCCATTTTTCTTTCCTACGCTTCGTATTCGACGAACACTTCGTCGTTTTCAATAATTACTTCATAAACACGGATGGGTTCGAACGCCGGCAGGGTTGGTGCTCCGTCGGTGAACGAGAACTTGGCTCCGTGCGATGGGCACTCAACGTAATCGTTGGTGAAGTGCACGAAGTCTTCAAGGTTGGGCTGGTTGTGGGCGGTCAGCGAAATGTTCTCGTGCGAGCAGATGTCGTCGACCACGTGATACTTTCCGTCTTTCGATCTAAAGATTGCGAGCACCTTTTCGCCAAAGGTCGCTCGAGTGTAAGCGCCCTTGGCAAGGTCTTCAATCGCGCAGAGTCTGATTGCCATTAGTGATTGCTCCTAGTTAGTTCGAGTTCTATAGAGGCGTTCAATCTTTCTTCAATCGAATCGACACCAATCTGCTGAATGATTTCGTTCAGGAATCCGCGCACTACGAGTCGGCGAGCGTCTAGCTCGTCAATTCCGCGGGCCTGCAGGTAGAAGAGCTGCTCGTCATCGAATCTTCCGCTTGCGCTCGCGTGTCCGGCTCCTTCGATTTCGCCGGTCTCGATTTCAAGGTTCGGAACCGAGTCTGCTCGCGCACCGTCTGTGAGTAGCAGATTGCGGTTGAGTTCGTAGGTGTCTGTGCCCTCTGCTGCCTTGCGAATTAGCACGTCGCCAACCCAGACGGTGTGCGCACCCTTACCCTGCAGCGCACCCTTGTAGGTAACGCGTGACTTGCAGTTGGCCACCGCGTGATCTACGTAACTTCTGTGCTCGAGGTGCTGACCTGCGTCTGCAAAGTAAAGACCAAGTAGTTCTACTTCAGAGCCCGGTGCGGTGAACTCGGCAGTTGGAGTAACGCGAACCGTCTTGCCACCGAGGCTAATCACCACGTGCTTTAGTTTCGCGTTTCTGCCGATTCGCGCAAATTGCGCAGACGTGTGCACGGCGTCGTCATCCCAGTCTTGAATCGAAACAACTGTTAGCGCACTTTCATCGCCGACGATGATTTCAACAATTTCGGCAAGGCGACCGGTTCCGGTGTGATCGATAACCACCGTTCCGCGAGCATGGGTTTTGCTCTGAATAATCAGGTGAGCCGCGCTTGAGTTCTCAAGATTGTTGGCGTTGATAAAGGCGGGTTCTGCAGCCTCGCCATCCAGGGTCAGCTTGAGAGCCTGTGTGGCAGCCGCCCAGGCGTTTGCGGTCGGTAGATCTTCGGGCAAACCTGCTATGCCGAATGAAGCATCACTCGCATCCACCATCGAGCTGGTAAAGCCTGCGGGAGCAACGACTTTTAGGTCTTGAGAGCGATTGACCAGTGTTTCAAGGTCTAGCCCACCGAGACGGTTTGAATCGAGGTAGCGCCACTGTTCATCGCGACCATCGATGGCGGCGTGATCGCTTGGCTCGATGGAGCGCAGTCTTTCGCTTCTGGTCTGCAGAGGAATGTCATCGCCACCGTGCGAATGCCCGGTGCTGCCGGGGCGAACGATCGAGTTACTCATTACCCAACCGCCCCTTCCATCTGCATCTGGATGAGCTTGTTCAACTCCATGGCGTATTCCATCGGCAACTCTTTGGCGATTGGTTCGATAAATCCGCGAACGATCATCGCCATGGCTTCGTCTTCTGGCAGGCCGCGTGACTGCAGGTAAAAGAGCTGCTCGTCGCTGATTCTCGAGACGGTTGCCTCGTGCCCCATGCTGACGTCGTCTTCACGCACATCGACGGCTGGATAGGTGTCGCTGCGAGAAATGGTGTCAACCAATAGGGCGTCGCAACGAACCGTGTTCGCGCTGTGGTGCGCGCCGGCGGCAACTTTGATTTCACCTCGGTAAGAAGTTCTTCCGCCGCCTCGGGCGATTGACTTCGAGATGATTGAAGAAGATGTGTGCGGGGCAAGGTGAATCATCTTGGCGCCCGCGTCTTGGTGCTGGCCTTCGCCGGCAAAAGCAACCGAAAGCGTCTCTCCCCTGGCGTATTCGCCGGCAAGGATGATCGATGGGTACTTCATAGTGACCTTCGAACCGATGTTTCCGTCGACCCACTCCATTGTGGCGCCCTCGTGGGCGATGGCGCGCTTGGTAACGAGGTTGTAGACGTTCGTCGACCAGTTCTGAATAGTCGTGTAACGAACGCGAGCGTTCTTCTTAACGATGATTTCAACTACCGCTGAGTGCAGCGAGTCGCTGTTGTAAATAGGAGCGGTGCATCCTTCGATGTAGTGAACATACGAGCCTTCATCGGCGATGATCAGGGTGCGCTCGAACTGACCCATGTTCTCGGTGTTGATTCGAAAGTATGCCTGCAGAGGAATCTCTACGTGCACACCCTTTGGCACGTAGACGAAGCTTCCGCCCGACCAAACCGCGGTGTTCAGCGCAGCAAACTTGTTGTCGCCGGTTGGAATTACTGTGCCGAAGTACTCTTCGAAAATCTCCGGATGCTCTTTTAGAGCGGTATCGGTGTCGAGAAAGATAACGCCTTGCTTTTCGAGCTCTTCGTTGATCTGGTGGTAAACAACCTCAGACTCGTACTGTGCCGCAACTCCGGCAACAAGACGCGAGCGTTCCGCCTCTGGAATTCCAAGTCGCTCGTAGGTGTTTCTGATATCTTCCGGAAGGTCTTCCCAGCTCTGAGCCTGTTTCTCGGTTGAGCGAACAAAATACTTGATGTTGTCGAAGTCAATTCCGCTCAGGTCGCTTCCCCAGGCTGGCATCGGCTTGCGCTCGAAGTAGTTGAAGCCTTTTAGGCGGGTTTCGAGCATCCAGTCGGGCTCGCCTTTTTTCTGAGAGATGTCACGAACGACGTCTTCGTTGATGCCTCGCTTGGCGCTGGTGCCGGCAGCATCGCTGTCTGACCAGCCAAATTCATAAACACCAAGCGAATCGAGTTCAGAGCGGTCAACGATGTCTGACATTGGTTCTCCTTCTTGGGCTCGAATGTTCATTTCGGCCCAACTTCTACAACAGGTGCTTATCCGCACTATTCCCGCGGGCGAGCCAGTTGGCCTGCCTGAGGTTATCTGCGGTTGGCTGTGAGAAACTAGAAGGGATCTAGCGCACTGCCACATCTGGGAACAAGTCTAACCTTTGTGCTGTTTATCTGACTAGACCCGACGAGAGGCACCAATTGTTTTCACCAGCCCGAATCAAGCTGTACGTGTGGCTGTCGCTGGCTAGCCAGATATTGATCGTCGTGACGGGTGGCGCCGTGCGCCTCACGGCATCTGGGCTTGGCTGCCCAACCTGGCCTAAGTGCACAGAGGATTCAATCACCAATGTTCCCGAGCAGGGAATTCACGGCTTCATCGAGTTCGCCAACCGTCTTTTGACCTTCGTCTTGATTCTGATTGCCCTGCTTACGTTCATCGCGATTATGCGCAGCGGAAAAGCCAAGCGCAAGGGAATGGTCTGGCCATCTTTCAGCCTCGGTCTTGGCATAATCGCCCAAGCGATAATCGGCGGCATTAGCGTTCTGACCAACCTCAACCCCTGGGTCGTCGGCTTGCACTTCATCGTAAGTTCTGTGCTGATCTCGATCGCTTCGATTCTGGTTTGGCGTTTCTACAAACCAGAGCACCAGCCGGTTCCCTATTCGGTTTACCTGTTAACTCCATGGATTGCCCTCAGCGGAATTGTCGCACTAGTGGTCGGGGTCGTAGTGACCGGAGCCGGGCCACATGCCGGCGATGCAAACTCTCCACGCAATGGTCTCGATCTCGAGATATGGCAGCACCTGCACAGCTATCCGGGTTACCTTTCGATAGCTCTTACCTTTGTAACGCTGCTGCTCTTGGTGCGTGTCAACAAACTCAACGCGGTCAGCCTGTCGACAAAAATCACATTCTGGCTTTTCATCGCGCTGGCAGTTCAGGCAATCATCGGAATCGCCCAGTCGCGCATGGGTGTGCCACCAATCCTGGTTGGATTGCACATGCTCGGAGCATCACTCATCGCCAGCCTGCTTACTTTTCAATGGCTCTCAGTCAGAGCGAGAAGCTAACTTGTCTCGGGTCTTCTGGTTCAGACGAGATCTTCGACTGCAAGACAATGTTGCGCTGAATGTCGCAGTGCAGGGCTCGAATGATGACGGCGATGGATTAGTAACCCCGGTCTACATCACAGACCTCGACAAATTCGAAGCACTCAGCGAAATTAGGCAGCACTCACTCGTTGCTTCGCTAGATTCACTCGGAGCTTCGCTCGATCGCAAACTCACGATTCGTCACGTTCGCGGGGTCTTGGGTTCAGAACTGGTGAACGTTGCGCTAGCCGCTGGTGCAAAGGTGGTGCACGCCACTCGAGCCTTTGACCCCGAGGGCATTGCCGAACAAAACGAAGCTGGCCTCACTCTCGCCGCTGCCGGAATTTTTCTGCAACTAGACGACAGCAACTACGCGGTTGCTCCAGGACTGGTAAACAAACCAGACGGCACTGCATATCGGGTCTACACACCGTTCTATAAACTCTGGTCAACTCTCGCGGTCAATCCCCCGGTCAAGCTGTTGGCTCCGGCAAAGCCGTGGCTAGAGCCGCTTGAGTGCATGGGTAGACCTGTGGCTAGGGGCGAAATGGCAATCCGAGCGGGCGAAGCCTTCGCTCTCAGAACTCTGGCGCGTTTCATTGAGCGCGCGATTCATGACTATGACGAAAACCGCAACCGCGCTGATTTGAGCGGCACCTCTCATCTATCGCACGCACTGGCTCACGGAGAGATTCATCCTCGAACGATTTTGGCGTCAATCGGCGATGGAGCCGGAGAAACGGTTTTCGCTAAGGAAATTTGCTGGAGAGAGTTTTACGCCGATGTTCTTTTCAGAAACCCCGATTCGCTGAACGACTACTACGACAAGCGCTACGCGCAAATGCGTTACGACAAGGGGCCGGCCGCCGAGAAGAAGCTTGAGGCCTGGAAGCGCGGAGAGACCGGCTACCCGATGGTCGACGCGGGAATGCGGCAATTGCTTGCCGACGGCTGGATGCACAATCGAGTTCGAATGATAGTTGCGTCATTTCTTGTGAAAGATCTTCATCTCGAGTGGCAGCAGGGTGCTGAACACTTCGAGTACTTGCTTTCTGACTTTGACCCCGCATCAAATGCACACGGATGGCAATGGACCGCCGGGAGCGGCACCGACGCGAGCCCCTATTTTCGAGTCTTCAATCCGGTTTCGCAGGGCTACAAGTTTGATCCCAACGGCGACTACGTTCGCAAGTATATCCCAGAATTGAGACACATCGATGGTGCCGCTGTGCACGAACCTTGGAATCTGCTCGATGGCTTGAGCGGCGGCTACTGCGAACCGATAGTTGACCACTCGGTTGAACGAACAGAAGCGCTGCAGCGACTAGCTGAGATCAAGAAGTAGTTTCAGAATCTGATTAGCGGGTCAATCGCAACTGCGATGAACAGCACGGTGAGATAGCTAATTGATCCGTGAAAGAGTTTCATCGGGTTCTTTACTTCTCCCCTGAAGCTCTCGCGGTGCAGTCTGTAGCTTTCGAGAATGAACCAGAGTCCGCCAAGAATTGCAGCGGCGGAGTAAATCGCACCCATTTGCGCCAGTGGAATCAAAAGCAAACTTGAAACGACCATCGCCCACGAGTAGAGCACAATCTGCACGGCGACCGTCTTCGAGTTGCGCACCACCGGAAGCATCGGTACTCCGGCTGCCGCGTAGTCATCGCGGTAACGCATCGACAGCGGCCAGTAGTGTGGCGGAGTCCAGAGGAAGATGATTAGAAACAGAGCCCAGGCGGCCGGCGATAGATCGTTCGTGACTGCGGCCCATCCGATGAGAACCGGCATTGCACCTGCCGCGCCACCCCAAACGATGTTTTGCGGGGTTCTGCGCTTGAGCAGCATCGTGTAAATCAAAACGTAAAAGAGTATGGCTCCGAGCGACAAGGCCGCGGCGAGCCAGTTGACCAAAAGTCCCAGCCAGAGCACCGAAGCCACCCCTACCGCATAGGCAAAAACCAAAGCCTCGCGCTTGCTCAGTTCGCCGGTGACGAGGGGTCTCTTGCTGGTTCGACCCATCAACTTGTCGATATCTGCGTCGATGTAGCAGTTGAAGGCGTTGGCCGAACCGGCGCTCAGAGCACCACCAACCAGCGTGGCTAGAACTAGCCAGAGGTCTGGCAATCCTCGCTGGGCGAGAATCATGGTTGGCACCGTGGTGATCAGCAGCAGCTCGATTACTCGCGGTTTAGTCAGAGAAAAATAGGCCTTCGACTTGCCCAAAAACGTAATTTTTGCAGGCTTTTGCAGGGTTGTCGGTGAAGAAGTCATCTCACCCAAGTCTAAGCGAATTGCTCGCCGCCCTATTCCTGAGCATTCGCGCTTGGCAATTAGACTAAAGCGGTAAGTAATCAGGCCCTCGTTTTGCCTGAACCTGGCAAAGACGCCTGAAACTTTTCTCACACTCGAAGGAGCTGTCTTGTCAGCACTGCATTGGACCGATCTCGACTCAAAGGCCGTTGACACGGCTCGTGTGCTAGCCGCAGACGCAGTTGAAAAAGTTGGCAACGGACATCCCGGAACGGCAATTTCGCTAGCGCCAGTGGCCTATCTGCTCTTCAACAAGGTCATGCGTCATGATCCGAGCGATGACAAGTGGTTGGGGCGAGACCGCTTTATTCTGTCGGTCGGGCACAGTTCACTTACTCTTTATAACCAGCTCTACCTGCACGGATACGGTCTCGAGTTGGATGACATCAAGGCACTTAGAACCTGGGGTTCGCTAACCCCGGGTCACCCAGAGTTTGGGCACACCAAGGGAGTTGAGATCACCACCGGCCCGCTCGGTCAGGGATTAGCTTCGGCTACCGGTTTCGCTTATGCGGCAAGGTTTGAACGTGGTCTATTCGACCCTGAGGCAGCACAGGGCGAATCGCCGTTCGACCACTTCGTTTATGTAATTGCCGGTGACGGAGATATGCAAGAGGGTGTGACCGCCGAAGCGGCATCGCTCGCCGGACACCAGAAGCTGGGCAACTTAGTTGTCATTTACGACTCGAACCAAATCTCGATCGAAGACGACACCAACATTTCATTCAGCGAATCGGTCAACGACCGTTACTTGTCTTACGGTTGGCACACCCAGACCGTCGACTGGAAGAAAACCGGCAACTACGTTGAAGACCTAGAAGAGCTCTACGCGGCGATTGAGCGAGCCAAGGCCGCTACCGACAAGCCTTCACTGATTATTTTGAGAACCATTATTGGTTGGCCTTCGCCAAAGAAACAGAACAGCGGAAAGATCCACGGGTCAGCCCTGGGCGCCGAGGAGCTTGCCGGACTCAAGCAGGTTCTCGGTTTCGATCCGGAGAAAACTTTTGATGTAGCTCCTGAAGTGATTGCACACACTCGCGCGTATCAAAAGCGGGCCGATGCTGTTCGCTCAGATTGGCAGTCGTCTTTTGATGCCTGGGCAGTAAAGAATTCCGAAGCCAAGAAACTTCTCGATCGCGTCTTGTCGGGCACAGCACCTGGCGAAATTGAATCGGCGTTGCCGGTGTTCGAAGGCGGCACTGAGGTTTCAACCCGCGCTGCCTCTGGAAAAGTCATCAACGCAATCGCAGCGGTAATGCCCGAGCTCTGGGGTGGTTCGGCCGACCTAGCCGAATCGAACCTAACGACAATCAACTCGGCGAAGTCTTTTGTTCCGAGCGAGTGGTCTACCCACGAGTGGAGCGGAGACGTCTACGGGCGCGTGCTGCACTTTGGAATTAGAGAACACGCCATGGCCGCAATTCTCAACGGAATCGCGTTGCACGGAAACACCAGGGCTTTTGGTGGAACCTTCCTGATCTTCAGCGACTACATGCGTCCGGCAGTTCGCTTGGCGGCACTCATGAAGACACCGAGCATTTTTGTCTGGACTCACGACTCGGTAGCTCTTGGCGAAGATGGGCCAACCCACCAACCAATTGAACAGCTGGCCACGCTTCGCGCGATTCCTGGGCTCGACATGGTGCGTCCGGGTGACGCCAACGAGACAGCCTTCGCCTGG
>Ga0208595_1000176_pt1 | contig 24648 bp, 30 predicted proteins | sample LakMenEpi28Jun11_FD_150742 | JGI IMG/M metagenome (GOLD analysis project Ga0208595, IMG submission 150742) | Freshwater microbial communities from Lake Mendota, WI - 28JUN2011 deep hole epilimnion (SPAdes) | ecosystem: Environmental > Aquatic > Freshwater > Lake > Epilimnion/Euphotic zone ...
TATAATACATCCCTTGGGACCTTATACCTTTATTATTTTCTATATTTACTATCGGATCTTGTGCTTGTGAATGTAAAGCCACCAATAAAACTACTATTGTATATATTAATTTTTTCATATTTTTAGTTATTACATGGAACTTGACCTACTGTTCCATCGGTTTTTAATTCTAATTTTTTCCAATTGTTCAATTCTAAATTATCACTTTTATACAAAGATATGCCAAACAATTTATATTCTTCTAAAAAAACTTTTTCTAAATCGGTTGGATTATCATCATATTTAAAACCTAATGCATCGTCTAAAGCTTTTAATTTTTCATCATAAGATTTAGAAGCAAGATCTGGTTTAGCTAATTCATCATTAACTTTAGTAGTTAATGCATTAAAATCATCAATTTTAAGTGCATAGGGAAATATTGCACCCGTTTCTTTATCTTTTACTACAATATAAATAAAAACAAATCCTTGTTTGGATTGTTTCACTTTATTATAAATATCTAAAATATGACAAACATCTGTAAATGAAAACATGGAATGACCATTAATTGGATGATTATGACCACTACCAATTACAGTAGGACCAGTATTTAAACCGCCTCCCATTGTGCCTAAGTATCTTATGTCATCAGCTATGAATTCTTTGGTGCCATCTGCTTTAAAAATAAGCTCTATATTAAAACCATATTCTATTTCTTTTTGATTAGTAAATGGTGCTAATTCATTTAATTTAGCTTTAACATTACTTTTTATAGTGGATGACATTGCACTTAATTGTTTACAAGGTGTATCCATTTCTTGAATTTGTCCAAAACCTTGATTAGGTTTTACAGGCGAAGTAATTCCTCCAGAATTGCCAGGTCCGGTAGGTTCTTGCGGAGCATTGTTGTTATTACTGCCAGAACTACCGCTACTTGAACCATCACCTTCGCAATCAGAGGAAAGAATGTTAACTACTTTATAATATTGTGTACTTGCCAAACAACCCTTACGAGCAAGATGGTGATTAGTTTCTCCAGGGTTGGGTTGTGAACACCATACTTGAACTACATTTACATAACAATTATTTGTTTCAATTGCGTTTTCGCCTACTCTATTAAATCCAGTAAAAGCTAAGTTTTTTAGTACTTCGGTTCCTTCATAATAAAAAGAATCATGCCCAGACGGTGCAATAATCGTAGGTGTATATTTAATACTATATGCTTTTTCAGAAGTATTAAACTTGTTTTCCTGAATCACTAAATTTTCAAAAGAAATGGTATCGGTAACAACGTCTCTTTCAATAAGCATAGTGTAAGAAATTACAGAATCTGTTTCTATCACTTTTACAAACCCATCGGAAATTGTAAAACCATTTTGATTTTCAAAGGACGTCCTGGCGGCATTAGAAGTATGACTTACTTTTTCAAGCAAATTTTTAAATTTAGAGTCTTTGTACAACTCGTTAAATCTAACTTCTTTAATTGCTCTTTTATTTGACGATTCAATTGCTTCGTCAAATAGCTCTTCACTACAACTGGCTAGCATAACTGCTATACCAAAGATAAGAATTTTTTTTAAAATGTGTTTTCTTTTTTGTTTCATACTTGGTCAAATTAAAATTAATACTCTTTAATTACAAATATGAACAATCCCAAAAAATTAATTTTACGGTGTTTTGAGGTTTTTTTTACGGTTTTGATTAATTTGGGGATTATTCAATACATAATAACTCAAATATATAAAATAATTTTTAAAATATAGCATTATATGCTATAATATTTCTTCGTTTTTTACAATCTATTTGTAAATGCGCAAAGATGTAGAAATAGACTCTATTATTGAATTTGGTAAAAACTTAAGATTGATAAGGAAATCTAAAGGTATTTCTATGGAAAAACTGGCTAATCTAGCTGATTTTGAATACTCTCAAATTAGTAGAATTGAATTAGGCCAAATAAATACCTCTTTAGATACTGTATTTAAATTAGCAAAAGCGTTATCAATTGACGCAAAAGAATTATTCGATTTTAAATCATAAAAAATCTAATACAACATTTTCAGTTCTTTTATATCAAACAACTGCAATGTATCATCTTCTAATTCTATTTCCAACAAACCATTTGGCATCACTTGTTTGATACTTCCCATAAATTTTACTTTATCTGCGTTTTCAAATGCCATAGGTGTGTTTTTTTTAAATAAATTTTCGTGATACAAATTCCAAAAATAGGAAGCCCCTTCCTTTTTATACAAATTAAGGTTATTTTGAAATTGGTTTAAAAAAAGCAATAAAATCTCATCTTTATTAAATTCTTGTTTCATACAATTTTTTAAAGACGTGGCTTGAGGTAAATTAATAAAATGTTCTTGATTTACATTTATGCCAATCCCAACAATAGAAAGTATCTCCGAAGCACTTTTAAATTGATTTTCAATTAAAATACCACAAATTTTCTTTTTATCTGCCAAAATGTCGTTTGCCCATTTAATGGCTAAGTTTTCAATTTTTAAGTTCAAAAACGTTTGAAACAAAGTTACTGCAACGAGTACATTTAAGTTAAAAACCTCCTCTGCACTAACCAAAACATCTTTAATCAAAACACTGAATGTTAGGTTTTTACCCTTTTCTACTTCCCAATTTGCACCACGCTGTCCTCGCCCATTAGTTTGATTTTTAGCCACTACAACAGTGAAATTAGGAACCGTTTGTTTGGCTGACAATTCTTTTAAATAATTATTTGTAGAATCAATGGCATTGAGTTTGATGATATGCATAGAAGAAATTTTGTTATTACTTAATTTAAGTTACAAAAATAAAGACAAAAAATGATACCTTTGCATAAAACGAACAAATAATAGATGACGAAAAATATTAGCACAGATGATTTACTAGCAAGTATCATCAAAGGAATTGAAGATGTAAAAGGATTAGATATTGACATTCTTGATTTAAGAGGGATTGAAAATAGTGTTTGTGATTATTTTGTAATTTGCAATGGAAATTCAAATACGCAAGTAAATGCAATTGTAGGTTCTGTTCAAAAAGGCGTGTCAAAAGAACTAAAAGACAAACCTTGGCATATTGAAGGAACAGATGTTGGAGAATGGGTATTAATGGATTATGTAAGCATAGTAGTACACGTATTTCAAAAACACATTAGAGAATATTATAATATTGAAAGTCTATGGGGAGACGCAAAAATTACTTCTATAGAAAATAAATTTTAAGCCCATTATGTCAGAAAACGAAAACAAAAACAAACCTATTATTAAGGTAGTAAAGCTTGGCCCTTGGTTTTTTCCAATTTTAGCCATTTCTGTAATTTTATTAATTAACTTTTTTAATGGTGGTTTCGATATGAATTATCCGAAATCAACCTCTATTTCGTCTTTTTATGATTTGCTAAGTAAAAATCAAATTGAAAAAGTAGATATTTTAACAAGCACTTCAGGTAATACTGCTGAAGTGACATTAAAAAAAGCGGTATATGTTGCTTCTAAAGATGAAGAATTAAAAAAATTAACTAAAGAGAAAGGCCCGCATTATTTAGTAAAAGATGTGGGAAGTTTGGACCTTTTTCAAAATGAATTAAAAGAAGCTAAAAAGAACAAATTAATATCTGCTTACGACCTAAAACCAACAAGCAATTGGAGTGAGTGGATTGGATTGTTATTACCTACCTTAATTTTTATCGGATTTTTCTATTTCATTTCTAAAAGAATGGCTGGAGGCCCTGGTGGTGGTGGACAAATATTTAGCATTGGAAAATCGAAAGCAAAACTATTTGATGAAAAAAATGATGTAAAAGTTACCTTTGAAAATGTAGCAGGTTTAGAAGGCGCTAAAGAAGAAATTCAAGAAATTGTAGAATTCCTTAAAACACCTGAAAAATTCACAAGTATTGGTGGAAAAATTCCTAAAGGTGCCTTATTAGTAGGCCCTCCAGGAACAGGAAAAACCTTATTAGCCAAAGCAGTTGCTGGAGAAGCTAACGTACCTTTTTTCTCTTTATCAGGATCTGATTTTGTAGAAATGTTTGTAGGAGTTGGTGCGTCTCGAGTTAGAGATTTGTTTAAACAAGCTAAAGAAAAAGCGCCTGCTATTATTTTTATTGACGAAATTGATGCGGTAGGAAGAGCCCGAGGTAAAAACAATATGTCTGGTGGTAACGACGAAAGAGAAAATACATTAAATCAATTACTTACTGAAATGGACGGTTTTGGAACCAACTCAAATGTAATTGTACTAGCAGCTACAAACAGAGCAGACGTTTTAGACAAAGCATTAATGCGTGCTGGACGTTTTGATAGACAAATTTACGTAGACTTGCCAGATATTAGAGAACGTAAGGAAATATTTGAAGTACATTTAAAACCGATTACAAAAGCAGAAACTTTAGATACTGAATTTTTAGCGAAACAAACTCCTGGATTTTCTGGAGCTGATATTGCTAATGTTTGTAATGAAGCCGCTTTGGTTGCAGCAAGAAAAAACAAAAAAGCAGTTGATAAGCAAGACTTTTTAGATGCTGTTGACAGAATTGTTGGTGGTTTAGAAAAGAAAAATAAAATTATTACAAAAGAAGAAAAACACGCCATTGCCATTCATGAAGCAGGTCATGCTACCGTAAGTTGGATGTTACAACACGCGGCGCCTTTAGTAAAAGTAACTATCGTACCTCGTGGGCAAAGTTTAGGTGCAGCTTGGTACTTACCAGAAGAAAGACAAATCGTTAGAACAGAACAAATGTTAGACGAAATGTGTGCTACAATGGGTGGAAGAGCTGCTGAGAAAGTTGTTTTTGATAAAATTTCAACAGGTGCACTTTCAGATTTAGAAAAAGTTACCAAACAAGCTCGTGCTATGGTTACTGTTTATGGTCTGAATGATAAAATTGGAAATATTACGTATTACGATTCATCAGGACAATCGGACTACAATTTTTCGAAACCTTATTCAGATGATACAGCAAAAGTAATTGATACTGAGATTTCAGGTTTAATAGAAGAACAATATCAAAGAGCAATCTCTATTTTAACAGAAAACAGAACAAAATTGGAAGCATTGGCAGCCGTTTTAATTGATAAAGAAGTTATTTTTAAAGATGATTTAGAAACTATTTTTGGAAAAAGACCTTTCGATATTGAAGATGAAAAACCAGAAACAATGTCGGAAATTATTGCCGAAACCGACGAAGAAATCGTAACCGAATAAGTTATTAACAATATTTTGTATAAAAAATCTTAACTTGAAAGTGATTTTAAGTTAAGATTTTTTTATATTTGATGTTTAAGAATTGTTACAGATATAAAATGAATATTTTCAAAAAGATATTTGGCAATCAAGACGTAGCTGATAATCAGGAGAATAACGTCGAAAAAAGCCAATATGCACCAGACATAAATACACCTGTAGATGAATTATTCACCATTAATTTTAAAAATAATGGCGGAAAATTTATTTATTGTTCTAATATGGAAGAAGCTCACGAGAACTTTGAAAATATTTTAGAAGAAAACGATTGGTTTGAAAATGAAGTACAATGTTTTGATTCAAGATTATTTAATTTTCTTGAAGAAAACAGATTAGAATACAAAAACGCAACAAACCCATCATTCTTTTTTACAGCTTGCGAAAACTTAATTGCTGATGAAGGTTCCATTTTATTTTCATCCAAACAATTAAAACAATTCAAAATAGACGAATTACCTACCAATATTATTGTTTATGCTTCAACCAGCCAACTGCTAATGACAAAAGGCGATGGCTTAAGAAACATCAAAACAAAGTACGACAAAGAGTACCCTACAAACATTACTGCCATTAAGTATTTTGAAAAAACAAAAGAAGAAGATTTTCTTCATTATGGAAGTTGCCATAAAAACTTATACTTAATTCTATTAGAAGATTTATAAAATGACCGAAAATGTAACAAGAGCTATCAGTGGTGCTGTTTATATTGCATTACTTGTTTTCTGTACGTTATTTTCACCAATAACATTTCATATATTATTCACTGTTTTTATGTGTTTAAGTATTTATGAATTTTCAAAAATGACACACTACAAATCATATTATTTATTTGCTATTGGTGGTATATTAATTTCTGTACTTTTCTTTTTGAGTAAGTTGCCACCAGTAAATTTAATTTATTTGGCCTTTGGATGTGTAGTTTTCAATATTTTACTTTTGATTAATTTATTTAAAAACATTTCGTTTCATAAATACCACAAAAAACACAGTCATTTTTTTCTTTACATAACCTTACCTTTTATATTATTACTATCCTTACCTAATTTTACAAATTCAGCTAAATACGAAATTGTTTTAGCCATGTTTATTATGATTTGGTGTAACGACACCTTTGCTTATTTGGTAGGAAAATCAATTGGAAAACATAAATTACTTGAACGAGTTTCTCCTAAAAAAACAATTGAAGGTTTTATAGGCGGAATCGTTTTTACTCTACTAGCTTCGATACTAATTAGTCAATTTTATACTTTTTTTAGTGTAACTTTGTGGATTATTAGCGCTTTAATTATTTCAATATTTGGTACACTTGGCGATTTAGTTGAATCAAAATTTAAAAGAGAAGCCGGTGTTAAAGACAGTGGAAATATTATGCCCGGACACGGTGGTATTTTAGACCGATTAGATAGTGCTATTTTTGTTATTCCATTTTTATATATATTTTATTTAATTTATTTCTATTATGCTTAAGTTTCATCCAGAAGGTGCTAAAATTATATTGATTTCAACGTTAATTACCGTTATAGGTATTTTTGGTGTTGATTATTTATTTCATGAAAGCAATATTATAGTTTGCAAAATCTTACAAGTAATTCTTTTAGGATTTTTAGTACTTATTCTTCAGTTTTTTAGAAACCCAACTCGAATTGCTGCTATTAGTGATAATCATGTATTGGCACCCGTTGATGGAAAAGTTGTAGTAATAGAAGAAGTATTCGAATCTGAATATTTCAAAGACAAAAGATTAATGGTTTCAATTTTTATGTCGCCAATTAATGTGCATGTAACTCGATATGCTGTAAATGGAATTGTAAAATATAGTAAATATCACCCTGGAAAATTCTTAGTAGCATGGCATCCTAAAGCCAGTGAAGAGAACGAACGAACTACTATAGTTATTGAAAATAAAGTATATGGAGATATTTTATATCGTCAAATTGCTGGCGCATTAGCTAAAAGAATTGTAAACTATGCCGAAGTAGGTATGACTGTGGTTCAAGGTGATGATGCTGGTTTTATTAAATTTGGTTCAAGAGTAGATTTATATTTTCCGATTGGAACGCCTATCAATGTTAAATTAGGAGACAAAGCCATTGGAAATAAAACGGTAATATCAAAAAAATAAATGAGCGAATTATCTTTAGATGAAAGATTCAAGGAAGCGATTCAAAATGCCAATGAAAAAATTCCTAAAACTTCTGTACCGCAAGACGTACAATTAGTGCTCTATGCCTATTACAAACAAGCGCTTTCCGAGAACATAAGCTATAGTCATCACGGCTATGAATCAGATGAAGTTATTACCGCTTTTAAACAAAACGCTTGGATGCAAGTTAGACATTTATCTGCCAACGAAGCGAAAGAAAAATATATTGAAATAATAAATCAAATGCTAAAAGATAGACAGTAATGTGTATCTTTTTTTATTTTTGCAAAACCTAAAAATCCTAAAAAATGAAAAATAAAATCGTCGTATTACTACTAATTTCTATTTTAAGTACTGGTTGTAAAAAGGAAAAAGAACTAATTGAAGTTACCATCCCTGAACCAGAAAAAGTTGAAAAAACCACTTTAGGAAATCCGTCTGATGTGCAAGCTGAAGATGAAGAAGGAGCATTTCAAATGAATGGCCTACCCTATTCTTACAATAGTTTAGAACCCTTTATAGATGCTGCTACAATGGAGTTACATTATTCGAAACATCATTTGGCATATTGTAACAAACTGAATGCCGCTATAAAAGAAACCGATTTGGCTTCAAAATCTATAGAAGAAATTATAAAAAAATTAGATACAAGTAAATCCGACATCAGAAACAATGCAGGTGGATATTACAATCACAATTTATTTTTTGAAATATTAAGCGTTAACAATGGCGATGCAACTGACGAAGTTTTAGAAGCCATTAACAAAGATTTTGGATCCTTTGAATCGTTTAAAAATGAATTTTCAGAAAGCGCTACAAAATTATTTGGCTCGGGATGGGTTTGGCTTATAAAAGACAATTCAGGAAAATTAGTCATCACAACAACAGCTAACCAAGACAATCCTTTAATGCCAAATGCAGAAAAAAAAGGTACACCTATTTTAGCTCTTGATGTATGGGAACACGCCTACTATATTAAATATCAAAACAAAAGAAAAGACTATGTTAATGCGTTTTTTAATGTTATTAACTGGAAAAAAGTAAATGAAAAATTCAAAGATTCCTCAGTAGCTTCTGAATAAAAAAAACGCTTCAAATATTTGAAGCGTTTTTATATAAATTTCATTTAAGTATTTTACTAAAAACTAATTTCTATTACTTTAATTGAAAACTGCTTTTTGAAACCAATTCTCCTTTTTTATCAAAAACATTAACAAAATAAGTACCTGATGTAATATTTTTTACTGATAAATCTTCTTGAACTTGTACAGTTTTGTTTTCATATTTAATAATTTTCTGAAAACTATAAGGCAAATAAGTTGTTCCAAATGTTTCTGTTTTCTTTTCACCTAAAACATTGTTTTTGCTATCAATTACTTGAACATAATACGTTCTATCACCCGTTTTTGCAACCTGATTTTCAGCAATAGTAAACCCTATTTTTAATACATCTGCTTTACTGGCTTTATCTGTATTGATTTGTTTTCCAGAACTTTTTTGTTTTACCGCCAAAGTAGTTAAATTTAATACTGATAATCGTTGTGCTTTTTCAACTGTTTTAGACAAATTTTCATTTTTGGCTGCTAACGTATCATTTGCTGTTTTTGCATTTGTTAAAACAACATTCGTACTATCTAAGTTTTTTGTCAATTTGCTATTGTTCGCTTTCAATACATTGTTTTCGGCAATTAAATTATCCATTTCGCGTTTTAGTTTTACGTATTGCGTTTTGTATTTTGACAATTCAGCTACACTTCCGTCAGATTTTTTAATTTTCTCTAACAATTCCATTATTTTAGCTTGTTCTTCTTCCAATTCTCCTTTTAAGGCAGTATTGTCAGCAATTGCTATATCATACTCCGCTATTTTTGATTCTAATTCTGCTTGAAATTTTTCTTTTTCAGTAAGTGTTTTAGACAAACTTGAATCTACCGCATCTTTATCTTGTTGCAACTTATAAACATAAGCCAAACTTCCCATTAATAATAATGCTAAGATAATCACAACTACCTTTAATCCTGAATTTCTAGAATTTGATTGATTTAACTCCATTTTGATTTTATTTAGATTTTATTTAGATTTTATGCAAAAATAAAATTTTATTTATTTCTATTACTATATAACGTAATGTATCTTTAAAATATTATATTTGAAAACACTTTTAAAACACAAAATGGATAAATTAAACGTATTCAGTTCTAGAGATATAGCCAAAATTACGCAACATCGAAGTGGCGAAATAAAGTTTGGCGAAAAAATAATTACGGTTCCAAGTGATGAAAATTGGATTTCATTTATCACCCAATCAGAAGCGAAATTTGTTTTAATTGGTTTACCCGAAGACATCGGAATAAAGGCCAATTTAGGCAGAACCGGTGCTGCTTCAGCTTTTGAAAGCACGTTAAAAAGTTTAGTAAACTTTCAACATAATAAATTTTGTAAAGGCAACGAATTACTTGTTTTAGGTGAAATAAATTTTTCAAAAGAAATGGAAATTTCCAAAAATTTAGACACTCAAAACAAAGAAGATCGAAAAAAACTATTTCAAATAGTAGAAAATATAGATAAAGATGTTTCTTATGTAATTAGCACAATTATTAAAGCGAATAAAATCCCAATAATTATTGGAGGCGGACATAATAACGCATACGGAAACATAAAAGGATTAGCGTTAGCAAAAGGAATGCCAGTAAATGCTATTAATTTTGATGCGCATACCGATTTCAGAATAATGGAAGGTCGTCATAGTGGAAATGGCTTTACCTATGCATTTGAAGAAGGCTTCTTAAAAAAATATTTTATATTCGGATTACACGAAAATTTTGTATCAAAAAGTGTCTTTAATACCTTAAAAACTATTGAAGAAAGAGTAAAATATGTAACCTATGAAGAAATAGCGGTACGAAAAACCAAAAGTTTTACTACAGAAATCAACCAAGCAATAAAATTTATTTCCAATACACCATTTGGTGTAGAACTTGATTTGGATGCACTACCCAACATTCATAGTAGCGCTATGACACTTAGCGGATTTAGTGTTGAAAAAGCCAGGCATTTTATTCATTTAGCTGGAAGAGAAGAACTTGCCAGTTATTTACATATTTGTGAAGGGGCACCTGATTTAGACGTATCGAACAATAATCATTTAACTGGAAAATTAATTGCAACACTAATTTTAGATTTCATTAAGAGTAAAAAGCTTGAAGAAATCTAAATATTAGTAATGAAAGAAAAAAACTTTATTTTTTTTTGAAAAAAAGTATTGGATTTCGAGATTGAAGTTTTAAATTTGTAAAATCAAGAAAAGAATTGAGTGGTAATGAGTGAATTGTCGAAAATTATTGATTCCTTAGAAGTAAAATTCTTTAAATTATCTAAAAAAATAGAGAATTTAGAGCAATTAAACGAAAGTTTATCTAACGAATTAAGTGCTTTAAAACAAAACGCTCAACAAGAAAATAAGCACATCTCCTCTTTAAGACAAGAGTTGGAAAGCTTAAAAATAACAAATTCTCTTCTGGGCAGTGAAGAATACAAGAAAGAAACAAAACTGAAAATAAATTCGTTGATTAGAGAAATCGACTATTGTATAGCACAACTTTCTGAATAATTATGACAGAAAAGTTAAAAATAAAAATTTCAATTGCAGACCGAGTATACCCATTAACAGTGGAAACTACTCAGGAGGAAGGTCTACGAACCGCATCAAAAAAAATTGATGCCACAATTAAAAAATTTGAAGCTAACTATGCAGTAAGAGATAAACAAGATGTGTTGGCCATGTGTGCCTTACAATTTGCTTCTCAAATAGAACAAACCCAAATAGATACTTCTACAGACACTGTTGAAGCATTTGAGAGATTAAAAAAACTCGACGAAAAAATAGAAGGTTTACTTTCAAAATAAGAAAAACGTTCATACAAAACACTAAAGTACTGCCCACATTAGTAAATATTTGATAAACTCAACACTAACTATTAAATGAGTGAATTTGCGATACTAAAGCACGTTCCGATTTATCGGAAATCCTTGAACATCGTTTTAGCTCAAATCCTGTCTGAATCGAGTTTATTCAAACACCTAATGTGGGCTTTTTTATTAAACAAAACCTAACTATGGAATTAACAAGTATACTAATTGGAATCGTCGGATTGGCTATAGGATTTGCAATTGCTAAATTTTTAGAAAAAAGCAATGTTTCAAATCTTATTAAAAACGCTAAAAAAGAGGCGGGTTCAATTTTAAGAGATGCGAAAGCAGAAGCTGAAACTGAAAAAAGAAATAAGCTATTACAAGCTAAAGAGCGATTTTTAGAATTAAAATTAGAACACGAAAACGAAATTTTGTCTAAAGACAAAAAAATGGCAGAAGCCGAAAAAAGAACAAGAGATAAAGAATCGCAAGTTTCTAGTGAATTAGCAAAAGCTAAGAAAATCAATGACGACGCTGAAGCTAAAATTACAGAATACACCAACAAAATTGAAAACTTAGAGAAAAAATCACAAGAAGTTGACAAATTACACAAGAGTCAGATTGAACAATTAGAAGTTATTTCTGGTTTATCTGCAGATGATGCAAGAAATCAATTGGTTGAAAGTTTAAAAGCAGAAGCCAAAACCAATGCCATGGCACACATTCAAGAAACTATTGAAGAAGCCAAAATGCAAGCGCAGCAAGAAGCTAAGAAAATCATTATCAGCACCATTCAGCGTGTAGGTACAGAAGAAGCTGTTGAAAATTGTGTGTCTGTTTTCAATATTGAATCGGATGATGTAAAAGGTAGAATTATTGGTAGAGAAGGAAGAAATATTAGAGCCATTGAAGCTGCAACAGGCGTTGAAATCATTGTAGATGACACACCAGAAGCTATTATTTTATCTTGTTTTGACCCTGTAAGAAGAGAAATTGCTCGTTTAGCACTTCATAAATTAGTTACGGATGGTCGTATTCACCCGGCTCGTATTGAAGAAGTTGTTGAGAAAACGAAAAAACAAATTGAAGAAGAAATTATTGAAGTAGGAAAACGTACCGTTATCGATTTAGGAATTCACGGTTTACACCCAGAATTGATTAAAATTGTAGGTAGAATGAAATACCGTTCTTCATACGGACAAAACCTATTACAACACTCCAGAGAAGTTTCTAAACTTTGTGGTTTAATGGCTGCAGAATTAGGGCTAAACGTAAAATTAGCGAAAAGAGCTGGTTTATTACACGATATCGGAAAAGTGCCAGATACTGAAAGTGAATTACCTCACGCTATTTTAGGAATGCAATGGGCTGAGAAATATGGTGAAAAAGAAGAAGTATGTAATGCTATTGGAGCCCACCACGATGAAATTGAAATGAAATATTTAATTTCACCGATTATTCAAGTGTGTGATGCAATTTCTGGAGCAAGACCAGGCGCGCGTCGTCAAGTATTAGATTCTTATATCCAACGTTTAAAAGACTTAGAAGAAGTAGCTTATAGCTTCCCTGGTGTTAAAAACGCTTATGCTATTCAAGCAGGTAGAGAATTACGTGTTTTAGTTGAAAGTGAGAAAGTTTCAGACGATTTAGCTGCTACATTATCATTTGAAATTTCACATAAAATTCAAACAGAAATGACCTATCCAGGTCAAGTTAAAGTAACAGTAATTAGAGAAACTAGAGCGGTGAATATTGCGAAGTAATTTCTAAATTAGTATAAATTTAAAAGCCCAATTTCTATATGAAATTGGGCTTTTTATTTATAGATATTTTTATATAATTATTATTATTATTATATAAAGTATCAAAATGTTATCCAAATTAAAACTATTTCTTTCCAGCTGGTTTTTTTGTTTTACCATTAATCACTTTAATAGCTACATACATAAACAAAATAAAAGAAAGTAGTCGTAATGACATAAAAATACTTTCACTTTGCATAAACCCTAAAAACTTTAAATCAAAAGGAAATGCTAAAACAGCAGAAATTAAAGCTATAAATAACAATTTTGAATTGGTTATATTTTTAAAAAAATTAATCATAATGTAAAAAATTAATTAAAGAAAGAATCCACAAACTCTGTTTTATTAAAGACTTGTAAATCTTCAATACCTTCACCTACTCCAATATATTTAACTGGAATTTGAAATTGATCTGAAATACCGATAACAACACCACCTTTTGCAGTACCATCTAATTTGGTTACTGCTAAACAAGACACTTCAGTGGCTGCAGTAAATTGTTTGGCTTGTTCAAAAGCATTTTGCCCAGTAGATCCATCAAGTACTAACATAACATCGTTTGGTGTATTTGGAACTACTTTTTGCATTACATTTTTAACTTTGGTCAATTCATTCATTAAACCTAATTTGTTATGCAAACGACCAGCGGTATCAATAATTACAACATCGGCATTTTGAGCCACAGCAGATTGTAAGGTGTCAAAAGCAACAGAAGCAGGGTCAGAACCCATTTGCTGTCTTATCATTGGCACATCTACTCTATCTGCCCAAATTTGCAATTGATCAATTGCTGCGGCTCTAAACGTGTCTGCAGCACCTAAAACAACCTTAAATCCAGCTTTTTTAAATTGATAAGCTAATTTCCCAATTGTAGTTGTTTTTCCTACTCCATTAACACCAACAACCATAATTACATAAGGCTTAACATCTTTGGGAATGGTGAAATCAGAATCGTTACCTGAATTCGTTTCGGATAATAACGAACCAATTTCTTCTCTTAATATAATATTTAACTCATCTGTACCTAAATATTTATCTTGAGAAACTCTTTTTTCAATGCGTTGAATAATTTTTAAAGTGGTATTTACACCCACATCGGAAGAAATAAGTACTTCTTCTAAATTATCTAAAACCTCGTCATCTACTTTAGATTTTCCGGCAACGGCTTTTGTTAATTTAGAAAAGAAAGAAGTTTTTGTTTTCTCTAATCCTTTGTCTAATTGATGCTTTTCCTGTTCCGTAATTACAGGCTCGCTTTTGTTAGATGAAAATATTTTTTTAAAAAAACTCATTGAATTTGGGGTATAATGATATGATTTTCATTATTGTTGGAACAAAAATAAAATAAAAAAAGCTACTTTCAAATGAAAATAGCTTTTTTAATATCTAAAATTTTAGATTATTTCTTTTTTAAGAACTCATCTACTTCTTCAGGAGTCATTACTGATTCCACAAATGTATAAGCACCAGTTTTAGGAGACTTAACCATTTTGATTGCTTTAGTCAATCTTTTAGAAGATGTTTGTAAAGTTGCTACGGTTTTCTTTGCCATGACTTAGTATGTTTTATTTGAAACTTAAATTAAGCTTCTAATTATTTAATTTCTTTGTGAACAGTTACTCTTTTCAAGATAGGATTGAATTTTTTGATTTCCATTCTATCTGGTGTATTTTTTTTGTTTTTAGTAGTGATATAACGAGAAGTTCCTGGTTGACCAGATTCTTTGTGTTCAGTGCACTCTAAAATTACTTGGATTCTATTGCCTTTCTTTGCCATTTTGATATATTTTTAAATGATTAAACAGATTTTACAAATCCATTTGCTTTAGCTTTTTTCAAAACTGCGGCAATACCATTTTTGTTAATTGTTTTTAATACTGCTGTAGATATTTTTAGGCTCACCCATCTATCTTCTTCTGCAATGTAAAAACGTTTTTTCACTAAGTTAACTGAGAATTTTCTCTTAGTTTTATTCATCGCGTGAGAAACGTTGTTTCCAACCATTGCTCTTTTTCCTGTTAGTTCACAAACTCTTGACATTATTCTAAACTTTTATATCGTTATTCTAAATAAGGGTGCAAAGAAAAGAATTTTTACTTTACTATGCAACTATTTTTAATTAGTTTTTTGAAATTTCTTTATTCAACCACTCTAATGCTTTGTTAACCGCCCTATCAATAACCTTTTCGCGCGGTTGACCAAAATTAAATTCTTCAACAAAAACTTCATTTGGAGTAGCTATTGCTATAAAAACTGTTCCAATTTCGGCTTCGCTATTTCCTTTTGTAGGGCCTGCATTTCCCGTTGTTGCAATAGCATAATCTGTATTAAAAATTGACCTACAATTTAAAGCCATTTCTTTTGCCACTTCCTTACTGACCACAGAAAATTGACGAATAGTATCTGAATTTACTTTTAACACATCTATTTTAATTTGATTAGAATACGCCACTATCCCGCCTTTAAAACAAGCTGAAGCACCAGGAACAGCAGAAATAAGTTGAGCGATTTTTCCTCCAGTACAACTTTCGGCTGTTGCTAAAGTAAGGTACTTTTCGGATAATGTTCTTGTTAAAACCACTTCTATGGTTTCCTCTTCATCATAGCCAACAATAATATCACCAATTAAAGGTTTTAATTTTTCTATTTCACTTAGAATAGAATCTATTAAAACAGCTTCGTTTGTGCCTCGAGCAGTTAATCGTAATCTAACCTTTCCAGGGCTTGGCAGATAGGCTAATTTGATAAAACTTGGTAAATTAGTTTCCCAATCTTCAATTTGTTCCGCAATTAAACTCTCACCACGACCATAAGTCATAAGTGTTTTATGAACAATGTAAGGACGCTCAAATTTTTCTACCAAATATAAAATTACTTCATTATCAATTAAATACTTCATTTCATATGGCACACCAGGTAAAGAAATAAACACCGTGTTTTGATGTTCCATTAGCATTCCAGGAGCAGTACCCATTTTATTGAAAAGTACTTTTGATTTCGACGGAACTAATGCTTGCTCAATATTTAATTGGGTAATGGGTTTTTTATAAATTCCTTCAATTATACTTTTTACTTGATCCAAAACAGCATCGTTTTGAACTAAAACATCATCAAAATACTCACAAAATGTTTTTTTAGTAATGTCGTCTTTTGTAGGTCCTAAGCCACCAGTAATAATAACGACATCAAAATTATTTTGAACTTCTCGTAACGTTTTTACTATATGGTTTTTATCATCAGAAATTGAAAGCATTTCATAAGTTGCAATTCCGATTTTATCTAATGCTTTTGCAATGTAAGACGAATTTGTATCTATAATTTGACCTATCAATATTTCATCTCCTATTGTAATAATTGCTGCTTTCATTTTTAAATATTTTTGTAAAAATAAGAAAACCACGCTAAAGGCGTGGCTAAACATATATTAAAAGTAACTCTTATAACTTAAAATCTTTTTTTATTTCATCGGCAGCAGCAACTATTCTTGCTTTAAGCGTTCTAAACACTTCTTTAATTTCTTTTCGCTTGCCTTCTTCTTGAGTCCAATCCATAATGAACAACACATCTTCGTATGCCATATCCATTCCTAATAAATCTAATGTTGGTTTGATTTTGTGTGCAGATGCATAGGTTTTCGCATAATCTTTTAGTTCAATTGCATTTTTCATTTCCTGAATTTCGAAAGGAACTTCTTCTAAAAACAAAGAAGCAATTTGAAGCGCAAATTCGTTATCATTTTCAGAAATTTCATATACTTTTGATAAATTATACTGTAAAGCCATTATTTTACTTGTATTTTAAACATTTGCTTGCCTTCTAAAAAACCTTCTAACACATCATTTTCTTTCACAGCTGCAACTCCTTTTGGAGTTCCTGTAAAAATGATGTCTCCTTTTTTTAATGTAAAAAACTGCGAAACATAAGAAACAATCTCATCAATATTCCACAACATCATTGAAGTAGTTCCTTGCTGAACGATTTCATTATTTTTTCTTAATTCAAAGTTAATATTTTCTAGAGAAGGAAAATGTATTTTCGGTAAAAAGTCACCAATAATCGCTGAATGGTCAAATGCCTTCGCTTTTTCCCAAGGCAAACCTTTTTCTTTTAGTGTAGTTTGCACATCTCGAGCTGTAAAATCAATTCCTAAACCAATTTCATCGTAATATTTATGAGCAAATTTTGGACTAATATATTTCCCTACTTTACAAATTTTTACCAAAACTTCCACTTCGTGATGCACATCATTACTAAATTCTGGTATTACGAATGGTGTTTTTTTAGGCAAAATAGCCGTATCTGGCTTCATAAAGATAACCGGCTCAGATGGTCGTTCGTTATCTAATTCAGAAATATGATCAGCATAATTTCTTCCGATGCAAATGATTTTCATTCTTTTATGGTATTGGGTGTTGGGTGTTGGGTATTGGGCTAAACATTTAACCCATTACCTTAAACCATTTACCTATTTTGTATTTAATTTTCTTAATTTCAAACCTGTTAGTACTTTTTTAGTATATAGCGGAAAATCAGCGTTTTGTATCCAACCGAAATAACCTGGATCTTTGTCAAACACTTCATCCACTAAAACATTTTTATATTTTCCAAAGCTAAACATTTCTTGTCCTTTATCATTCATCACAATCATACCTGCGAAATCTACAGATTTTTTACGCGTGGTAAATTCAGATAATGCTTTCATATCATTTTGTAAATCAGGATATCTTTCCAATTGTCCCAATAAAATTTCATAAGTAGCCATAGTATCTGCTTCGGCTGTATGTGCGTTTTCTAATGTTTTCCCACAATAGAATTTTAAGGCTGCAGATAATGTGCGTTCTTCTTTTTTATGAAAAATAGTTTGAACATCTACTGAAACGCGATTTTTCATATCAAAATCAACTCCTGCACGAAGCATTTCTTCTGCCAATAACGGAATATCAAATCGGTCCGAATTATAACCTGCCAAATCAGAATCTTTTATCATAGCATAAATTTGGGAAGACAATTCAGAAAAAGTAGGCTCATTTGCTACTTTTTCGTTTGTAATGCCGTGAACTGCTGTTGATTGAGGCGGAATTAGAATAGTTGGATTTACTAACCAAGTTTTACTTTCTTTATTTCCGTTTGGAAACACCTTGAATATTGATATTTCAACGATTCTATCTTTTCCAACATCTATTCCGGTAGTTTCTAAATCAAAGAAACAGATTGGTCTTGTGAGTTTAAGTTCCATTTTTATATTTTAAAGTACAAAGTTAAAAAAACCCAATAGTAAATGAACTATTGGGTGAGTTATTATTTATTTATTTTTTCTTAAAAATCTCTATTTACATCAAAGGCTTCTAAATATTCAGCTACCCGTTTTACGAAACTTCCACCTAAAGCACCATCTACAACTCTGTGATCATATGAGTGAGATAAAAACATTTTCTGACGTATACCAATAAAATCCCCTTCTGGAGTTTCAATAACAGCTGGTACTTTTCTTATGGCACCTAAAGCTAAAATACCAACTTGCGGCTGATTGATAATTGGTGTTCCAAAAACGGACCCAAATGTTCCTACATTAGTTACTGTATAGGTTCCACCTTGCGTATCGTCTGGTTTTAATTTTCCCGCTTTCGCACGACCTCCTAAATCGTTTACTGCTTTTGCCATACCAACTAAATTTAATTGGTCTGCATTTTTAATTACAGGAACAATTAAGTTTCCATTTGGTAAAGCTGCTGCCATTCCTAAATTGATGTTTTTACGTTTAATAATAAAATCGCCATCAACAGAAATATTCATTCCTGGAAAATCTTTTAAGGCTTTTGCTACCGCTTCCATCATGATTGGTGTAAACGTAAGTTTTTCTCCTTCGCGTTTTTCAAAAGCTGCTTTTACTTTATCTCTCCATTTTACAATATTAGTAACATCCACTTCAATAAAGGACTGCACGTGTGCTGAAGTTTGAATCGAAGCTACCATATAACCCGAAATTAACTTACGCATTCTGTCCATTTCCACAATTTCGTCTCCACCATTTACTGAAACAGGTGCAGTGTTTTGGGTTTTAGCTTGTTGAGTTGAAGTTGCAGGCGCAACAACATTTGAACTCGTGACTTGCGACTTGCGAGTTTCTATATATTTTAAAATATCTTCTTTATTTACACGACCGTCTTTACCTGAACCAGTAATAGATTCCAATTCAGTTAACGAAATGCCTTCTGTTTTTGCCATATTTTTTACTAATGGCGAAAAGAATTTATCTGAACCTGAAAAATCTGCAGGAACACTTGCTTCAATAGCAACCTCAACCGTTTTAGCGACTTCTGCAACCGCAACTGGAACTTCCGACTTTACTTCAGGAGTTGCAGCAATAGCTCCACCTTCTGTTTCAATAATCGCTATGGTTTGCCCTACTTGAACAACATCATCAACTTGAAACAAAATTTCAACTAAAGTACCAGAAACTTCAGAAGGCACTTCACTATCTACTTTGTCTGTAGCAATTTCTAAAACCGCTTCATCCATATCGATATGTTCGCCTACTTTTTTTAACCAATTTGTAATGGTTGCTTCTGCTACACTCTCTCCCATTTTTGGAAGTTTCAATTCAAATCTTGCCATATTATTATTGTAATGTTGAGTTCTTTAATTATTACTGCAAAATTAATAAATATTTTGATGTTTTATCACGAAAAAATCAAAAAATCAAAAAATTAGCACTTCACCTCTATCGGTTGAATTATTACTACCGATTAAGTAATTTGATTGCGAAATATAGTTCTTAAAAGTAATATTTTTCGATTTATGCTTTTCCATAAAATAAATTATTTCAGCAAAAGAAAACGAATTGGTATCAAAAACAATTTCAATATTGCTATTTTTATTAACTTTAAATTGTTCAAAATCAGTTAAATATTCAATTGGTTTATTTAAATTCAATTGAATATTTTCTTTTGAAAACACAATATATTTATCAATTTCATTGTTTAATTTTTGTGCTTGTTTTTGTTTGAAAATCGCAAATAAAAAGCTCCCAATTTGTATAAAATTATCAAAGAAAAAGGACTTTTTAAAATGCTTTTTATAAAAAAACTGCATCGCATCTCGGAAACGTTCTAAATATTTTTCGTCTCTAACCGTACTTTCTCCTTTGTAATGAATTACAGATGTTTCGTGAAAATAGAAATTATCTTTTCCTAACTTCTGAATCATATAGCTCAAATCAATATCATCTGAATACATAAAGCAATTTTCATCAAAACCACCGACTTTTATGTACAAATCCCGTTTCATCATCATAAAAGCTCCAACTAAAACATCCACTTTTCCTGATTGATTCTCAGATAAATGCTGTGCATAATATTTTCCAAAAAAATTAGATATTTTATATAAACCGAAAATTTTAGTAAAAGCCACCCAAGGTGTTGGAACTCCACGTTTACTCTCAGAAAGAAAATTTCCGGTGCCGTCAATTAACTTACAGCCAGTTATTCCAGCTGACGGCTGACAGCTTTTAGCTAAAAGCTTTTTAAACGTATCTTCAGCAACAACCGTATCTGGATTTAAAATACAAATGTATTCACCTTTTGCCTGTTCAACAGCTATATTGTTTCCTTTTGGAAAACCTAAATTTTCTTTATTTTCAATAAGCTTAATTTGTGGAAATAGTTGCTTCATCATCAGACAACTCGCATCCGAAGAATTATTATCTACGACAATAATTTCAGCATCTATGTTTTGCAGTGCTTTTTGAACACTACGCACACATTGCTCTAAAAAATAGCGCACATTATAATTAAGGATGATTACGGATAGTTGCATTTTGTTTTGATGTGTGAATTTTTAATTAGCTAATGTGCCAATTAATTTACATTTAGAAGTTGCAATAATTAACTATGAATTTAAAGTTTAAAACTTAAATTTATTGTAAACATATTTTTCAAACCATTCAGGTATAGAAGAAGAATGAAATTTAAATGCATTTCCTTGATAAATTTCTGCTATAAGTTCATATTGATTACCTGAATTATCAAATATGTAAGCACGATGTACTAACCTAATTGCATCAGCTAAATTTTCCAAAGTTTTAAAATAACGACTCTTTATTTTTTCTTCATGAACATTATGTCCATCTTTTAAAACTCTATTTTTTACACGTTCAATGTTTTTCTCAAAATCATCTGTACAAATAAAATAAAGATAGGTTTTATAGTTTAATTGATTTGCATGATTTATTTCTTCTAATTTGTAACGATCACTCATTACAGTTTCATAAGTAAAGCTTCTTTTTTCGTTAAGCAATGCATATCTAATAAAAGAGGCAACGAAAGCAGCCTCGTAGCTGTTAGTTAATTTTGATTTATTTAGAATAAAATTATCCTTAACTTCTAAACTTATAGTAAAACCTTCATTACTTGCTTTTTTAATCAATGAAAGACTTGACTCGAAGTTTTTAAAATTTTCAAATTGAAGAACATCAACTTTTAAGTTAAAATCAGTTAAATCAATAATACCAACTGTTTTTAATTGCTTTTCAATTTCATCAGCGTTAACAAAGATACCAGAATTATATTCTTTGCTTATTTCTTTATAAAGTAAACTTTTACCAGACCCATTTGGTCCGGCATAAATACGAGCTCTATTTTGACTTGGCATATAAAATGGTTCCTTTCTTTATATTCAAAGATTTTCGTTCAGCAATTGGTTTTACAAAAACTATTTCACCATTAGCTTGTTCTTTAAATACTTTGTTTCCTTTGGTAAAAGAAAACGTTAAACCTAAAACTCTGTTTTCTCTTATCGCTTTTTGAGCTGCCTTCTTTCCTGCATTAATAAGACTAGAGGTTTCTTTTTCGCTTCTAAAAACTATTTTTTTATTTAGAGATTCCATTTTTTAGAGATTTTAATTATACAAATATACTGTTTTTTGTTATAGATGTTTTTTAAATTTTTCTTTAGTCATTCTCATCACTTCTTCATTGGTAACCGTTTTTCCTTCTTCAATTTCTTTCAAACCTTTCTCTATCAATTGAAGCAAAACGGGATGTAATTCTTCGGAAGTTACTTCATTAGTTGGAGTTACTTCATAAGCTTCAGTTGGTTCTTCTATTCTGTTTTTCTTTTTGGAAGTCATAAAATGCATTTTCACAAAGTTAAGAAATAATATTAAAACTTTAATTTCAATAACCTATTTTTGCAAAACAATTGGCGAATTGCCACATTGTCTAATTGACAAATGAACAAATGAATTACCTTTCAGTAGAAAATATATCAAAATCTTACGGAGAACGTGTCCTTTTTAAAGACATTTCTTTCGGAATTAATAAAGACCAAAAAATTGCTTTTATCGCCAAAAATGGTTCGGGTAAAACCACTATTATGAACATTATTAATGGTTTTGATGAACCTGATACGGGACAAGTAGTGATTAGAAAAGGAATAAAAATGGCGTTTTTGAGTCAGAATTTTAATTTACAAGACGAATTAACTATTGAAGAAAGCATTTTTGCATCGGATAATGAGGTTTTACAGGTAATTAGAAACTACGAAAGCGCCTTAGAAAATCCAGAAGACGAAGAAAAGTATCAGAAAGCGTTTGACGATATGGATCGTTATACTGCTTGGGATTTTGAAACACAATACAAGCAAATTTTGTCAAAATTAAAACTTGACGATTTAAAACTAAAAGTAAAAAAATTATCTGGAGGGCAAAAAAAGCGTTTATCATTAGCCATTATTTTAATTAATAGACCCGATTTGTTAATTTTAGATGAACCAACCAATCACTTGGATTTAGAGATGATTGAATGGCTTGAAGATTATTTTGCCAAAGAAAATATCACTTTATTTATGGTTACGCACGACCGTTTTTTCTTAGAACGTGTTTGTAACGAAATTATTGAATTAGATAACGGAAAACTGTATCAATACAAAGGAAATTACTCATATTATTTAGAAAAAAAAGAAGAACGACAAATTTCTGAAAATTCAAGTATTGATAAAGCACAAAACCTTTTTATTAAAGAGTTGGCTTGGATGCGTCGTCAACCAAAAGCAAGAACTACCAAATCGAAATCGCGTCAAGATGATTTTTATGTAATTAAAGAAAAAGCGGAAAGTCGTCGTAAAGAAAATGTGGTAGAGCTTGAAATTAATATGGAACGTATGGGAAGCAAGATTATCGAAATGGTAAAATTGAACAAAAATTTCCCCGACAGAACCATTTTAAAAGACTTTACCTACGCGTTTCAACGTGGTGAACGTATCGGAATTATTGGAAAAAACGGAACTGGAAAATCGACTTTCTTAAATATTTTAACCAAAACTATGGAACCCGATTCTGGGAAAGTAATTATTGGCGATACAATTAAAATTGGGTATTACACACAAAGTGGCATCAACCCAAAACCTGGGCAAAAAGTAATTGATATTATTAAAGAATACGGAGAATATATTCCGCTTACGAAAGGTAAAATCATTTCCGCTTCGCAATTATTAGAACGTTTCTTATTTGATGCGAAAAAGCAATATGATTTTGTAGAAAAATTGAGTGGTGGCGAACTAAAACGTTTGTATTTATGTACCGTATTAATTCAGAATCCGAATTTCTTAATTTTAGATGAACCAACAAATGATTTAGATATTGTAACGCTAAATGTGTTAGAAAGTTTCTTATTAGATTTTCCTGGATGCTTGTTAGTGGTAAGTCACGATAGGTATTTTATGGATAAAATTGTGGATCATTTATTTGTATTTAGAGGTCAAGGTGAAATTGAAGATTTCCCAGGAAATTATTCTGATTTTAGAAGTTATGAAGATTCCGTGGAGCCAAAAGTTTTAAATAGCGTAAGCACTGACAAAGGAAGTTGGAAACAAAACCAACCAGCCAAAGCTGGATTAAACTTCAACGAGCAAAAGGAATTCAATAAAATTGAAAAAGACATTAAAGATTTAGAATATCAAAAAAAGCAAATTGAACAAGAATTTTCGGACGGAAAAGTAGCTGATGACAAAATTGAAACGAAAGCAAACGAATTACAAAAAATCATTCAAACTTTAGAAGAAAAAGAAGCGCGTTGGTTTGAATTAAGTTCTAAAATAGAATAATAATTATTACACAGAGATTCGCAAAGAAATTACAAAGTTTCGCTAAGCTTTATTTTCTTTGTGAAACTTTGTGAAAACTCTGTGAAACTCTGTGTTACAAAAAATAATATCATATTTAAAATTCCTATTCCACTCCAAAAATGAACACGGTGTGCATTCGCCTTTTGTTTTTGATTTGGTTACGAAATGTTTTTATGATAAAACAAAATTTCCAGAATTTCCGCTTTTAAAAAATAATCCAAAAAGAGCCCGATTACTTTTTAGAATTATTAGATATTTCAAACCCAAAACCATTTTAGAAATTGGAAATCCAACTGAATTAGATACTAATTTATTTTCTTCAGAAATAATCTCAATTGAAGATTTTGAAAAAAACAAACTTTCTAAAATTGACAAGACTTTCGACTTTCGACTTTCGACTTTCGACTTCATTTACTTCAACCAAAACGAATCTCA
>Ga0208595_1000178_pt1 | contig 24561 bp, 31 predicted proteins | sample LakMenEpi28Jun11_FD_150742 | JGI IMG/M metagenome (GOLD analysis project Ga0208595, IMG submission 150742) | Freshwater microbial communities from Lake Mendota, WI - 28JUN2011 deep hole epilimnion (SPAdes) | ecosystem: Environmental > Aquatic > Freshwater > Lake > Epilimnion/Euphotic zone ...
TTTTGATTATGCAGATATTTATGGCAGGGTGCGCGATTACCAGATTGAGTTCCATAAGGAGTTGACTGGGGAAGATCTTACGGAGTTGTTCCCTACTTTGGTTGAGTTCAATTTGATGCGTGCGAAGGATCCGTTCCGGTTTTGGGGTGCGTTCACTTATGCGGTGCGTAAGGTTGTTGCTGAGGTGTCTGGTTGGGATGTTTCGGATGCTGAGGTGACTGGGGCTCCGGTTGGCGATGTACCTCCAAACAAGTTAGACTAAGGGTATTGGTTTGAGGGAGCTTCGTGGACGGCGGGGCTCCCTCTCTTTTTTGAGGAGTGGACATGGTTCGTGGTGATATGAAGGTTTGGTTGCAGGCGTCTGGATGGAAGTTTGATTCGAAGGGGAAGCGTTGGTTGAAGGGTGATTTGGTTTTGTGGGTTGAGTCGAGCCTGATTGATTCTGATCGGTTGACTTGGTTGTTGACTGATGGGAAGGTGAAGTTGGGGTCGGGTTCTGGCGTTACCGAAACGTTACAATCTTTTTTGCAGAATGTGTAGTTCAGTGTCATTGCCATCTGCTAGTGTCTAGTATGTAAGTTAAATTAGTTGCTTTTGAAAGGAGCAAAGCTTATGGCTACAAATGATTTAGAGGTAAAGGTTCCGGTTGAGGTTATCAACTTTTGTGAGTGGGAGGCTATCGGTCAGATCTTGTCTGATTGGGATGATCGTTTCTCACCTGAGCAGATTGTTGAGAGTTTGCGTGAACTTGGTAACAAGATCCCTGATGAGGATAATCTTCCTGAGGTTGTTGTTTGGGGTGGTTTTGATGATGCTACCGGTGAACAACTTGCCAACCAGTTCGACGACTTTTTTGAAGCGTTCATGTCGGTTGCTCGGTTGACTATTGTTCAGACTCGTTTGGAGGTTAAGAATGTCTAAGAAAGTTACATTGTCTTTGGAAGTGTCTTACGTGTTAAAGGGTGAAGTGTTGAAAGATTACCTTGAGTGGTTGGATGATCACCGTGACACTAAGAAGGCTCGCGAATGGTTTGTTATTGACCGTGCTGTTGGTCATGACCAGTTAGATTATTTGTTTGCATCGAAGAAGCTTGACCCTAAGATGAAGATTGTTTTGAAGGAGGTTGAAGTTGCGTAAGTTTAATCCGGCACGCATGCCAGAAGTGGTGGCTGTGAAATGCAAGAAGGTCACTACCCGTAACTTGGATAAAGCGGTTCGTAAGTTCGCTAAGTTCTTTAACGTGGATAATAATTTGGATCATGTGATTGATTTTGGTCGCATGTTTGATATGAGCTTCGGCACTAGCGACACGTTTGTGTTTTTAGTTGCCGATGATAGCGCTTTTGATAAGATCGCTATTAACTCTCCGCAGATCTTTGATGTTGCGGTGATCGAGGAAAATGACCGCGACGTTGTTGTGGTTCTCTAATGAAAGGTAAAGAAATGGTTGAAGTTACTACCCGTAATCTGATCGATGAGGCTAAGGCTAAGTTGGTTGTTAAGGCTAAGGCTTCGAAGTCTTCAACGAAACAGGTTGAGGCTTTGGATCCGGTGCTCATGAACGAGCTTCTTGCGAAGCGCAGTGAGCTGTACGATGCTGTGAAGGCTTTGAAGGCTGAGCAGGATGCGATTGATGCGATCATCAAGGACGCTATTGGTTCGGCTGATGAGTTGACTGTGAACGGTGGCAAGGTTGCAAGTATTGCTCGTTGGCGTGAAACGTCTTTGGTGACTGACAAGGTGAAGGAATTGTTCCCGATCACTGAGTGTCCTGAGATTTATAAGGCTACGGCTAAGAGCCGTTTGACGGTGCACTAATGGCTAAGATGGCGTCTTTGGCTGAGGCTATGCGTGAGTATCCTGATGCGTATGGTTGGACTTTGTGTGACGGTGTCATTAACGTGTTTGACACTACTGGTGAGCTTGTTGATTCGTTTATTTGGAAGGTGAAGTAATGCGTGAGATTGATTGGGACGATGTTGATGAGATCGCGCCGGCTCCAGAATGTAACTGGTGTGGGTTTGTTGACTGTGCGTGTGATGAGTTGCAGGATGCTCATGATGATGAGCGCATGATGATTGAGGATGGTCGCTGATGGGTAAACGTAATGTGAATGCGCTGGGTGGAGAAGGCGTTTTTGGTGAGTCTCGGATGCATGCTTCGTTGATGGAGGCTATTAGTGAGAATGGTGGGGTTCCGTGTGAGTCTAATCCGGAGATTTTTTTTCCGGAGCAGGGTGACACTAAGGAACCTCGTGAAGCTAAGGCTTTGTGTCGTTCTTGTCCAGTGATTGATTTGTGTGGTGAGTATGCTGTTCGGTTTAATATGACTGATGGTATTTGGGGTGGGTTCACTCCTTCTGAACGGCGTGCTATTCGTTTGCGTGCGACTACTGGTAAACCGGTGGTGGTGAGTAATCGTTTCCCTAAACGTCCGATTGATCCGTATAACGGTTCTAATGCTGAACGTACTAAGTTAGCTGGGTTGAATGCGGTTGAGTTGTTGCCGTTGGCTTTGGACTTGGTGAAGGGTCGGGTTCCGAAGGAGACAAGGTTGGTTGCTGAGGCTAGGTTGAAGCATCCGGAAATGTCTTTGAAGCAGATTGGTGAGTTGTTTGATCCACCTATTTCGAAGGATGTTGTTGCTGGTCGTTTGCGCCGGTTGTTAGCTGTGGCTAGGAAGGTTGCGTAATGGAGTTCTTTTATTGTGATCAACATAATTGTGGTGGCACTGGGTCTTGTTCGAAATGTAACCCTGAGCCTATTCATGATACGGTTTGGGCGATCAGTAAGTCTGCTGAGTTGGCTCGGGTTGCTGAACGTGAACGGATCATTGCAATTCTTGAAGCTGAGTTGACGTATAAAGAGCATGACTTGCGTGTGTTTTTGATCGATAAGATTAATGGTGCTGTGTAATGTCTTTGTATGAGACGGTGTTGTTTGATTACCAGAGGGAGGCTGTGGATCGTATTGTTTCGAGACGTAGCATCCTTCTGGCTGATCAGCCGGGTTTAGGTAAGACGGTTGAGGTGTTGTCGTCGTTGGAGCAGGCTGGGTTGTTTGATAAGCCTGATGCCATGATTTTGGTGTTGGCTCCGGTGGTTGCGGTTCAGTCTGCTTGGCGTGACTCTATTGAGAAGTGGGTTGCCCCTAACCATCGGGTTGGTGTGGTTGATTTGTCTTACGGTACGGCTAAGAAACGTGAAGATCGTTTGGATAGTTTTTTGGGTGAGCTTGGTCAGCCTCGTGTGGTGTTAGCTAACCATGCTGTGTTAGAGGTGCATCGTAAGAATGGTGCACGGTTCCCTGCTTTGTTTGAGCAGGTGTGGGATGCGGTGATCATTGATGAGTCGCATGTGGTGTTGCCGATCTCGAATGATCGGAAGTTAACCAATTTTTGGTTGGGGTTGAAATCTTTACGTGTTGCCCGTCAAGGGTTTCGGTTGGCGGTGTCTGGTACACCGGATCGCGGTAAGTTGGAGAACCGGTATGGTACGTACAAGTTTTTGCGTCCGGATGATTTTGTTTCAGTGAATCGTTGGGCTTGGTTGGAGACAAACTTTTTTGTGTCGGAGCAGAAGGTTGCGCGCGGTCGTGTGGTGAAGGTGGTGGGTGCTGTGAAGTCGAAAGCTTCTTGGGCGGTCACTGAGGATTCGATTATTGTGCGTCGCACTAAGGCTGAGGTGTTGAAAGATTTGCCCCCGAAGCAATATAACTTTGTTGAGGTTGAGTTGTATCCGGAGCAACGTCAGGATTATATGTCTCAGGTTCGTGTGATGACTGAGAAGAAGTTGGAAGCTGATGATGATGGGGTTGAGACGGCTGCTGCTATGGTGTTTGCTTTGCGTGCACGGCAGATCGCTGCATGTCAGTGGTCGGATGGAAAGCCTGTGGTGGGCGGTAAGTCTGCCAAGTTGGATTGGTTGTTGGAATGGTTAGCTGAACGTGAGGGTGTCAAGGTTGTTGTTTGTTCTCAGTTCGCACAAGTGTTGAGGTGGTTAGAAAGTGAATTGGTTAATGCTGGTTATAGTGTTGGCGTTCTTGATGGTGGTGTTAGTGCTAGTGGACGTGCGAGTGTTCAGGCTGAGTTTCAGCGCGGTGCTCTTCAGGTGTGTCTCATTTCTGGGCGTATGGGTGTGGGTATCACTCTTGATGTTGCTGATGATTTGATTATGTTTGATTTGCCGTATGATCCGGATGTGGTGGAGCAGGTTGAGGATCGTGTGCACCGTGCGTCGAGGAATCATCAGGTTACTATTTGGAATTTGTTGGCGATCGGTTCGATCGACCAGTTGGTTGCTAAGAAGTTGAACAGTCGGTATTTTGTTACTCGTGCATCTATGGATGGTCGTCGAGGTATTGATTTTGAAAAAAATGTTATTGATAGGTTGCGTGTCGGAATCAAAATGTCTGACCCTGTTGATAGTGTTTCTGTTATAGAAGGAGAGACGAATGGCTAAAGTTATTATTGCGCAGGATGCGCTAGGCGATCAGGGAACTGATGCTGTTGCTATTGAAGCAGCTCACACTTGGATGAGCCGTATCGAAGACTTGTTTGTCACTGAACGTTCCCGTCAGATCCAGATCGGTATCTCTGAGGTTGGTATGGATTGCCGGAAGTGTGTCGCCCGTAAACTGGCGTTGACTCCTCGTAAAGTTGATGGTGCTTGGTACCCGTTCATTGGGACTGCTGTTCACCAAGCACTTGAGGATGGGTTCGCTGAGTCTTTCCCTAACGACTACACTCTTGAAGAACGTTTGTTTGTTCATGAGTACAAAGATTTAAAACTGACCGGTTCGTGCGACGTGTTCGCTCACAACGATGGTGTTGTAAATGATTGGAAGGTTGTTGGCAAAGCTGCTCTTACCGATGCTTCTAAAGGTAAAGTAAAAGATCAGTACCGTGTACAGGCTATGTTGTACGGGTATGGTTGGGAACAAAAAGGTTTCAACGTGACGCATGTCGCGTTGAGTTTCCTCCCTAGGGAGGATAAGTTGGAAAACGCTGTGGTTGTAATGTTACGTTATGATCGCAACGTCGCTCTCGAAGCGTTAGCACAGTTGGAGTCAATGATTGATGCAGCTGAGCTGATGGGTTGGGATGCGGTCATTGATAAAGCACCTAAAGCAAGTTTTTGTTTCAGTTGTCGACGCTATGACCAAACCGTTAACGAAGATGTTACTTCGTTAATCTAAACAAAATAAATCAGTATCACTAAAAAACTAAGGAAATAAAAAATTATGGTTGATTTCAACGAAGCTTTGCCTTCTGTAGATGATCTACTTCAGGGTGGCGGTTCACCGTCACTATCGTTCAAGGATGCTAAGGTGGGCGACGCGTTCACTGGTGTCATCTCCGCTACTCGCGCTGTACAGGTTCGTAACTACGAGGATCCAACTAAGTTGGAGTTCTGGGATGACGGCAAGCCTAAGATGCAGATCGAAGTAACCCTAGACACTGACTACCGTGACGCATCGATTGATGACGATCAGGGTGAGCGTCGTGTGTTCCTATTCGGTCAGAAGTTGACTGCTTTGAAGGATGCATTGAAAGCTAAGGGTCTTACCAAGCTTGAGGTTGGTGGCAAGTTCACTATTTCTTTGACCGGCACCAAGCCTTCGAAGAACCCTCGTTACAACGACGTTAAGCTTTACGGCATTGATGTTGTTGCTCCTACCTCAAACTCGGCTGTCGACGCACTGATTGGTGCTGGTGCAGTAGAGGTTAAAGGTGGTAAAATTGTTGAACTAGATGCCAAGCAGAAGAAGGTTGCAGAAACCTTGCAGGCTAACGGTTTCACAGCAGAAGAGATCGCAGAAAACCTTGGGGTTGATGCAGCTTCTGTTAACGCTGTCCTAACTTTCTAATCGGTGTTGCTCCCGTAAGTTAGGCGGGGGGCTAGGACGTTTCCTCCTTTCTACCTAGCCCCCCATTTTCTTCCTCGAAAGGATTGAAAGGTATTTATGATTGAGACGCAGTTTTCCGAGTTACTGTCAAGGCTTGGACGTTCAGACGATGATATGGTAACGATCTGTTACCAGTCTTCTATTCAAAAGTTTTCAGCTAAAACCATTAAGGTGTCGTCAGCTGAGTCCACGGTGTCAGCTCTCACCTCGTTAGGTAATAACGTTTGGTTTGAGATCAACCCGTCGACTGTCACCGGTCGCGCCACAGCTAAAGACATTACAGGCTTAGCCGCTTTCTACATCGACATTGACTATAAAGATTCCGGTGCTGGTTCAGTGAAGCAGGGTCGCGAACTTATTGAAACTCTTACAGACCTGATTGGGGTGCCACCTTCAGCGGTAGTTTACTCTGGTCATGGCATCCAACCGTATTGGGCTGTGGATGTTGAAGAAGACTTTGATCCGGTGCTTGCGCAAGGTGTCCTAAACCGTTGGGGCGCTTTCTGCAGGTTTGTTGGTGGCTCCCTTGGCGTCCAACTTGACTCAGTGTTTGACCTGCCACGTATCTTTCGTGTGCCGGGTTCACGTAACATGAAAGATGTTGACCTTCCGGTTGAGGTTGTTGCAACGTTCCCGAAAGCTTGGCGACCAGTAACCATCGACGAGATCAACGACGTGTTGATTGCTCACGGTGTTACCAGTGAAATGAACATGCCAGATGACTTTGAGTTGGTGTCAGCGTCAACCGAATGGAATTTTGCTGCTCATGACTGCCAGTTCACACCTACTTTGTATGCTGGGGTTCGTCCAACGAATCAGCCACCTAAAAGTCGTCACGGTTGGTTACTACAACAGTTGGTACTTCTTAATGGTGCTCACCGTAACGGCTGTTTAACTGAAGCTACGGCGCAAGATCTTTTGACTCACATCAATGCACGGTTCATGGACTACTTGAAGCTGTCTCCGTCGCGTGAACCAAACATTGGTGAAGTTCGCGGAGCGAACCAGTGGGCTGTGGCACGTGTAGAGTCGTTCACGGCTGAAAAGTTGGCGCAGGAGATGCGTCAACACAAACACTCGGATTTTTTCACAGGCGACCCGATCAGCGTCCTTGGGGAGCCTTCGGCAGACGGTGAGCGCACGCTCGACGAACTAGCCCTCATCTACCAAGCAACTTTTGGTACTTACGGACGCACCGATGCAGCTAACGCACGTCGCCTAATCTACTTCGCTAACGGTGGATACAAATATGTGACCGACATTGGTTGGCACCGTTGGGAAAACGGTCGCTACGTCTTTGACAAAGAAAAATCAATCTACCAAACCGCTATTGAAGCAGCTGAGTTCATCGAAGCTTCTGGTGGGTCGGGTGAACAGTTAAAGTGGGCGCAAGTGTCTGCTAATAAAGAAAGGGTAGTAAATGCAATCACTTTGGCGGGCACTGATCCGGAAGTTTTGGTCAACAGTATTGACTTGGACGCTGAACCTAATGATCTATGCACTCCGGAAGGTATTATCAACCTTCGAACCGGAGAGCTTAGAGACGCAGAGAAATCCGTTGATCTTAACACTCGACAAACTTCGTGTGGTCCAAGATCTATTGCCACTCCGCTCTGGACCGGTTTTCTCAAAGAAGTCGTCCAAGATCAAGAACGAATCGACTATTTGCAAGAGCTGCTCGGAGCCTCGCTCTTTGGCGACTCACGGTACCATGTGCTTCCTGTGTTGGCTGGATCCGGAGCTAACGGAAAATCTACGCTTTTAGATGTAGTGTCAGGCATCCTTGGTGACTATGCTGCATCAATGCCTGAAAACTTCCTGCTCGACACTAGCAACACTACTCACCCGACAGAGATCGCCCGTCTACGTGGGATCCGTTTCGCTATGGCATCGGAAACTCGTCCGGACGGTAAGTTCAACGAGTCACGTGTGAAAATGCTCACCGGTGGTGACATGTTGTCTGCACGTTTCATGGGTCAAAACTTCTTCGACTTCAAACCAACACACACTTTGTTCCTTGCTGTAAACCATTTGCCTGCTGTTAAGTCTGGTGGTGACGGGTTCTGGCGTCGTCTACGCAAGCTGGACTTCAAGGTGACTATCCCTAAGGATCGTCAGCGCGAAAACTTTGCCAAACTTATTGTTGAAGAAGAAGGTCCGGGCATCCTACAGTGGATGGTTGAAGGTGCTGTACGTGTCACAGCTGCAGGGTTTAATGAACCACAGTCTGTTCGTTTGGCAACGCTCGAATACCGTCACGAAGAAGACCACATCGCTAAGTTCTTGGATGAACGAGTCATTGTTGCCACAAACGGATCAGTCACTAAGACAGCCATCTTCAACGCTTACCGTGACTGGTGTATTGATAATGGTGAGAAGCCGATCACTCAGAACGCTTTGAACCGTGAAGTGCGCACCCGCATGAACAGTGTGGAAACCGAAATTCATGGTGCACGCATGTTCAGTGGTATTGAATTGCTAAACTTGAACATGACAGCTGAATCAATGGTTGACGAAAAAGATAGGTACTGGCAATGAACATTTGTTTCCCGAACGACCCCTGCCTATCCTGCCGGATAGGTTTCCACAATGAGTGTGACGTGTCTTGGAGCCCTGATGACACGTCATTGTGTGGCTGTGGCGGTAAAGAAGTGCAGTTTACTTCTGACGGCTTTGTGAAAGCCCCTAAAGACTCTGGTGAGCCGGGCGCAGGATCCGACGCCGGATATGTCGAAGACGGTTACGAAGGCTACAAAGACATTAGCGAATATAAAGATCCGTTGTCGACCGGTCGTAAACGTGCAGCTTCCATGTACCCAATCGAGACCGGCATGGTTTGTGAATGGGCTGGGTTAAAGAACGCTGGTGGTGGGGTTGTCCCTATCGTTGGGTGTTTGGGTCGTCCGGCGTCTGACCGGCACCACGGACCAGACAAAAACACTATGAACAATGCGCCCGATAATATGCACCGGATCTGTGACTTCTGCCACAACACTTGGCATGGTATTAACGATCCTCATTATGGTCCAAGACCGGATCACACGCTACCGTTTACCCCTAAGGGTAAGTTCGGTGAGGACTGGTTCGCTCATGACTCGGTGACGAAAGCTACTACGGATGAACTGATCGCTGCTGAGAAGCAACGTATTGAGGCTGCTCAGAAGTAGTTTCTTTCCCGATGGTGTAATTGGCAGCACAACAGACTTTGACTCTGTTAGTTTTGGTTCGAGTCCAGATCGGGAAGCTTAAGCAATAAACTTTCGTCCACGGAACCAAGCCACACCATCTTCGATCTGTACGAGATCAACATGGAACTTGTCGTCTTGGTCAACTGTTACTACAGCGATTCCTTGCTGCCAGTTTTCGTAATAGGTGGCTGGGGTGCCGTCCACTTTTGTAGATCCATTGACTGACGGAACAGCTCCATCCACACGGCAGAGACAGCCGGGTGAGATTGCCATTGATTTGATTTTTCCGTTTCGGTCAAAGACTGTTCGACTCTGTATCTCCAATCGGTGGGCGTGACCAAAGATGGTTGAGATGTGGGGTGTGTCGTTTGTGTAGGCTGCAGCTGTGGATCCGTTGCTACGAGCTTTATTTCCGTGGATTGCCCGTAACTGGTCTGTAATCCAGTGGGCTCCGGCAGGATATGCGTCAATGTAATCAACTCCAAGTTCGTCAAGGCGCAATAAATAAGGGATAGACATGACCGGTAGGCTGTCTGTGTTTGCTTTTTTCAAACCGAAAGCTGAGATCGCATTAGTTTGAATGAACTTCTCCATTCGACGATCATGGTTACCTTCGATAAGAACAATGGTGGCGTCCGGTCCGGCAGCAGCACGCTGCTCCTGTAGGAATAAATGTCCACGGTCAAAAGCTAACTGGGTGGTGTTAGCGAACGCTGGTTCCTGTTCAAACCGTCCCTGTGCTGGGAGGTCTAGGAAGTCACCAAGGTTAATCACTGAGTCCACTCGGTCGGTTTCTTCCAAGTAGTTAACGATCTGCAAGGCAACACCCATAGCGTGTTCGTCATGGAACGGATCTTTTTCACCGTTCAGGACTCGGTAACCGATCTGAGGGTCAGGTAAACATACGTGAACCGTGTGTTTTGTTTTGACCTTCTTAGAAGGTTTAGGTGCGGTGATATTGATCTTGGTTGCCCGTTCGATCGGTTGCCAAGCTGGTTGAGGTAGCAAGTTATCTAACACAGCCACACCTTTCGTCGCGATGCTTTTGTATTACACCGCGAGAGATAGTAAACCCTCGCTGGTTTAAAGCATCGGTTAATGCGTTAGCAGACCATTTAGGGTTCTTGATTGCTTCATCAAGGATCTTCAAATCTTTATCATCTAGTTCGGTAACTGCTTTCTTCATTAAAAAACAGATTGATTCTTTTTCCTTTGGAGCTAGTCCTTCTAGCATGATGCCTCCTTTTGTTGACATGCCCGCCAGTTTACTACAGATTTAGATTTATACCATTTCAAACAGTGTGAAACTGAAAGTGTCTCCAGTTGAGATTGTTGCACCAGATGACATTGCGCTAATGGTTATAGTTCCGTTTGATTGAATGTATCCACCTGTAAGAGGACCTGAACCGTTAGTTAGTACCATTCCACTGTCTGAGGTTGTGTTGTACCATCCAGAGGTTAAGGTTGCTACGTTTTGGTTTGTAATGTTACCAGTTGCTGGTACTGTTATGTTTCCACCAGAACGGCTTACTGTAAGGATTCCGTTTACTATACCGTTTAACCTTCTAATGTTGTAAGAAGTTACAGACCAACCTGTTGCTGCACTGATTACGGTAGAGGTAAGCCAGCCAGTGTCAGCGGTAGTAAGTTTTGCATCCAACGCTGTTTGCAAACCAGTAACGTTAGCGATACTGTGCGTGTGGTTACCTAAGGAAACAGTCGTACTAGTCGTCCCTGTGGGGATGCGACCAATAGCGAAAGTTCCGCTAGTAACATCAGCCGTATCGTGAGTGTGTGCAGTTGGTGTGCGAGCGTCACTCAAACGGCTATCAGTAGGTAATACCACGTTATATGGCAGGCTTGTCCAAGTGGTTGTACCGTCACCAATTTTAAATAAGTCAGTGTCTGTTTCAAACCCAGTTTCACCAGCAGCAAGGACAGGGTTAGTGGTAGTCCAGTTCGCTGCAGTGTCTCTGCGTAGTTGAATTATTGTTTTTGATGGCATTAGCCAATGTTTTCTAGTTCAGCCTGTGCAACTTCAATAGCGGTAGTAATGATTGCAATAGCAGTATTGCTCGCTGCAATGATTTCATCGTTTTCTGCTGTTTCTGCTGCTTGCAGGTTTAGGGTGTGCTGGTATCCTTCAAGCGCAAGTTGGTTAATGCGTTGTTCTAGCATTGCTTGCTTCTGCTCGGTTGGGATTAGTTCACTGAAGTTAATTGTCATTTTTATGCCGTTCCGCCGTCAATGTATTTGACGCCTAATGTTGATGTGTTTACACCATTCATATTATCAATGATAGTGTGTGTTGCACCAGATGGGTCTGTTGCAACAAGTTTAAAGCTGGAAGCGTTTGTTCCGTCAAGAACTTGCAATAGCATGTTGGACGCTGAAGGGGTATATGGAGCGGTTGCTTTTAAAATGCGGACTGCCCCACCGCTATTGTAATTACCTAAATAGACTCGGAAACTGTCCGTCGCAATTCCTGCTCCAACTATTTCACCAAAACTGTTTACTCTTGCTTTAACCGTAGAGGCACTATCCTGCCATTGCTGTAAATCTGCTGTCTGAGAAGCAGCACCACGGATGATTATTCCAGAGTTAGAAGCGCTAGAAGGGATAATCCCAAGGTTTACGCTAAAAATAGAAGTGGCATTTGGTCCCAAAAAAGCGTTTGGAGCAGTGATACCACCACTAGCAAATACTCTTGCTAATACTGTTCCTGCACTGTCTTGCCATTGCTGGAGGTCTCCTGTTTGAGACGTAGTTCCACGAACCTGTACTATGTTGTCAGTAGCGTTCCAAGCTTTTACGGATAAATAAGAACTACCTAAACGACCAGATGAACCAAACGCTCCATAGCCAATGGTTCTAAAATCGGCACTGGAGGTTATAAAGGTGTTTGCTGTTCCTGCCGAGTTTTGCCATTCCTGCAAGTTCGCAGACTGTGAAGCAGCACTACGAATAACAGCACCAATAGTTGTTGCAGTTCCAGTGTTTACAGACAATCGAGCACTGTAAATTGTGCCTGCAGTTCCAAAAGCAACAGAGCCGAAAGGGGAAACAAAAGCCTGAACAACGCCACCATTTTCCCACTGTTGCAAGTTGGCGGTTTGACCAGAAGCACCAAGAACACGCAAAACCTGAGAACCAATAACAGTTCCAGTAATAGTCTGGGCTTCAGTAAACGCATTACCACCAGTTAACTGGGCTAGGTTAGCCTGTGCAGCAGTTTGATTCTTCCACATCGACGAAGCAGAATCCCACGCCAAAACGTCATTATCAACAGGAGACCCAGCACTAACATCATGCAACTCATTGAGTTCATAACCGTTTTGTACTTTGACAAGGATTTGTCCGTTGCTGCTATTTGCTCGTCGAACAATACCAAGGTAAACGCTGTGCGCTGGTTCGGCAGGTGGTGCACCAAAAACATAACCACCAGCAGTTGAAGATAACCAAACAGACTGACCAGCAGTAGCCGAACCAGTGTTTACGTTATCTAGCAAACCTTCGGTGATAACGTAACCGTCTGCGTTAGCAGCCAAGTCTTGCTCAAGAATACCAAGCGTCTTTGACGAAGTTGATTCAGTGTCAGCGTCTGCTAAACCTATTAGGGCGTGTGTTCCGTTTGCACCTGTTATGTAAACAACTTGACCTTTAGTAACAGTTGCACCAGTGTCGTTCCGTACCAACTGTTTTATAACAGTGGTGTAAGAAGCTGCACCCGGTGCAGCCCAAACAGTGTCATAATTTGTGGTCGAGTTTTTGGTAAGGATCTGACCGGCAGTACCACCAGTAGGCACACCCGGACCTGTAGCACCAGTTGCACCTGTAGCACCTGTAGCACCAGTAGGTCCTACGTCACCAGTGTCACCCTTTATGCCCTGAGGACCTGTAGCGCCAGTCGCACCAGTAGCGCCAGTAGCACCTGTTGCACCAACAAGCGAAGCTAACCATGCAGCTTCAGTTCCAACAAAACCATTTGCTACAGCAACTTCATAAGCTGAATCACCATCAATACCATTTGTACCATTGGTGCCATTAGTACCGTTTGTTCCGTTAGTTCCGTTAGTGCCAGCTGCACCGGTAGCACCGGTAGCACCTGTAGCACCAGTAGCACCAGCCGGACCAGTAGCACCAACAAGCGAAGTTAACCAAGCAGCTTCAGTTCCAACAAAACCGTTAGCCACTGCAACTTCATAAGCTGAATCGCCGTCAACACCATTGGTACCGTTGGTGCCGTTTGTACCGTTAGTGCCATTGGTACCGTTAGTACCAGCTGCACCTGTAGCACCAGTGGCACCAGTAGCACCTGTAGCACCAGTCGCACCAGTAGGACCGGCAGGACCAGTCAAACCTGTAGCGCCCTGAGTGAAGTAAGGCAAGCTAACCCAAGCGGTAGTACCGTCACCGATCTTCACCTTCAAAGTGTCAGTTTCAACACCCATTTCACCATGCGCCAAAACCGGGTTTGCTGACGTCCAGTCAGCTGCAGGACCACGGCGAATCTGAATAATAACAGCCATTAAATACCCCCTCCATCAAGGATCGGAATCGGTGTATATATAGTAGAAGGAATACCACCATCAATATTCATCCACCCGCCCTCAATATCACTAAACTTTATACGCTTAGAATTCTTCCCATCATGGGTATGATCACCCGGGCTAGCTTGAGTATTCAACACACCCAACGTGTGGTGTTGCGCTATTGCACTAGAATCAACATCAGAGTTAATGTGAAAATCGTTAACTTCCTGAATAGACGTAGCTGACGTGCCGGTTGGTAAATTACCAAACCAGCCAGAAGGCGTAGTAGAATTTTCAGAATCAGGCATAATACCAGTATAAACTAAAGGAGACAAGATGAGTAAAGCAAAACAAATAGGAACCGCAGCAGAAACCGGTGTGCGCAAAGCGTTACTACGTTCCGGTTACACACCACTCGAAGCACACCGCAACGTGCTAGCTGGCGCGTTAGACGAAGGCGACGTATGGTTGCGTTCGACACACGGACTGATAGTGTTCGAAGTGAAAGGTGGCAAGATGGCTAAAACAGCGAGCCACGAACAAATAATTAAATGGTTTGAAGAAGCCGAGAAGGAGAAAAATAATGCTAATGCTAAGTTTGGGTTTCTTGTTACTCAGCGTGCTGGGTATAGTGCTGAACGATCGGGTCACTGGTGGGTATACGCTAAGCTCGGTGATCTTATGTATCTTAGGACTTATCTGGATCAACCTTACAATACTCTGGTTCGCCTTACATTAGGGGAACTGGTACAATTAATACGTGGCTAAAGACGGTATTGATTTCAATGAGGCGATTCGACGGTTGGGCGAAGGTCTCCAAGAAGCGTCGCACGTCCCCAATTTATATGATTACATACCTTCCGAAAAGCAGCTCCTCTTCCACAACGACAAGAATCCTGATCGTCTCTATATTGGAGGAAACCGATCTGGTAAGTCACTTGGTTCTACAATCGAAGCGATATGGTGGCTCACGTACTCGCATCCTTACCGAGTCACCCCTGACGAACCTATCCGCGGAAGAGTAGTAGCCGTCGACTTCTTAAACGGTGTCGACAAAATTATTTTACCTTTATATAAACAATGGTTACCTAAACGTTTCCTCATCAACGGAAGCTGGGAACAATCGTACTCCCGCGAGCGCCACGTACTAACACTCAACAACGGATCATTCGTCGAGTTCATGTCACAAGATCAAGACCTCGATAAGTTCGCCGGATCATCCCGACACTTTGTGCACTTCGACGAAGAATGCCCGCAATCAGTTTTCCGTGAATGTCTCGCCCGACTCGTAGACACCAACGGAGTATGGTGGATGAGCCAAACCCCAGTCCAAGGAATGGAATGGATCTTCGACGAAATCTACATGCCAGCCAAAGAAGGCAAAAAAGCTATCGGCATTGTTGAAGCAGAAATGGCTGACAACCCAACACTGTCCCGTGAAGCCATAGCCAAATTCTTAGACATGCTCCCAGAAGAAGAACGAGAAGTCAGGTCCAAAGGACAATACGTTCACCTCGGTGGCGCAGTGTTCCCAGACTTCTCTACGCTCACACACTGTATTGAAAAAGGTGTCTTTAAACCCACCCCAGATCATCGGATCATCCGCACTATGGACTCCGGTTATACCAACCCAACCGTCTGGTTGTGGATGGCAGTCGACGTCGATAACAACGTAACCGTGTTCCGGGAACATTATGCTGCAAAGAAAACAGTTGCCGAACACGCAGCCATCGTCAACAAAATCACAAAAGAAATAGAAGACGAATATGGTGTACAAGTTTGGTTAACCACCGGTGACCCAGCGATCAAACAAACCAAAGAACAAACCGGCACAAGCATCCAGCAAGAATACCAAAAAGCTGGCATCTACATTTCAGTAGACATGATTCCACGTGACCGTCGCATCGGCTTGGAACGCATCCGTCAATACATGAAGCTAAACAAAAAAAGCAAACGACCACACCTCATGATCACAGATGACTGCCCACACCTCATCGCTGAACTTCCAAAACTAAAATGGAAGAAATGGGCGTCAGTAAAGATCGCGGAAATGAACAACAAGCTTGAAGATATCCGTGATAAAGACAATCACTGCTATGATGCTCTTAAGTACGCTATGACATTCTTGGATGATCTGTCACCAGATAAACAAGATCTTTCCTCGGATAATCGACAATTTCATAGTACATTTAAAGAGGCGTTTCACCCAACAAGTAAACTTCCAGAGACGGATTTCTCCGACGACTGGGGTAACAGCTGGCACGGTGCCGGCTCGATCAGAGAACTAGAAGGATAAGATGACGAACGTTTTTAACCGCAGCTACCGTTTCTACGAAGCAGGCGCACCATACCCCGGTGTTTGCAGCACTTGCTCAAACACTAACAAGCTTTGGGATCTTGGCGTGATCAAACACACCAACCAAGGCATGTATCTTTGCGACGCCTGCCTAACCGAACTATCAATGTTCGCCGGTTTTATGCTCAAGCAAACACACATCGACGCAGTAACTAAACTGCAACAAGAAATCACTGAACTAAGCATTAAACTTGATGCTGCCCCTACAATCATTAGAAAGCTGAACGAAAATGTCTCTAACATCCTCGCTGATTTTGTTACTGATCTGGCTGCTATCGTTAGCAAGCCTGCTGCTACTAACATCGAAGCTCCTAAAACCAGCCCTCTCCCTCCTAGCGCAGACAAGCGAAACAAACTTGAAGCTGGAGAAAGAACGAAACAAAGCATTAACTCAAGCGCTAAATCTACTAGCAAGTAAAGATCCAATCGCTTATCAAATGCTTCAAGCAGCAACCCCACAAACTCAAGAGTTTGGGGTGTATAATGGACCATATGTGCCGGGAGAAGAATTTACCGAACTCCTGAACGCTGAACAACGTATGGACGCTGCTTGGAAAGTAGCCCAACAAGACCTAGAGGATTAACACGTGGCAAAGAAAACCGTTTTTGACCCAGAAGCAATACTTGCACCAGACCTGACCGGGCTGGAGAAAGCTTCTGCACCCGAAACCGGCGCTCTAGTCGAAGACAGTATTCTCAACAAGTTTAAGAAAAAAGAAGAAGCACAAAAACTTGTTGCATGGATGCAAGCTGAATATCAGAAAGCTAAACTCAACCGTAAAACAGACGAAAACGATTGGTACTTAAACCTTGCATTCTACAACGGCAACCAATACCACGACTGGATCACAGTCAACGGCAAAGAAGCACTCACTGAAGAACCAAACGCAGCAAAGCTTCCACGAATCACCGTTAACCGTATCGAACCAATTATTCGAACCGAAATTGCTAAAACGACTTCAGGTCAACCATCCGCTTCAGTGGTCCCAGCGTCAAACGACGACGACGATCTACTAGCATCAAACGCTGCCGAACAAGTCTGGCAATCCATCTACGACAAAAACAACTTTCAATCACGTGTGCTACAACCAGCCGAATGGTGGCGTGCAATCACCGGTAACGGTTTCATCAAATCAATTTGGGACCCATCAGTAGAGATCAAAAGCCCAATCACTGAAGCCGACCCAATGACCGGCGAAAAAACTGTACGTCAAGAAGTCACAAGCAAAGGCGATGTAACCTTCGACGTAATTTCACCCTTCCACGTTTTCGTACCAGACCTAGCCGAAGAAGACATTGAAAAGCAGCCATACATTTTTTCCGTCTACACCAAGAGCGAACAATGGGTTAAGTCAACGTTCAAGAACGTCCTACCAGACAATTTCGTACCAACCAAAGTATCATCCACTGAGATCGCTGACGCAGCACTCATGGACTTGCGTGGCGTTGACTCTGCCCGCCCAGACAGTGTTCTAGTAATTGAAATGTGGTGCAAGCCGGGCGGTACCTCATGGCTGCCAAAAGGTGGGCTAGTCACCATCGTTGACAGCGAAATCGTACAGTACGCTGACCAAGGCATCCCATATTCACACGGCGAATACCCAATCGCCCACCTACAAGGCATTCCAGCTGGAAAATTCTACCGTCGCTCAGTGATCAAAAACTTGATCCCACTGCAACGTGAATACAACCGTGTCCGTTCACAGATCATCCACGCAAAGAACCTCATGTCTAAGCCTCAGATGATGTACCAAGAAGGATCTGTTGATCCTCGCAAGATCACCGCACGTGCAGGTATTTGGATTCCTGTTCGTCCGGGTTTCCAATACCCAACCCCTGTTCCCATTCAGCCTCTACCAAACTATGTAATCAACGAAGTTCAACAGCTTCAAGCAGACTTTGAAGACCTTTCAGGTCAACACCAAGTCTCAAAGGGAAGCACCGCACCGGGACTAACCGCTGCAACAGCAATCGCATACCTAGGTGAACGTGACGACGCCTACCTAACCACCATTTTTAACTCGATCGAATCAGCTATTGAAAAACTTGCACGACAATCACTCAGCCTATTTGTACAGTACGTACAGTCTGAGCGTTTGATTAAAACGGTAGGTAGCGACGGTTCTTTCGACGCACTCATGCTCTCAGGAGCTGACATTGCCTCAGGCACAGACATTAGAGTGGAGTCTGGTTCCGCGCTACCTACCTCTAAGTCTGCACGTCAAGCATTGATCACCGAATGGATGAAGATGGGATTCATCTCTCCACAAGATGGTCTGCGTGTACTCGAAATGGGTATGTTGAAGCAGTACTACAACTTGATTAAGATCGACGAGAACCAAGCTCAACGTGAAAACCTATCCATGAAGAAGCTAACTGTTGAAGAAATCCAACAGCACTACGCTGAATGGGAAGCTGGAGTTGCTCGTGGCGACGAAGACAAGTTTGTTCCGGGTGAGGTTGGTCCTGACGGTCAGCCGATTGAACTTGAGCCTATTCCTGTTATTTCTGTTAACGACTGGGATAACCACGCCGTACACATTGAAGTTCACAACCGTTTCCGTAAGAGCCAGTCGTTTGACTTGCTACCTCCGGAGATCAAGGCTGAGTTCCAGAAGCACATTGCTATTCACCAAAACGCTTTGCAGAATCAAATGATGCTGCAACAGATGGGCGCACAGATGCCTGTACCTGAACAGGGTGCACCTTCTGACGCTCAACAACCAACTGATCAGGGAACCCCTGAACAGTCCGGAATGACAGAAGAACAGTTAGGATAACATGTCACAGGAAGAGACGAGCATCGACGGACTAGAAGTTCAAAATGATGCTCCTGAAGTACAAGAGAACGATAACGTTCTGGAACTGCCAAAGTTTGAAGAGAAGCCAGAGTTTAAACCTCACCCGGCTCACGAAAAGCTTTTGGCAGAGCTGCCAGAAGCATGGCACCAAAAAGTTATTCCGTTCCTGCAGGAACAGGACAAAGCTTACCAAAGTCAGCTTGAAAAGTTTTCACCATACAAAGACTTTATTGATAACGAAGTTGACCCAGCCTACTTGCAGCAAAGCGTTGAGCTAGCTAGGGCGATCTCTGAAGATCCTCTAACTATTCACGAAAACTTGACTGCTGCTCTTATGCAGCAAGGTTTGTTAAAAGCTGAAGCTGAAGCTGCTGCAGCTGATGTTATGTCTGAAGAAGGTTTCTTTGACGATGAGTCAGACTTGCCGGACGGTGTGAAGAAACAGCTTGATGCACAAAACCAGCAACTTAAAGAAATGCAAGAGTTTATGCAAAGCCAACAGTTAGAGAGAGAAACTGAGGTTGAGTATGCTCGCATCGAAAACGAGTTTGCTGGTCTTCGCGACGTGTACAGTGTAACCCCACAGCAAGAGACGGCAATCATTGAGTTGATGGAAGCCGGTCTTGCACGCGGAGAAGATCTATCCGTAATTGATGCAGCAAAGAAACTTGTTGCCATCACCGGTGTAGGTTTTCAGCGTCTTGGCGCAAACCAACAGTCCGCAAATGCGCCTGTAGTTTTAGGTGCCGGCAGCGGAGTCCCATTTGAGTCAGTTCAAATCCCTAAGGACGAGAAGGGCAAGAAAGAAATGCTTGCCAAACTGTTTGAACAAAACCAGAAACAGTCACCAAACTCGCTGTAACTAAAGCTAACAAAAACCCCAACATCCAAAGTGTTGGGGTTTTTGTTTCACGTGAAACATATGATACGCTAGAAGTGTCTAAGTACAGCTTTTAACGAAGTCAGGGCATCAGACGTAGTGCGCTCGCACATTTATCTATTTATTCACTCAACTATCCCTTAGGAGGGAAAACACATGGCTGGACAGTCCATACTGACCTTTGCATCTGATGCAATCAAGCTAGTGTACGGTGACCTTCACGAGCAGCTGCGCGACAAGAACCCTGCGCTGCAACTCATTGAAGCATCATCCGCACACATCACCCGTAACGGTAAAGAAGTAATCTTCGACACCCACATCGGACGCAACCAAGGTATTGGTGCTCGCGGAGTTCGCGAAGTACTACCTACCGCTGGTGCACAGAAGTACAAGCAAGCTCACCTATACCTAACGAACCTATACGGTTCGATCGAGGTTGACGGTCAGCTATTCGAACAAGCTGCTGAAGACTACCAAGCCTTCATCAACGTTGTTGACAACGAAATCCGTGGTCTAAAGAAGGACCTTGCTAAGGACCTAAACCGTCAGGTTTACGGCGACGGATCTGGAAAGCTAGCTGTTGTTTCAGCTCAGCCTTCATCTTCAACTCTTACCGTTGACTCAGTTAACTGGCTAGAAGAAGGTATGATCGTTGACATTGTTGACCCTACCACTGGTGTTAAGCAACAGTCAGGTGCAGCAAGCTCGATTGAAATCACAGCAATTAACGAAACCACCAACGTAATCACGGTGACCGGTACCCTTGGTACCTTCAGCACCAACATTAGCGCTGGCGACATTCTAGTTCGTTCTTCCAACGGAGTAAACTCCTTCGGCAAGGAATGGACCGGTCTAGGTGCTATCGTTAGCGCTACCAGCGAGTTGCACGGCATCAACCCAGCATCATACCCGATCTGGAAGTCAACCGTTGAAACTCTCGGAACTCCGGGAACCTCAACCGGTACCCTAACCGAGCTTGCTCTTATCAACCTAGTACAAAAGGTTGACAAGAAGGGTGGCGACGTGGACGTAATGCTAGCATCTCCGGGCGTATTCAACGCTTACTGGGATCTACTACAAGGTCTACGCCAGTTCACCAACGGTGCAACCCTTGAAGGTGGACAGCGAGCATTCTCGTTCGACGCCGTAGGTAAGCCAATCAAGTTCGTTTCGGACTACGCTGCACCTAAGGGTACAGTCTACGCTCTATCGAGCAAGGAAATCGTAGTTAACCGTAAGAAGGACTGGTCTTGGATGGACCGCGATGGTTCGATGTGGTCACGTCTTGCAGACACCGACGCATACGAAGCTCGTATCTTCCAGTACAGCCAGCTTGGTACGTACCGTCGTAACGCTCACGCTGTTCTATCGAACATCACTGAGAAGTAACAACTAAAGAAACCCGGAGTCAGGTCCCGTCTCGCCTGACTCCGGGTTTTCTAATATCCGGTACAATAGAAACATGGCAGACTACATAACTTTCGACCGCATCGACGGCTTATACCACGAATACCAGCGCAGAGTCGCTGCAGTAATTCGCGACCTCTACCCAAACGTTCGACTACTACGCCTCGAACCGGGACACCCCAGTTTCAACCCAGAGCGACCATACGCCCTAGTTGACGAACCAAACTTAGCCGTACCATACGTGATCCGTACATTAGCTGAATCAGAAATTGATGCACGACTAATCGCATGGCTAGTAGATAACGACACACACAAAGCCGGATCAAAAGCAAACAGCTTATTTATCCTCGAAATGGCTGAGAAAGCTCTAAACCAAAAACGTGAGTTAGAATATTTAGAGGAGAAAAAAGACATGATGAAGTCAGTCATGAAGTCCAAGAAACATGAATACCGTCACGACGGAAAGGTTTTGCGTAAATAATGCCAGCAGAAATTTTCACTAAAACATCTAAAGATGTTGCAGATCGTGTGCGCGCAATTTTTGGTGACACCTCTGGTGCACAAATCGACGACGAAACACTCCTACGTTGGATCAACGATGGTCAACAAGAAATTGTTAACAACAACGCAATCCTAAAAGACACCAAAATAACAAGCGTTATCGCCGGGGTAGAGGAATACAGTTTCCCAACAGACCGCGTACAGTACATTGAAGCGATCTATGTTAACGGTCGACCAGTCAAAAACATGTCGCCACAAGAATACCGTGAATACATCCTCACCCAAGACCCATCAAAGTCTGCTGTAGCTGACGTCCCAGAAGTCTGGTACGAACGAGCCGGAGTAATCACGTTCTACCCAACCCCAAACAAAGACTACAATGATGGTCTAAAACTAGAATACGTAAAAATGCCGGTAGCCGTAGCCTCTATTGCAGCTGACCGCATCCTAAGCATCCCAGACCGTTACCTAAACGAACTCGTCAACTACTGCACCGTACAAGCGTTAGAGTTAGACGAAAACTATGCAGCAGCAGAGTACAAGAGTAAACAATTCCGAGACGGACTGAACAGATTGAGCCAAAAGGAGAACGTGTCACAGATCGATCTCTACGTGCAGATCATGCCAGATCCGGACGATTACCGTGTCTGACCTATTACGACAACGTTCAGCAACACTTAAAGACTTTTCCGGTGGTTTAAATAACTACTGGGACCCGTCATCCATTGCAGAAAACGAAGTCTCATACCTGATCAACATGGAGTTTTCACCAAACGGTGCCCTAGTCTCCAGACCAGCAATCAGCGAAACAACACTGCCACAAATCCCAGCAAGCGGTACACCACTATACATTGATATCCTCGGATACTTCACCCCGTCGGGTGGTGACCGTTACATAATTGCTACAGCTGGCACCAAAACTTACCGACTAAACCTTGACGCCGTAACCCCAGCATGGACTGAACTATGGGCTTCAAAAGCAACCGGTTACGTCCAATACGACAACAAAGTTATTCTTTGCAAAGCAACAACCGGTGGCGCAAGATGGGCTGTCGGAGACGCTAGCGTAACCGCTATCACAACCATGCCCGCGCTTGCCGGTTTAGTTGTATACCAGTCACGTTTCTTCGGTTGGGGTGTAAGAGGAACAGCCACCGACACCAAAGTGTATTACAGCGACCTAACCACAATCACCACACCATTAGGTGTGTACGACTGGAACGTAGACTCTGTAATTAACGTAGGGTTAGGTGACGGTCAATCAATCTCTGGCATCCTAATCGACTACAGTAAGATCTTTATCTTCAAATCAGCATCAACTTACGCTTTCTCATTCAGCGAACTACCTGAAGAGGGAACACTGTCGCTGATCCAACAAGGTATTGGGGCAGAAAACAAAAACTGTATTGCCAACTACCAAAACGGTTATGTTGTATTACATGATCAGATCGTTTACCGGTTTCAAAACGGACAGTTTAGCCCGCTAAATGCACAACGAGTAAACTTTAAACCATTCAACAGCGCTTACCAAAAAGACTTCACCGTGTCAGTGTTTGGTGACCGTGCAATCATCTGGTTCAGCGGATCAATCTATGCTTTAAACTTGCTTACCGGAACTTGGGCGCAATGGGAATCAACCACAGAAATCGCTCACATTTTCCAAACACCACAAAAATCTTCAACCATTAAACAACACGAAACAGCGTATGCAATCACAGGGTCAAACACAACCAGTAAATGGAAACTTTACCAAATGGACAATTCACCCGTAACAACTAACGCTGCAGAAGTGTTTACGTGTAAGCTCCGCACCAGAATTTACGACTTTGACACTCCTGCAGAATGGAAACGTTTATATTGGTGGGCTGCTGATGTTGCAGCAGACGGTGTTATTACAGCAACTGTTACCGCAATCGCAGCTTCTTCAAACGTTCGTTCATGGGATCAGATCTCAACAAGCACTTGGGATGTTCTTTCAACCCTTACGTGGGATAAGTTGCTTTCCGAGGACCCTTATGTCACTACAGAACGCACTATTGATGAAGGTGCTCCGCAACGTGCTTTACTCAAACTTGAACACAGTATTCGCTTTAGACGCGCATATTTTGAGGTATACTTTAGTTGTGATGGTACAGCCGAGACGTCCCCAGCACAAATTTTCAGTATCACACCAATGATTGGTGTGAAAGCTAAGTTAACTAAGGGCGTAGCATAATGGCAAGTTATGGAGCACCAAGCTTCAATGAGTTTGCTGCCGGAGCGAAAGTTTACGGTGGTGGGCGAATGAACCCTACCATGGGTCCAGTTGATAAAACTGGTTACGCTGAGCGTGACCGTAAACGTAAAGTTCGTCGTAACGCTTTGCTTGCACGTCTAAAAGCTAAGCAAAAAGGTGCTTATGCTAGCTCTAATGCGTTAAAGGGTGGCATGTAATGGCTAAACCTAACACAAATCCTACCGATGTTGAACTTCAAAACACTGGAGTTTACCGTGACGCTCTTGCCCCTTACCGTTCAGATTTTCGTTCAAACCAAAACGCTGAACTACAACGCATCAACGAACTTAACCAAAACATTTATGGTCAAAGCGGTCAGTTAGAAAACTTTAACGCTTCAGCTAGTGACGCTTTGCGTCGGTTAGCAGCCCAATATGCTATGCGCGGTATGTTGCAAAGCGGTGGTTACGGTGGTATGGAACGTGGTGCTGCTGTTCAAACACAGAAGCAACAAGCCGGTCAACGTAAGCAGATCGAACAACCTTACATGAGTGCCACTAATGCTGAACGTTTAGGTCAGTTTGGTTTGAACCAAGTTGGTACTGACCCTAATGCTCTTGTAGGTATGCAACAAGACTTTGACTGGTTGACAACTAACGCAGGTCAAGCAGCTCGTGCACGCGCACTTGCTGAAGCACGTAACTCGTGGCTAACCGGAAGGGTAACAGTCTAATGGATCCAGAAGACGAATTTGCAATCTTAAACCCAGTAAAA
>Ga0208595_1000183_pt1 | contig 24047 bp, 23 predicted proteins | sample LakMenEpi28Jun11_FD_150742 | JGI IMG/M metagenome (GOLD analysis project Ga0208595, IMG submission 150742) | Freshwater microbial communities from Lake Mendota, WI - 28JUN2011 deep hole epilimnion (SPAdes) | ecosystem: Environmental > Aquatic > Freshwater > Lake > Epilimnion/Euphotic zone ...
AACTTCAGACGTGCCCGCATGGAATATCTTCGCGTCTGTCACATCAGCAAGGTCGATGACACCGCCTTTTTCTGGCAAAGCTGGATAGCCATTTGCCGCCATGACAATTGTTAATGCTGCTTGGTGCGAAAATGTCGGAGTTTCAGCTTGCGCGAGCTTTCCGGTCGCAACCGCCAACATCAATGCGGCCAGATCGCCCTGAAAACGGGTCATCAACACCTGGCATTCAGGGTCACCGAAACGGGCGTTATATTCAATCAGCTTTGGCCCCTCGTCGGTGAGCATTAGCCCTGCAAACAAGACGCCCGAATAGGGCATATCGTGCGCCGCCATATAGGCGACGGTTGGCCGAATGATGCGATCCATAACCTGCGCTTGTAAGTCATTGGTCAACACAAAGGCAGGCGAATAAGCGCCCATCCCGCCGGTATTGGGGCCCGTATCGCCATCGCCCACGCGCTTATGGTCTTGCGCGGAGCCAAAGGCGACAACATCACGTCCATCGGTCAGTGCGAAAAAGCTCGCTTCTTCGCCCGTCATAAATTCTTCGATCACGACAGATGCACCAGCATCCCCAAAGCCGCCACCGAACATATCGTCGATCGCGGCCTCCGCCTCCGCACGTGTTTCGGCAATAATCACACCTTTGCCCGCCGCTAGGCCGTCCGCTTTGATCACATAAGGCGCGTCGAACACATCGAGGCCAGCCATGGCCGATGCCTTGCTATCGTGGCGCGCATAGCCAGCGGTCGGAATGCCGGCGGCGGCGCACATGTCCTTGGTAAAGCCCTTTGACCCTTCCAATTGCGCGGCTTTTTGATTGGGGCCAAAGACCGGGATGCCTGCATCGCGCAAGCTGTCGCCCAAGCCGCTGACCAATGGTGCTTCGGGTCCGACCACCACAAGGCCGATATCATGGCCCGCGCAAAAGGCGATGACCGCGGCGTGATCAGCGATAAGGAGATCCACCAGTTCTGCCTCTTGCGCGATCCCGGGATTGCCCGGCGCGGCAAAGAGTGTATCGCAATTTGGCGATTGCGCGAGCTTCCACGCCAGCGCATGTTCGCGACCGCCCGAACCGATGAGCAAGATATTCATGTCCGCAAATGACCCCTTTGAAACTGCCGACCCACAGGTCGCCCGCCTGTTAGCCGAGGAGCGGCCCGGCGACAATGCCCAGGCGATGAGCGTGTCGGAACTGTCGCTTGCCCTGAAACGCACCGTTGAGGACCGATTCGGCCATGTCCGCGTGCGCGGGGAGATTTCGGGGTTCAAGCGCGCGGCGTCGGGGCATATCTATTTTTGCCTGAAAGATGATAACGCACGGCTCGACGCCGTGATGTGGAAAGGCGGCGCGGCGCGGCTGCCCTTCGCGCCGGAGGATGGGCTTGAGGTTGTCGCCACAGGCAAGCTCACCACTTATGCGGGCCGCTCCAATTATCAGATCGTCGTCGATAGCCTAGAGGTGGCGGGCGAAGGCGCGATGATGCTTTTGTTTGAAAAGCTGAAAGCGCGCCTCGCAGCAGAAGGGCTGTTCGCGCCCGAACGTAAGAAGAAACTACCGGCACTGCCCCGCGTTATCGGCGTGGTTACATCGCCCACGGGCGCAGTCATCCGCGACATCTTACACCGGCTGGCCGACCGCTTCCCAACACATGTCATCATCTGGCCCGTATTGGTGCAAGGCGAAGGATCGGCGGCACAAATAGCGCGGGCAGTGAACGGATTTTCCGCGATGCCGCAAGATGGCCCGGCCACGCGCCCCGACCTTTTGATTGTCGCGCGCGGTGGCGGGTCGATTGAGGACCTATGGGCGTTCAACGATGAAGCCGTGGTCCGCGCAGTCGCCAATTGTACGATTCCGATTATCTCGGCGGTAGGGCATGAAACCGATACCACCTTGTGCGACTTCGCGGCTGATCTGCGTGCGCCAACGCCGACGGCTGCCGCCGAAATTGCGGTTCCGGTGCGCAGTGATCTGTTGCAACGCGTCGGCCAATTGGGCCTGCGCATCGCGAACATAGTGCGCAAGCGGGTGGACCTAGCGGCGGAACGGCTTGAGGCGCAACGCCGACTGATGCCGCGTTTGTCCGACCTTGCCGCGCCGCACCAGTTACGCACCGATGATCTTGCCGAACGCCTGCGCCGCTCGCTGCGCACGCGCGTAGGCAAGGCGGAGATCGCCTATTCCGGGCCAGCGATGATGCTGCATCCGCGCCTTTTGACCCGCCGTGTCGAACAAGGGCAGCAACGGCTGGATGCGCTGACCCGGCTTGCCGGTAGCCTGCATCCCGAAGCCCCGCTGAAGCGCGGTTTTGCTCGCGTGACGGATGCAGACGGCAAAACCATTATGTCGCGGGCCGCAGCGGTGAAGGCGGGCGACGTGACCCTGCGGTTCGTCGATGGCGAAGTCCGCAGCGTCGTCAACGGCTCTGCTCCGCCGCGATCCTCGACGCCCAAACCCAACATACCGACGGTTAATCAGGGCAATCTGTTCGACGGCTGAAGCGACGCATTGCCCATTGCGCGTCGATGCGCCATACTGTGCCCATGCTGATGTCTTCCAAAAACAAAGTCGCCCGCCTGCATTATATGGCCAATAGCTTCCGTCTACTGACCGCAGGCGATCATGTCGTGTGCGCGGTGACCGGGCAGGCCATTGCGCTTGAAGAGCTGCGTTACTGGAGCGTCGTTAAGCAGGAGCCGTATGTGAGCGCAGAGGCATCCACCCGCGCGGCATTGGCCAAAGGCTGAACGGTTGGCAGGCATAAGCCGGGTTTTGCGCGCAACCATCGCGGCTTTGATCGGTCTAGCCTTTGCAGCGGCACCGGTTTCCGCGCAGCCGCAGGTTCCTTCCCAAACAAACCCGGCCGAGTTCTGGATGTCCGGCGCTGCTGTGCAAGGCGGCCTTGTCATCGGCCGCGCGCCCACGGGGACACGAAGCGTATTTTTAAACGACGCGGCGTTAGAGCTTAGTCTGGACGGGTTCTTCCTGATCGGTTTTGACCGTGACGCACCGATGGAGGCAAGGCTGGTCGCGATGCTGGCCGATGGCAGCAAAATGGAGCGCCATATCGCCGTCGCTCCGGGCAATTGGCGCATCGAACATGTTGCCGCGAACATCACCGGCGGCGCGAAAAGCTCCGCCGAATTTCAGGCTCGGCGCAGCGCAGAGCTCGCACGGATTGCGGCAGCGCGCGCCGTCCGCAGCGATAGTGCAGGCTGGCGGCAAACATTCATCCGCCCCGTATCGGGTCGCATATCGGGCTTATTTGGCGCGCAGCGCATCTATAACGGCACGCCGGGCAGCTATCATAATGGCATGGACATCGCCGCCCCCCAAGGCCAGGATTTCGTCGCGCCAGCCGACGGCGTAATAACCCTTGCCGCCAATGATGTCTTCACTTTGGAGGGTCATTTGCTGATGATCGACCATGGCATGGGTTTGAACAGTGCATTTTTGCACGCATCTGAATTGCTGGTCAAAGAAGGCGACCTTGTGCGGCAAGGCCAAGTCATTGGCCGCGTAGGTGCCACGGGCAGAGCCAGCGGGCCGCATGTACACTGGGGCATGAAATGGAATAGCGCCCGGATTGATCCGAAGCTATTGTTGCCATCCAATTGACGCGGCTTGATCGATGGATCGGGAAATAAAAGGAAACACCCCGGCGTTTAGGCCGGGGTGTTAGGTCGCTGGCCTAGAAGGGGGGGCGGCCAGCTGGTCAACATTTGCTTTTACCCATTTGTTGACTTGGAAACATTGTTTCGAAAAGCAAACTACTGTCCCGCGACATTGTTCCCAAAAAATTATGCAGCTTTTGAATTCATGTCGACATCCCGGTGCATCAGCAACGCCTGACCAATGGTGGCGATGACAGTTTCCGGTTCAAAAGGCTTGGTGATCAGATAGGTCGGCTCGGGACGCTCGCCGGTAAGCAGGCGCTCGGGAAAGGCTGTAATGAAGATAACAGGCACCGTCTGTTCAGCCAATATGTCTTTAACGGCATCAATGCCACTTGAACCATCGGCAAGGCTGATGTCGGCCAGTATAAGTCTGGTCGCTCGTCACGCGCCTTGGCCACAGCTTCTGCCCGGGTGCGCACAATGGCGATTGTTTCATGGCCGAGGCTTTCTACAATCTGCTTAATGTGTAGCGCGATGATCGATTCATCTTCAATGATGAGCACGCGCGCAGACAGCGCATCTTCGATCGCGCTGCGTGCCGCCTGAACATGTTGGCGCACATCGTCTTGGCTCATGCCCAAAATCACGCCCACATCGGCGAAAGTAAAACCTTCAACCGTGGCCAGCAGCAAGCTTTGTCGGCGCTTTACCGGGAATTGCGCGATCACACCGCTGCGCCCGCGCGATTCGAGTGGCGCAATCATTTCGCTGTTCCAGATCCGATGAAATGTTTTGAACAGCTCGGTTTTGGCCGGAGCTTTTTCATCCCATTCTTCAGGAGCTTCCAATAACGCTTCCAATGTTTCGCGTACGGCCGCGTCACCCAGTGATTGTGACCCGGTCAATGCCCGTGCATAACGCCTAAGATACGGCAATTGTGATGCCAGTTGCTGTCTGAATGACATAATTGCTCCCTTTGCTAGCCAAACTAATACGTTCGAACTGCACTTTTGTTCCCGCTTGATGGAACAATATCATCTTTAATTGCTTAATTGCCTATGATAAAAATCTTCGCCTGCCCGGATTGTGGTATTGAACCATGGGTATAACTACAGAATATGGTCAGCCTGGGTCCGACACGTTGCCGGGCGCTTGGAATGACGGAGGGGGTCAATTGGCTATCAATAAAGGCAAGCGGCAAGCGGGGGAGGCAATGGACCCGGAATTTGATTCACTCACTGCGGCGTTACGCCAGATGCATGACAGCATTGCCAATGAACCTGTCCCTGACGACTTTCTTGACCTTCTGGACCAAATCGATGCCAAAATATCGGCCTCCAAGAAATTTTCGTGAGCGCCTTGCCGGTGGAATCGCGTCCTATATCTGAAAAGCGCGATGCATCCGATGATTTTCGAGCGCAGATGGTGGCGCTCATCCCGTCTTTGCGTGCTTTTGCACGCGGACTATGCGGCAATCGGGAACTTGCGGACGATCTTGCGCAAGAGGCTATGATGCGGGCATGGGCCGCGCATGCAAGCTTTACCCCGGGAACCAATTTCCGGGCGTGGATGTTCATGATATTGCGCAACCAGTTTTATACAACGATGCGGAAAAATTCGCGGATGACGAGTTGGGACCCCGAGGCCGCCGAACGGCTGCTGGTGGAGGCACCGCCGCAGCAACACCACATCCACATGAGCGATGTTGAAAAAGCGTTACAAAAGCTGCCCGCTGAACAACGCGAGATACTGATGCTGGTAGGCGCGGGCGGTGCCAGCTACGAAGAGGCAGCGGTTATAACGGGCTGCGCCATCGGTACGGTCAAAAGCAGGCTAGCGCGCGGCCGCGTGGCCTTAGCGGCGTTGATTAACGGTCCCGATGAAGCCGTCTTGAAGAAGCCCGTCAGATCAAAGCCGGTTCGGAGCACATTGCCCAAGCACCCTGACCCCATGCCGAGCATTTGACGGTGAAGTTACCATCCGCCCGGGATTAGGCCGTAGACACAAGAATACCACCTTCGAGGCACCAAAATGGCATTTTTGCGACCAATGACCATGCGACGCGGGCTTATTCTGGTCGTGTTCGCAGCATTGCTGCCTGTGGCTGTTGCAAGCTTTATCCAAGGCATGTCGACTTTGGAAAATACGCGAAAATTGGCCTTTGATCGGTTGAAAGGAACGGCAAGTGCGGTTGCCGAACGGCAACGCGACCCGTTTGTAATTGCACAGCATCTGTTGCTCGCGCACACAACCAACAGTGATGTCATCCGTATGACCGCCGATTGCGATTCTGCGTTGCGCATATCTTTAAGCAATTATCCGCCCGTTACCAATATAGCCCGAACAGCAGCAGATGGCGCGGTGCGCTGCTCTGCTATTCCTCTTTCCAAGCCAGTTAATATTGCGAACGAAGGTTGGTGGCAACGCGGGGTCAGTGCAAATGGTATGACCATTACAAAGGCACCCATTTTCTCGCCCATAGCCCAAAGGAATGTCTTGTTCCTTATCCTGCCGTTGCGCACCGCCGATGGTCAATCGAACGGCACAATCACTGCGGCCATTGACGTAAAATATCTGCGCGACGGGTTGCGCCAGGCCGAGCGCGGCGGCGCGGGGGCGTTAGCGATTGTGACCCGCGACGGCACGCATGTGGCCAGTGGCGACCGGCTGCTGCCCTTTTCGCCCGACGTCACAGCGCGCCAGAACCAACCCGTCGAGATCCGCGATAGCAAGGGTAGATTGTGGATTTACACGCTGCATAAGCTCTACAGTTCTGACCTGTTTGTCGTCTATGCAGAACCGCGAGATACATTAATGGCAGCGGCGGTGTCGCAAGTGCGCGCCAGTATCTTGTTACCTTTGATTTCCATATTGCTTGCATCGATTGCCATCTGGGTCGGAACCAATCGTTTGGCCTTGATATGGTTGCGCGAATTGCGGATTGTTTCGAGGCGCTTCGCCCAAGGTGATTTCACAGGTGACCGCCGCAAATTTGATAGTGCGCCCCAAGAAATAGCCGCATTTAGCGCAGATTTGCACAGCATGGCCGACGTCATCGACCGCCGTAATAGCGATCTGACGCACGCGTTGGAGGCCAAAACGCTGCTAACGCGTGAAGTGCACCATCGGGTCAAAAACAACCTGCAGATCATCAACAGCCTGTTAACATTGCAGTCGGGCCGTGTGCGTGAAGGCCCCGCGAAGGAGGTGTTGGCACAAACCCGTGCGCGGATAAATGCTTTGGCGCTAATCCACCGGCTTTTGTACGAACGAGATAATGGCTATGAACGCGGCGAAGTGCCGATCAATAACCTCATGGCTGAGCTATGCGCGCAGTTGCGCGGTGCGAGCCGGTCCATGACTCAAGTCCAGTTGATCTGCCACGCAAGCAATGTCCCGGTCCCCATCGAATATGCCGTACCATTGACTCTGTTCGTGGTTGAAGCGGTCACCAATGCCTTTCGTCATGCATTCCCCAAGGGCATGCGTGGAGCAATCATCCTTCGCTTCGATCTGGATGGCGAGAATGCCATTTTGGACATTTCGGACAATGGACAAGGGTATGTTGTCAGCGACGAAGCCGCACAAATGGGCACGGAATTGATGCGCGGATTTGCCACCCAAGTAGACGGCAAGCTGTCGACATCAAGCAGCGAGGGGAGCGGGACAAAAGTCGCCTTGAGATTCCCGCTGCCAAATACGCCCGCAGCTTCGACACTTGAGCTGGTAAGCCCAGCATGAAAAAGGGCCCGCCGGTTGCCCGACGAGCCCTGATTACTAAACGAAGATAGGACTATTTTTTGTCCTGTGCGTCTGCATTATCTTCCATGGCATCGGCCTTAGCATCGCCTTTTTCACGGACAGCTTCGGCTTTATCTTCCATGGCGTTTTCAGCCGCCGTATCCATGCCATCTGTCTTGCTATCCAGGGCTTCGGCCTGAACTTCCATGACGTCAGCTTGCACTTCGGCATCGTCGCGGACGGTATCAGCCCGTTGCTCTTGTGCATTTTCCGCACCCGAATCGCAGGCCCCAAGCGTCGCCAAAGACACAGAAGCGGCGAGAATCATAATGGACTTTTTCATAAATTTTTCCCTTTTTTTGATTAGCGGACACTGCCGCGGCGGAACAGATTGACGATCGCCAACAGAACGACTGCACCCAAAAATGACGCGACCAACGAGCGGATATCGAAATTGCCGCTGGTGATTGGTGCGCCACCAATCAGGGGGGTGATGACAAAGCCAGCCAAAAAAGCACCCACAATGCCAATAACGACGTTCAAGAAAATGCCTTGTTGGCCATCGGTGCGCATGACGATGCTGGCCAGCCAGCCCAAAATGCCGCCGACGATCAGAATGATGATAATATTCATGTCATTTCTCCCTTTCAGAGTGCGAAGGAAAACATCGCTCAGGCCATTTGGTTCCGATTTTGCCTAGGCCGTGAGGGTGGTATTTATGCGTTCACGGCCTAATCCGCGTTCAACCGGTCAATTTGGCGGCTGTGCAGAGGAACCAGCCCGTACCTTTTGTCGTTACCAATGCAGAGTTAAACTTCGAAAAATGACGAAAGTGAGAATGACATGACGCAGTCAGTAAGCCCCAAAAAAAATATGGCTAATGGCAGCCTAAAGAATTCAAACGGGTCTGCACGCGCCAATGCAAAGCCCGCCGGAAAGCCCGGCCCAAAGCCTACTCAAGCGCGCAAAGCACAACGCAGCCGCCCATCTGCATATGCCGTGCCATCATGGCTCGGCGCATTGGCCTCTGTCGTTGGCGTCGGCGTTGCCATAGGCGCAGGACTATACGCGACACGCGATCAATGGATGCCAAAGGCCGACAAATGGAAAGATGATTTTTCGGCCGCCTTTGCCGATGATGAAACCGATCATGAGAATTTCGACCAAACCCGCCACGCCGGCAAGGATTCGATGCGCGACCCCTCGGGCAATGATTGGAACGAGGTTGATGATATGTCCGATGCGTCCTTCCCCGCAAGCGATCCGCCGTCTTTCACGCCAGCGACCGCGTCATGAAAGAAGGTCAGCGCGATGTTGCGCCCCGATGGTGGCACCGTCGTTAAAATCTGACGCAAAAAAGGGCTGTCCGCTTCACCGCCGACAGCCCTTTTTTAGGCCGTAAATACACAAAAAGAACCTGCGCGGCTTGGGGTCAGGACCTAATTCAGCAATGTTGATTCCGGCTGGGGTGATTCCACCGGGGTCTCACTGGGAATGCTCCCGGGATAATCGGTATCGCCCAAATCGCCCGGCGAAACTTCGTCTGGTGTGGTGCCGGGTACTTCGTTCGGCGGGCTGTAAGGCTTTGGATCGGGATCGACGCCATTTTGCATATTCATCACCATATTACTCCTAGGGTCAGGGCCACTTAAATCCACTTTCGCGGTTTTCGGCCATTTTGCTCAGTGCAACGTGGCACCGGACAAAGGTAACGCCCGAAGCGCTGCTTGGTTCAACCGGCGCGGCACCAAAAATTGCAGACTGCACCGAACAAAATGGCCGAAAACCGCGAAAGTGGATTTAAGTAGTCCTGACCCTAGCTTGGCGTTTCAAGATACGCGATCAGGTCTGCCCGCTTTTGCGCATCTGGCAGACCCGCGTAGATCATCTTCGTCTTCGGAATGACGCGCTGTGGCTTTTCCAAATATTGGAACAATTTTTCCTTGGTCCAAACAAAGCCAGCGCCCGCATTTGCCGCAGAATAAGTATATCCTGGAACTGTTCCAGCCGTGCGTCCGATAATATTATGCAAGGATGGGCCAATTTTGTTCACGCCAGCGTCGGTCACATGGCAGGTGCGGCATTGTGCGAATACCAGCTTGCCGTTGGCGGCATTGCCGGTGACGTTGGCAAAACTGGTGCCATCAAGCGTGTTCATGTCGGTTGCGGCTAGGGGACCCGCAGGTGCGGCCGGGGCCGATGCATCTGCCTGCGTTGATGTATCCGTTTCGCCTTCCGAACCACCCGAGCATGCGGCAAGCATTGCAGATAAAGCGAGGCAAGCTAGTGCTTTTGTGTTGACCATAGATTCTCCTGTCGCGTCTTTATTGGCCACATAGCCGATTTCTTACATACGCAATTTCGTGGTAAATATAGTCAACAACGATCCCGATGGAAAGGCGATGATGCAGTCATATCAGTGCTTTTCTATATGTGCATTTTCCGCGCCGCTTTCCATCAGCACCTTGTGCCGGAGGCGGTTTACGAAGAGGTAAATCAGCAACACTATGGGTAAGGTCACAGCGCCGACAAACATCTCGCTGTTTGACCCGCCTTTGGTCGCGGCCACGCCCTTTGTCATATAAGCAATGAGCCCAACGAGATAATAAGCCGCCGCAATAACCGACAACCCCTCCACCAAGGTTTGCAGGCGAAACTGAAGCTGCGTTGAGCGCTCCATCGACCGCATCAGAACAAGATTCTGTGTTTTTATTCGGCTGTCAATGCGCACATCGAGCGTGTGCATGACGCCAGAGATGCGCTCGGCAATATCGCTAAGGCGTTTCCGGAATACCGAACAGGTCCGCGATGCCGGGACCAGCCGTCGTTCCGTAAAATCGGTCAGGCTTTGGAAATTCAATATCGGCTGGACATCCAGCGCGGAAAGCCTATCCGCCGCGACTTCGGCATAAGCTGCCGTCGCACTGAGCCGGAAACCCGTTGCCGAACGAATGAGTTCAAGTTCGGACGAAATGGCAGCGAGATCATTGAGCAAGATTTCATCATCTTCATCCGCAGAGGCAACGCGCCGGGCATGGTCCGACAAGCGATGCTCCAACTGGTCAAGCTGGGGGCCATATTGCTGCACCACCGGGAACCCAAGCAAGGCAAGATTCCGGTAATTGCCCAGTTCCTGAACCCGCTGAATGATCCGGCCCCGCTCGCCCTCTCCCACATCACCTGCGGTGATAAGCAATCGGCCATAGCCGTCGCCATGAATGCTGAAATCGGACCAAAGCCGAATGCCGGCATTGATATCGCAACAGACCATTTCTTCGGTCGAAATGCCGATTGCGGACAATTCAGCTGCAATATTTTCTGCGCTGGGCACGATGCGTATTTGCGTCGCGCGCACCACGCCCCCCGGCCAATTTTCCAACCATTGAATATAATTATGACGAACGGGTTCAGGCGTTTCTGGCGGGAAAATCAGCGTTAACGTGCTGGCTTCGGTGTGGCGTTCCCACAGGAAATGAATGCCGCCGAGCGTATGCCCCGAACCATGTCGCGGCGCGAGGGCCCAGTCATCAAAATCGGGCCGCGCGTTTATCAGCCAACGGTCCTCCGCATTGCGTTCATCAGCTTCGATGAGGCGGACAACCTGATACACTTCGCTATGGGCGGTAACGGGGGCGAAACGACGCAACCGCATTTCGTCAACGGCCCAGCGGCGCAGCGGATGTTCAGTAAAGCTCATAGCGGATTATTCGCACAAATTTGCCGAAAGTCCATAGGCTTGGGCCACGGTGCAAAATTATCGCCAAGCGCTGTTTTGCGCGCCGCCTTTCACCCATGCAAAAAACGTCCGCCCGCATTGCCCGTCAGCCCCGGTTCAGCAGACGCCGCAATCGCGCGTACCACATCATCGGTCGGCATTCTAAGTTTACAAACATATATGCAAAACGCGGTATTTCTGTAAACTTACCTCGACTTTGCGAGGTTGGCTTACCGAGTCCGAAAGCCGGGGTGAGGATCAACACGTTCAAAGAGCCGGTCGCCCAACAATTGCGGGCGTAGCATACAGAATCTCAAACCAAATCCTACATTGCAAGCCAGATCTATTTTGGGGATGACGCACCTGTCACCGGAACCCCAGAAAATCATGTCCATTGGTCTGCGTCAATGGGCCCATAAGTTCTAGGACCTAATCAATGAGACTTGGTATAGCCCAGTCCATCAGCAGATTTCAGACCGGCATGCGATTATTGTTATATCAGTCAATAAATGACCATAATATGTGAAAAATTCGTTTGTTTGGCTTAGAAATATGCGATTAAATCATCTCTATTGACTAACCTTCCAGTTATATTAAACCTATGGCCAACAGCAAAGGGAGGAAAAAATGTCAAAAATCCAGTTTCCGTCAATCGGCGCATCTGCCTTGGCCATCGCGTGGGTTGCCTTCGCGGCACCTGCATTCGCGCAGGCCGAAAATAATGACTCCGCCGACGATCGTGATATGATCGTAGTAACGGCACAGAAGAAAGCCGAAAATGTCCAGGATGTTCCGATCGCGATAACGGCGCTGAATGCCGCGGCACTCGAAGCGGCGCGCGTAGAGGACAGCAAAGATCTTCAGTTCAACGCACCCAATGTCACGCTTTCGGCCAACCGTAACATTACCATCCGCGGCGTCGGGTCCGCCTCATACGGCGGAACGGGCGACACCAATATCGGCGTTCTCGTGAATGGCGTGTTCTTGCAGTCCGGTAGCAGTTTCGGCGAATTCTTCGACATGGAGCGGATAGAAGTTCTGCGTGGCCCGCAGGGCACCTTGTTCGGTCGGAATACAACTGGCGGCGCCATCAACTTCGTTACGCGCCGACCGACGGACAGCTTCGAAGGTTATTTAGAACTCCAAGGCGAAAGCCCGCGCGGCATTCGAACCAATGCGGCTATCAACATCCCTCTGGCTAACGGCCTCTCTCAACGCTTCGCGGCCAATTACATCAATCGGGATGGCTATACAAAGAACCTGCTCGATGGTTCCATGGTTGATGGTCGCAACCAGTTCACCTTGCGCTCTAGTACGCGCTTTGAACCCTCGAGTTCCACAACGGTCGACCTTACGTTGACATATTTCAAGGAGGATTCAGATCGGCAGAACGCTGCCAAGTCGCTCTGCACGCCCGATCCGGCCTTTGGCTGTTCTCCAAATTCAGTTTCAGCAGCGTTCCCGACAACCAACTTCACCATCGACAACATCTTTCTCGCGGGGCGTGTTCGACCTAATAGCTTTGCGACAAATCCGACCAATCTGCGCGAAGTTGTGATCGACGTAAAACCGTTCCAGAAAGCCGAGGACTTCCTCGCGACTCTGGAGATTAATCAAGAGCTAGGGAATCTTACGCTCACTGCAGTGAGCGGTCTGCGTGACGGCAACAACTCAAGCGAGCGTGATTTCGATCAGGGATATCGGCCCAATGCCTTTATTCCCGGTACTTTCGGGAGCCACGTGATCCCTGATGCCGGTAATGGCAACGGCGTGATGACCTACTTGCTGTCAGGTCGTCCGGTAACCACAACGGAATACCGCACGTCGCAGACTGGCGGTGGCACGCAAAAGCAGTTTAGCCAAGAGCTACGCCTTGCTTCGCGTTTGGATGGGCGCTTTAATTTTATCTTGGGTGGCTTTTATCTGAACTCGCGAACCTCTGGTTACGTCGACACCTGGATGCCGGCCAACCGATTGTCGGGCGCTGTATCAAAGTTCAGCACGCGTTTAGGGCAGGTTGAATCTTATGCCGTTTTCGGTGAAGCCTATGTCGATCTTGCAGAGAATCTCAAGCTTACCGGTGGACTGCGCTACACTCATGATAAAAAGCATATCGAAACCGCTTCCGGCCTTTTTGCATTAAGCCCCTATTTCATAGGGGATGCGGACTTTGACAAGGTCACTGGACGCGCGATCCTAAACTGGAAGCCGGCGGTTTCATTTACGCAGGATACCAATATATATCTGTCGTTCTCGCGCGGGTTTAAATCCGGTGGGTTCAACCCAGGCAACAACACTATTCCGGTTTTCGAATCCGAGGTCATCGATGCCTACGAACTTGGCGCCAAGAATACGTTCATGGACGGAAAGGGCCGATTGAACCTGGCCTTGTTCAATTACGAATACTCCAACCTGATCGTTGGCAACCTTGTCGGAACCGCTGTGGCGAACACCAACATTCCAAAGTCGCGGGTGAGGGGTTTAGAAGCTGAGTTGGTCTTTACGCCGATAGAGCCCCTGCGCCTTGAGGCCAATCTTGGTCTACTGAACGCAACGGTCCGCAGCGATTTCCGTTCATCTGACCCGTCTCGTGGCAAGGCACTGTTCCAGCTCCAGGGTAATCAGCTTCCGAATGCGCCGCGCCGTACGCTAAAGTTGGCTGCGGAATACACGATTGAGGCAGGAAACGACTGGGCCGTTCGCCCGCGCGTCGATTTCTATTCGCAGTCCGGCTTTCACTCACGCGAATTCAACGTACCGGCAGACCGCGTGGGTAGTTGGAGCCAACTCGATGCTTCGGTCCAGATTGCTAACAGCAAGAAGGATTGGAGCGTAACTGCTTTTGTCAAGAATCTGGCAAATGAGGACAGCATCACTTGGCTGGAAGTGAACTCCGAATTGGTAGGCAGTTTCCGTAGTGCTTTCCTATTGGATCCGCGGACCTTCGGCCTAAGCCTTCGCGTTGGCTTTCAGTAAGCAGACCAAATTGATCTACTGGCAGCCCCTCCTGCCAGGGCAGGCGAAGCTAACCCCTTCGCCTGCCGCTCCGACGAAGCAGTAACGGGACCATCTCAATCATGCCGCGACCGATCATAGCCCTTGTAACCTTAATCGCAGCGATGTCTGCTGGAACGGCGCAAGGACAAGTCCAGTCTACAAAGCCGACCGCAGTTCACTCAGCCGAAATGCCTGAACTGGCAATAGTCGGTGCTTTTGGCATCGGTACGCGCATGCATGATCTGGCTGTCGGCGATCGTACCATAAGCGTTCGCTTCTGGTATCCTGCCGTTACTAATGACTCTTCCACCAGAGCGCTTTACAAGCACCGTCGTGCATTGCCCGGCCAGCAACCGCTGAATATTGCGGAAACTGGCATAGCCGTCTCCGACGCAAAGCCGATCGCTGGGCAAACCTTCCCGCTTGTCGTCATGTCTCACGGCTATGGCGGCTGGGCAGAACATATGAGCCGCCTTGGAGAGACGCTTGCATCGCGGGGCTATGTGGTTGCCTCAATCGATCACCGTGACCAACCTTTCACGGATATGGGTTCATTTGCAGCTTCTTTCGGTGGGGTTCTCATCAACAGGACACGGGACCAACGAGCGGTTCTGAATGCTATTCTCGGCGCCAAATTGGCGCCACAGGTCGCTGAACAGGTTAATCCGAATGCCATCGGCCTCCTCGGTTTCTCCATGGGCGGCTATGGCAGCTTGACCACAGCCGGCGCGGCACTTGATCCAGCAGCCCCTGCCTTTGCCCAGTTATCGCCAGCTATGCGCGCCCAGCTTCCTATTCCGGATCCGGCCCTAGCATCGAAAATTAAGGCTGTGGTCGCGCTTGCCCCTTGGGGTGGCCAACCCGGCGCAGCGGTCTGGCAGGATACTGCGCTTGCCAGCCTGCGTATGCCGCTGCTCCTTGTGGCGGGCGATCAAGACGATGTTGTCGATTACGAGCGCGGGGTAAAACGGCTTTTCCATGCCGCGCAAGGCACAGACCGTTACCTTCTCGTCTATCGCGAGGCCGCGCATAACATTGCAGGAAATCCTGTGACAATCCCATCAGATGCTGACTTTCCAACGATCGAGTTCCTTACCGATCCTGTGTGGCGCAAGGAACGGATCGAAATGATAAACGCGCATTTCATCGGTGCATTCCTTGACCTTGAGTTGAAGGCCGAAGAAAAGAAACGTATGTATCTCGAAGTGCCAACACCATTCGCCAACCAAGGTCAGTGGCCCAGCAGATTTGGTCAGACATGGGGCGGCATCACGGCAGGCGATGACCAGCCAGGTTACTGGCGCGGATTTCAGCGTCGTTGGGCGCGTGGGTTAGAACTTCATCACAAATCGGCAGGTAAATGAATAACATACACAATTTTTTCGATCTTAACGGCCACGTCGCCCTGGTAACAGGCGGCAATGGCGGACTTGGCCTTGCCATGGCACAAGGTCTAGTCAAGGCGGGGGCGCAAATCGCGGTGTGGGGACGGAACGAGGCCAAGAATGCTAAGGCGGTTTCTGAACTGGTTGCGATGGGTGGCCGCGCCCAGAGCTTCGAAGCTGACGTGACTGACCCGGCGTCTACCGCTGCGGCATTTGATCGCACTATTAATGCTTTCGGAAAAATCGACAGCTGTTTTGCCAACGCAGGTGGCGCGGGCGCCAGAGGTGCGTTCGTCGATATGGATCGGCAAGCCTGGCTCGACACGAACGAGCTCAATATCCTTAGCGTGATCGACACGTTTCAGCTTGCAACGCGTCACTGGCAAGAGCGCAAAGCGGGGGGTAAGTTGATAGTCACATCTTCGGTGGCGGCGCTACTTGGGCTACCCAATTCCGCTGGTTACTGCCTGACCAAATCGGCCGTGACAGGACTGGTCCGATCACTTGCAATCGAACTGGGACGCAGCAATATCCAGGTTAACGCAATCCTGCCCGGGTTCATCGAGACCGAAATGTCGCTGAACACGCCCAAAGCCTTTCAAGACGGGTGTCGCCGCCGGGCAGCGTCCGGCAATATTGGACAATTGTCGGACATGGAAGGTATCGCGGTTTACCTTGCATCCAAGCAAAGCAATTTCATGACCGGTCAAGCGCTGGTGCTTGACGGCGGCCATTCGATTTTTCCTTTATGATTGGACCCGGTACACCATCGGATTTCAAGGGAGATGATCGCGCAAATCGTTCAAGAAACGGTTTACACAGTCGAATTTGGGAGAGGGCATAAGTGGCATCAGCATCGGGCCGTGAAGAGCAACAGATAGGCTTGTGGCGAATTCTTGCCTTCGGGTCTGTGCAATTGCCCCTTGGGATGATCGGGCTACCGATCGCAATCTATCTGGCTCCGCTCTATTCTGGGCAGATGCAATTGGCTCTGCAGCTCATCGGGATTTCATTAATCCTGGCACGACTATCCGATTTCATAACCGATCCGATTATCGGAATCATTTCCGATCGCTGGCGCCCCAAAATCGGGCGCAGACGGGTTTGGCTGATTTTTGGATCAGTGACGATGATGGCAGGGGTCTATCTGCTATTCAGGCCCTCGCCGGGTATTGATATCACCTATTTCCTTGCCGCGGTGGCGCTGGTTTATCTGGGCTACACGATGCTATTGCTACCCTATCATGCATGGGCGGCGGAACTTTCAGAAGATTATCATGTTCGAACCCGAATAAGTTCGGTTTCACAGGCATTCAGCATCGCCGGCCTGATCACATCGACACTCATCCCTGCCTATGTACAAATGCAGCCTGGAATGACCAGCGCAGATGTGATGTCGGCATTAAGCGTCGTTATCATAACTTTGCTGCCGCTATGCGCCGCGCTTGCCTTCTTTTTTGTTCCAGAGCCTGAAGCTCCAATCCGCAAGGCCCCGTTCAGCATAACCAAGGCGATGAAAATGCTTGGTTCCAACCGCGCTTTCTTGCAGGTAACTTTGTTGGTGCTGGTGGCAACGGTGGGCGAAGTTTTCCGTCAGACGATCACCGTGTTTTTTGCGCGCGACGTTGTCGGCGTTCCCAATATCGGCGTCATATACTTCCTCTATTTCCTCGCAGCGCTCCTCGTTGTGCCCGGTTGGGTGTGGCTCGCCAAGCGGATCGAAAAACACCGCGCCCTTGCCTTGGCGCTCGTCATCGTCGCGGCAACCAATGCGTTGATGTTCTTTGTGCCAAAGGGTGGGGTGTATGTCTTTACCGCCCTCTTCATCCTGAAAGGTGCATGTTATGGTGCCGTGCTGATGCTGCCGCACGCGATGATCGCGGATACTACAGATATCGATACCGCGGACACGTTGGATCGCCAACAGGGGCTGTTTTATGCAGTGACGGCTATGGTCCAGAAGATGGGATATGCTGCTGGCTCCGGTCTGCCTTTGTTGTTACTTGGCAGTGTCGGTTATGTGTCTGCCGGTGAGAGTAGAGCCGAGCCGCTGCTAGCCTTAACGATCAGCTATAGCGTTATTCCAGCGGTCTTGGTGCTGATTGCCGCGTACATGGCTTGGCATTATACTTTGACAGAGGCCCGCCATCGCGACATCCGCGCCGAAATCGATGCACGAATGGCGGACGCATCTTCTGGAGAGAGAATAGCGTGATCACAGGGCTGCATCATATCGGACTTTCTGTGCTCAATCTGGATGCGGCAATCGACTTCTATACCAGCCAACACGCCTATAATCTCTCCTACCGATTTGACGTAGAAGACAGCGCTAGCAATCGCGCAATTCTGCAACTCGATAATGCCTCTGCTCGAGGCGCATTTCTGCAGGGTAGTTTGGGATGCCTGGAACTGTTCGAATATGCCTGCAGAACTGAAATAATTCCAGAAGATAAGGCGGTCTATTCGGCCGGAATCCGTCATATTTGCCTGCAAAGCGAGATTTCTGACCGGTTGTATGATGGACTGGTTGCCGCAGGCGCAGCTTCGCATGCACGACCCGCGGGGTTGGGAACGGGCAACAGCTATGTCTATATCCGTGATCCCGAAGGCAATCTTCTGGAACTTGAGGGAACACCTTGGGCACCGGCGGATGTAAACCGCCCCTGGTTTGCGCACGTTGCGCTGGTCACTCCAGATATCCGCAAGCTGACTGATTTTTATGCGCTGCTGACCGGAATCGAAATTCATCGCCAAGGCAGTTTCGGCCCCAGTCCTAAATTCGATCATGTGGCCGGACTTTCGGATATATGTTTCACGGGCGCTTGGTCGCGGCTCGCCAATGCCGAGCTCGAGTTCTGGTGCTATGCGCATCCGCCAACCTTGCCACGAGACAGGCGCAATCTGGCAGCGCCAGGTTGGAACCATATATGTTTTGAAAGCGACAATATCGAAGCCGACTATGCTCGGCTGATGGCGCATGGCGTCGAGTTGCACGGGCCGCCCCATGCGTTTGGAAATGCCTGGCTTTTCTTCGGACGCGATCCTGATGGTAATGTTTTTGAAGTGCTGCAACCCGGCACCGACAAACAACTGACCGTCGCTGCAATGTTGCAAGAAGCCAATGGTCATAAGGTCGATGCTGCGCGAACCGCATATCGCGATGGATTGGCCGCGACGGTTACAGAGGCCTAACCTCGATGTCCTTCACCTCGGGCTCTGCTGCCGCCTCCGCTTCCCCGATGAGCCGCTATGTCGAAGCCAATGGACTGGATTTTCATTATTTGGAGCAGGGGCACGGCGAGCCAATTCTCTTCTTGCACGGCTTCCCCGACCACGCGGCCGCATGGCGCCCCCTTGCAGAACGTCTCGCACCGGAATTCAGGCTGATTGCGCCGGATCTGCGTGGCTATGGTTTGACCTCGCGCCCGCCGGAGATTGAAAGCTACCGGCTGGAGCATTTGATCGACGATGTCGCGGCCGTGATTGATGCGATTGATTTGCCGATGGTGCATCTATGTGGACATGATTGGGGTGGCGTTCTGGCGTTCGCCTTTGCGGAAAAACATCCGCATAAAGCAGCCAGCCTTACCGTCTTTAACGCGCCGCCGCCTGCAGTGCTGCAAAGCATGATCTGGAGTGACCCCAGCCAGCGCCTTGCGTCCCAATATATAACCATGCTGCGTTCCGCCGAGGCAGATGCACTGTTCAACGAAGCCAATGTCGATGCTTTGATCGCGCGTTTCTTGGCGCAACCTTATCGCCATGGATTGCTGAATGATGCTGACATTGCGGCCTATCGGCATGCCTGGACCCGAAAAGGTGTGTGGCAAGCGATGTTGGCTTGGTATCGTGCAGCGCCTTTTGATGTGCCGGATATCGATGCAGAATTTGGCAACGACTGTCTGAATGAATTCCACATCGAGTGCCCCGTCCAGATTATCTGGGGCGATCAGGATACCGTTTTTGTGCCCGCCATGGCGGACGCCATCGTCCATGCCTGCCCGGAGGCTATCCTCACGCGACTGCCAGCCGCTGGACATGTCCCGCACCGCGATGCCCCTGAACGTTGCGCAGCATTGATCACTAAATTCCTCGCTCAACACCCAATCCGGCCGATCTCAAAGGAAGTTACCGCATGACAGAACAAACCCTTGCAGGCCGCGTTGCCATCGTCACCGGGGCTGCCCGTGGAATTGGCCTTGCGGCCGTGCATCGCCTGTGCGCCGGCGGTGCGAGCGTGGTCGCGTTTGATCGGCCAGAGGCCGATTTTAGCACTGCCTTGTCCGCTGGTCGCGTTGCCAGTCTGGCCGGTGATGTCGTGAATGCTGCCGATTGGCAACGGGCGATCGACGTTGGACTCACGCTGGGTGAGCGGGTTGATATCCTGTTCAACAACGCAGGGATATCGGGTGCGATAGCCAATGCGCTCGACTATCCAGAAGAAGAATTTGACCGGATTATGGCGGTGAACGTCAAAGGGGTCTTCCTGGGGCTAAAGTATGTCGGCCATCACATGCTGACCAATCGCCACGGTGTGATCGTCAACACATCCTCGGTGTCGAGCTTTGGCGGCAGCGGCAACATCTTTGGGTACACTGCCAGCAAGCATGCGGTGAACGGAATGACCAAGTCCGCGGCCATTGCGCTGGCGCCGCACGGGGTGCGTGTGCTGGCGATCTGCCCCAGTCCGACGGCAACCGAAATGATGTTTCAACTCGAGCGCCGCCTTTCGCCCGACAACCCAGAGGCGGCCCGGCCGCAACTGGCACAGGGTATCCCCATGGCGCGTTATGGCACGCCAGAGGAAGTGGCCGAGGCCTTGGCGTTTCTGGTCAGCGATGCCGCCGCTTTCATGACCGGTGCTCTTGTGCCGGTCGATGGCGGCACCTTGGCCAAGTAACCCGAAGAGGAGGCTGACATGGTTTCGCAGATCGAACGCGGTTTCGGGGAGAAATTCCTCAAAAGCATCGACAATTTCTACACCTACGGAATCGACTGGTTGTTCAACGAATGGTGGGAAACAGCTCCGGCTGACGTGATTGCGAAGTACGAAGCAGCAATCCTCGATCACCCGGACCATGGACCGCTGGCTCGGGAAGGATGGCTTGCACCGGATTTTGGAATTGGTTCGCTCGACAGCTATGGTCCAGGCACTTTGGGCCATGCTTACCGCGCTTTCATGGTCGACAATAAACTGGTTGAACATTTGGCGGCTGGTTACCACGCTAGGCATGAGGAATTGCTACAAAGCGGTAAAATTGATCGCATGCCACCTGCATTAGCTTATAAGGTGTTACGTGGCTTTCAGACACATGATCTTCATCATGTCCTGACCGGCTATCCGGCTACACCACTGGGTGAGCTTGCAATTCAGGCATTCCAACTGGCCCAGATGGACTATCCTTATGCTGCCATGTGGATTGCCGTTGTGACCAGTCATATGACGTTGGTCGATCCCTACCTAATCAAGCCGGGGATGGATGCAATCACCGATGGTTGGGCCCTTGGCCGGCGCGCCCGCAGCGTCCAGTTCGTGAAGTTTGAGCATCGTCTCGGTGAACCCTTGGATGACATTCGCGCCGAATTTGGGTTGCAGCGCGATCCCGTTGCGCGCGCGGACACGCCGCCCGAGCGCACGCCCGAGCTTCTAAAGCCGTCAGTTGAGCGCTCAGATTGATGCCGGTTGTTGACGCCGGATCGGCTGGTGCCGATTTGTATGCTCACGCTTGATCTCAGTCAGCGTCCCTAGGATCATGGTGACAGTTAAATCTTCAAGCGCTTCTCGGCTGAGCTTGCGTTGCAACAAATAGGCACCCGCAGCGGCCGGTAAACCAAAGCTGATGTCTGTTGCTGCTCTGGCGATATCAGGAGGCAAATCGAAATGTTCGCTCACAATTTCGGCCAGATAGCTAACGGCGGTGTCTCGACCGAACTCTGTGGGGTCGTGAATAGCAGAAACTGATGGTTCGGCTTGCAACCGTTCGATCAACATACCCCGCTCATCAATATATTTGAGGTAAACATGGGTAACCGAACGAACCAAATCCTCGAAAGTATTAGCTTTTTGCGCGGCCTCGACCTGTTGTCGCCGCAAGCGTCGCCATTCACGTTGCAGAAGAAGTCTCAGCAACTCAGTGATATTCGGAAAATAATTGTAGACCAGCGACTTGCTTATACCCGCTTCACGCCCGATGCGATCCATCGACAAGGCCGAAACACCTTCCCGAGCCACAATCTCGGCAACATGATCCAGGATAAGGGCCTGCCGTTCGCTTGGGGCGAGACGGACCCGTTTCTGAGACTTCGGCAGAGCACTTTGTGTGGCGTCTGATATCACGTTGTAACCTTTACTCATTTTCGCGCCCGGAAAACCGGACGTGGGAACCCATATCTTTAGGTATCTCCGCTAGATGGTTTGCCCGCCACCGGCGCGAAGGGCAAGGCTAGATATATGTCAGTCTCAACGCAATCGCTCAATCCGCCGACTATGAAGTTAGGCGTGTGTTACTATCCCGAACATTGGCTAGAAAATCTCCGGGCCAAAGACGCCCACCTGGTGGCTGAAACCTGCCTTTCGCAGGTGCGAATAGGACAGTTTGCGTGGACCCGGATCGAACCCGAACCGGGTCAATTCAACTGGGCATCGCTCGACCAATCCATTAGAGTTTCGTGCATTTAATCTGCAACATATCCGTCGTGCTTGAGATGGTTCCAGCATTCCTCCGGGGTGTAAAGGTCGCAGATTGATCCAACGGCCTTCCACAGGTCATCGATGGTGCGTGCTTTTGCTTTGCGCAGATGCGCCTTGAGTTTGGCGAACGCCATCTCGATTGGGTTCAGGTCTGGACTGTAGGGCGGCAGAAAGAGGAACCACGCCCCGCGCTCTTTGAGGATGGCTTTGGCCTTCTCGCTTTTGTGGCTCGATAGGTTGTCGAGGATCACCATGTCACCGCGCTGGAGCGTCGGGGCCAACTGGGTTTCCACATAGGTTTCAAAGATTTTTCGGTTCATGGGACGGTCAATGACCCACGGAGCGGTGAGGCCGTCATGGCGCAAGGCCGCGATGAAGGTCTGTGTTCCCCAGTGACCGAACGGGGCCTTCATCTTCAGCCGCTGTCCCCGGCGGGCACGCCCCCGCAGCCGTGTCATCTTGGTTGTGGTCCCGGTTTCGTCAATAAAGACCAGCCTTTCCGGGCGCCTCTTCATCCAAGGCTGGCGGTGTGCCTGCCATACGCGCCGGGCACGAACAATGTCAGCGCGATCGGTTTCGCTCGCCAGCAGAGTTTTTTTGACGGTAAATCCGTGCGCAAGCAGCAACCGAGACAGGGAAGCTGGATGAGCCTTCACCCCGTGCTCCTTAAACAACCGGACCGCCAGCTCCGGCATCGTAACGTCGCCTTCGGCATCGACCCAGCTGATCAGAACATCCGCATGCGCCGACAGCGGCCCCTTGCCCGGCGGACGACCTTGCCTCTCCGGCGTGATCGATCCCGTCCGCGCCTTGCGTTGCGCCAACCGAACCGCAGTGGCAGCACTCACCCCAAATCGGCGAGCTGCTGCCCGGCATGAATGTCCACGCTCAATCTCTCCAACGATCCGAACCCGTAAATCAAACGAACTGCTTTTGCCCATGATCCACCTCCATGAGCAGTGAATCACAGTTCTCAATCAAAGGGAATCCCAAGAATTACATGATTCACATTTTCAATGAGCCGCTCTAATGTGACAGTGATGTCGGAGATAGGGCAGAAAGGTTCGACGGCACGGAACGGCTCCTTTCAGGTGGCAAAGAGATAAAAAGCCGTTCGTTCAACTTACTGGGATAGCGGCGCTATGGCTTTCCATGCATGCGATGCCATCACCTTTCCGACCGGCGAATGTCGACACCACGATCAGGATGTCATGATCCAAGTGCTAGCCGCATTTCGCCTATCAGTTGCTTGTGAAAATCGACCATACGCTCGCCGGGTTGCTGTGCCTGAAAGAAGTCGAGCTCGGGGTCCATGACAACGCTTCGTTTTCCCGACAGCCCTTCCAATATTGCCAGTCCGCAAAATGGAACATAGGCTTCTGCATAGCCACCTTCGTGGATGACGGCGAGGCGGCCGCCGCAAAGCTCGTTCGATAGTTCGACCATGATGCTGGTCATTTCTCGATAACTGTCGCTGTGCAGCAACTGTCGCGCAAGCGGATCAACTGCGTTGGCATCAAGGCCGCTCGCAATGACAATCAAGTCAGGGGCATAGTTTCGAATCGCAGGGATCACGATCTGCTGAAGCGCGAAGAGATAGGTCTCATGCCCGCTGCCTGCGGGAAGGGGGATATTAAGATTATAGCCTTCGCCAGCCCCGACACCGCGCTCATCGGTGCCCGAATATCCGGGAGGAAAGCAGCGGTCCTGATGTATGGAAATGGTGAAGACGTCTTCGCGATCATAGAAGATGGACTGCGTTCCATTGCCATGGTGCACATCCCAGTCGAGCACAACGACGCGCCCCAGGCCGTGGCGCGCTTTCACCGCTTCGATTGCAATCGGGATGTTGGCAAGCAGGCAAAACCCCATCGGCTCGTTTGCTAGGCAGTGA
>Ga0208595_1000186_pt1 | contig 23966 bp, 24 predicted proteins | sample LakMenEpi28Jun11_FD_150742 | JGI IMG/M metagenome (GOLD analysis project Ga0208595, IMG submission 150742) | Freshwater microbial communities from Lake Mendota, WI - 28JUN2011 deep hole epilimnion (SPAdes) | ecosystem: Environmental > Aquatic > Freshwater > Lake > Epilimnion/Euphotic zone ...
GCTTTTGGCAAAGCTTCAGAGATGCTTCCTACGATCAATTCTTTCAGACTGCTATTGTCGAGCACCTTCATCGCCGTGGGCAGAAGCGCCGCCGCAGAGACCGTGAACAAAATGGAAGTGCCGCTGTCGGCAACCTGGTGCGCGAGTTCATCAACGGTGTAGAGCGGCGAAAAATTCACGACCGTCGCCCCCGCTGCCAAGGCGCCATAATAAGCTGTAATATAGTGCGGCACATTGGGCAGGAACAGGCCAATATGGTCGCCCTTGCCAATGCCTTTGTCCTGCAACCCGCGGGCTACGCGCCGAACCATGGCAGCGATCTCGGCATAGCTATATTTGCGGCCCATGAAGTCGGCCATTGCAGCGCGGCCCATGCGCTCTGCCGATTGAAAAAACATGTCATGCAGTGCCAATGCAGGAAACTGCTGCTCCCATTTGGCAGGATGAAAATAATGGTCGTTCCAAATGCTCTGTGTCATGCAGACATTATGCCGCGTGATACCAACCAACGCCATCGCGAATTTCACATTTTATCCGTCCGGCAAAATGCAAATGCCGCAGATGTGCCTGCGCCTCACCCGTAGCTAAGCCATACACGGTGTCATCAATTTCACGGTCGAATAAAAGGCTGAAAGTATCGACGGCCCGCATTTCGGTGGTACGCAATTCGCGCTCAAGCTTATCAAGCCGTTCATGATGTCCCGAGGCAAGCTTGTCCAAACGGACATGCACACCGGTAAATGGCTCCCCATGCGCAGGCAGCACCAACATATCTGCGGGCAAAGCCGCACGGAATTTCGCAATGGACGCCAGCCATTCACCCAGCGGATCAGCCTCCGGCTCGCTGTCCATGACCGATACGTTCGATGTGATGCGCGGCAAAATCTGGTCGCCGGCGATAATCATATTGTTATCAAAATCGACAAGGCTCGCATGCTCAGGTGTATGCCCACCGCCAGTCATGACGGTCCAGTCGCGCCGCCCGACGCGGACAACTTGCCCGTCATCCATGCGCACATGTCCCGTTGGCAACCGCGACACCGCGCGCGCAAAGCCGCCCCAACCTGCTTTACGCAGCTTTTCAATGCGCGCCTCGTCAAAGCCGGCAAATCGACGGTTGTTTAGGACTTCCTCGGGCGGCTGTTCTAACTGTTCGCTGGTAAGCATCCGCGCCATCAGCCATTCGGTGCGGTTCATCCAGATCGGCACTTTGAACTTGTTTGCCAACCAACCAGCGCAGCCCACATGGTCTGGATGGAAATGCGTTACGAAAATCCGCTTGAGTGCGCGCTCGGCCAGCACGCCTGCAAACATCGCCTTCCATTGATCAATCGTCGCTGGCATGAACAGGCCAGTATCGGCAATGGCATATCCGCCGTTCGCCTCATCCAACAGCCATAGATTGATATGCGCCAAGTTGCCGGGCACGGGCATCCGCGTCCAACCCATATCGGGCGCTATTGGGTAAATTTCACCATATTGCGGGGCGTGCTCACCTAAGGGGTAGGTTAGCCCCTTAAGCTCTCTTGCTTCAAAACCATGGTCGGCAAGCGATGCGTCATATGCGGGGGGTGTGGAAATTGCCATACCCCCGCCGTGCCTTAATCAAGCGATTAAGGCAATCATCACGTTTCGATTATTCGCCAGCTTTTTTGAACAAAGTGTCGGCGGTCAATTCTGCCTTGCCAACATTTTCGTCTTCGCCGTTCAACGCAGCTTCTGCGCGACGTGCAGCTTCGGTACGTTCTGCGCGCAATTCTTCGATCAAAGCGTCACGATCTGTTCCCAGGCGCGCGTCGTTGGCAGCTTTATTGTCGATACCAGCTTTCTTTGCAGCGCGGTTCACTATCGCATCCAGCTCGCGCTGCGATGTCAGACCAAGTGTTACTGGGTCCTTCGCCTGAATTTCAGCAATGTTCCAGTGGCTACGCTCACGAATGGCGGCAATTGTATTACGCGTCGTACCGATCAATTTGCAGATCGCACCATCCGAAATTTCAGGGTGATTGCGCAACAACCAAGCAATGCCATCTGGCTTGTCCTGACGCTTCGATACTGGTGTATACCGCGGGCCTTTTGTGCGGCGAACCTGATCCGGACCCTTTGACATTTTGAGGACATAATCCTCATCTGCCTGACCCTTTTCAATTTCTTCCATCGCCAGTTCGCCGGCGTGTACAGGATCACGTCCGGTATATTTCGATCCAGTCATGTCATCAGCCATGGCCTGCACTTCAAGGATATGAATACCGCAGAACTCGGCGATTTGCGAGAAGCTCAAACCCGTGTTATCGACCAACCAAGCGGCGGTCGCATGTGGCATCAAAGGGGTGGCCATTTCATTTGCTCCAATAATAAGGGCCGCCCCTTACGGAGCGGCCTGAATGTCGTGCGCAAGCATTAGGCGAAGTTTGCCATATCGGCAAGCGACAATGCGCGTTTGGACTTGCACGCGCCGCAGCACCCGTGCATTCCGAGCAATCATTGGGGGAAGAAATGCTACGTTTGATCAAATGGCTATTCATTTTGTTGCTTGCCGCCCTGGCTGCGCTGTTTTTCTGGGGCTATGCGCCTGACACACAGGCCGCCCAGATGGAGCGCAAATATAGTAACTCCGCTTCGCGCTTTGCCGAATTGGAGCCTGGCCTGCGCGTGCATTATCGCGACGAAGGAAAGCCGGACGGACAACCGCTCGTTCTTATTCACGGCTCAAACGCATCGCTCCATACATGGGAGCAGTGGGTTGCGATTTTGGGCAAAACCTATCGCGTTATTTCGCTTGATCTTCCTGGACATGGCCTGACTGGAAATAACCCCGCAGGCATCTACGACAATGCATCTTATGTTAGCGTCGTTGACCGTTTATTGGCCAAGCTGAATGTTGATAAGGCAGTGATCGGTGGCAATTCGATGGGCGGCGGGGTGTCGTGGTTATATGCATTGGAGCATCCGGAGAAGGTCGAAGCTTTGTTGTTGGTTGACGCCAGTGGACAGCCATATGCAAGATCTGGCGAATTACCGCTTGGGTTCCGATTGATGCGTATGCCGGTGATAAAAGAGGCCGTTCGCTTCATTGCCCCCCGCAGCATTTTTGAATCCAGCATTAAAACGTCCATGAGCGTTCAATCCAAAATCGACGACAAGCTCGTTGATAGATACTGGGAATTAAACCGCTATCCCGGCAACCGCGCCGCAACCATGCAGCGGTTTTCAAGTCCCAAGAGCATGTCACCTGGCACAAAAGAACGGCTCTCGGCTATTAAGGTGCCAGTTTTGATCTTATGGGGCGCAGAAGATAATTTAATCCCCGTCAGCTCGGCCAAATGGTTCGCTGAAGCCATGCCGCAGGCGAAGCTGGTCATTTACCCCAATGTCGGCCACATCCCGATGGAGGAGATTCCTCAGAAGAGCGCTAATGATGTCAAAATCTGGCTGGATGGCGTGGCGGCGAAACCGCTAACATGATCTTCCCGACATGCGCGCCGGATTCCATATAGGCATGCGCATCCGCGGCTTCGGCCAAAGGAAAGATCTTGTCTATTTCCGGACGCAACGCACCATCACAGACCAGTGGCCAAACGGTTGCAGATATTTCTTGGGCAAGCATCGCCTTAAACGTGGGGGTTCGAGGGCGCAGCGTTGACCCTGTCAGCGTCAGGCGGCGAGACATGACAAAAGCCATGTTAATTTCTGCTGTCATCCCACCTTGCACCGCGATGGTGACATGCCGCCCATCTTCACGCAAGCACTGCAGGTTTCGCGCTACGTAATTCCCTGCGACCATATCAAGCACCAGGTGAACGCCCTCGCCACTTGTGAGCGCCTTCACACGTTCGACAAAGTCGGAACTGTTATAGTTGATGGCGTGATCCGCGCCAATTTTTTGCGCTGCTTCGCATTTGTCGTCAGAGCCGCAGGTCACAATCACAGTCAGGCCGAAAAGCTTGCCCAGCTTGATCGCCATGGTGCCAATTCCGCTGGTCCCACCGTGAATAAGCACGGTCTCGCCAGGAGAAGCATAGCCCCGCTCAAACACATTATGCCATACGGTGAACAATGTTTCAGGCAAAGCAGCCGCTTCGGCCATGTCCATGCCCGCTGGAACCGGCAAGCACAGTTCCATCCGTGCTAGGCAATATTCGGCATACCCACCGCCAGATACTAAGGCGCAGTAACGGGCACCGACATTAGTCGGGTCGACATCATCACCCACGGCGACGATTATTCCCGACACTTCAAGCCCGGGCAGATCACTTGCGCCCGGAGGCGCGGGATAAAGCCCCTTGCGCTGGATAACGTCAGGCCGGTTGACGCCCGCATAAGCGACTTTCAACAGCACCTCGCCCACGGCTGGAACGGGCAGCGGCCGACGCGAAGCGACAAGCACTTCGGGCCCGCCTGGCGTCGAAATCTCGATTACGGTCATTATATCCGGTAACTTTAGCATTACTGAGTTATTCCTTTTGAATGGACGGCCTTCTAGGGTCAGGACCACTTAGGCAAGCTTCATATTGACAGCAACTGCCCATCGGTAAAATATGCGTTATGGATATTGACGAAAATCTGCCGCGCCGGCGCGACGATCCTGTGGCCAATCTTGTCAAGCAGGATATTGATGCCCTGTCTGTAGCCGAACTTGAGTTACGGATCGCTGCGCTAAAGGTCGAAATCACGCGCTGCGAAGCCAAAATTACCTTTGCAAACAAGCACAGAAGCGTTGCCGACGCGTTGTTCAAGAAGTGACTCATCGCGGGCCAATGTTAAATGGTCCTGACACTAAGAAAGCGGGAACCCAAACCGTTATCTGTCTTATCATGCTTGAAAGCACCGAAGGCCGCGCCGATATAGTGTGAAGACCGCGCAGCGACTCATTTTAGGGAGACGAAGTTATGCCATCATTTGCAGAGTCGCTGGAAACCACTCTTCATAACGCATTGAAGCATGCTGGCGACCGCGCGCATGAATATGCAACGCTGGAGCATCTCCTGCTGGCGCTCATTGACGATGCGGACGCCGCAAAAGTCATGCAGGCTTGCGGCGTCGATCTCGGCGAACTTTCGGACATCATCATTACATATTTGGATACAGAGCTGGAAAGCCTGCGCGTGGAGGGCAAGGTTGACCCATCGCCGACAAGTGGTTTCCAGCGCGTTGTTCAACGCGCAATTCTGCATGTCCAAAGTTCCGGCAAAGACGTCGTAACCGGGGCAAATGTCCTAGTCGCTTTGTTTTCGGAACGCGAAAGCTATGCCGTATACTTCTTGCAACAGCAGGATATGAGCAGGCTAGATGCCGTATCTTATATTAGTCACGGCATTGGCAAGGACGGCAAGCTAGCCGAACCTCGGCCAGGTGCCGACGCTGATCTGAAAAACGAAGAGCCAGAAGACGCAAAGGCGAAAAAGGACAAGAAAGAAGGTGCGCTGGATCAGTTCACCGTCAATCTGAATGAAAAAGCCAAGCAGGGCCGCATTGATCCCCTGATCGGGCGAACGGCCGAAGTTGACCGTACCGTCCAAATTTTATGCCGCCGGTCTAAAAATAACCCCCTTTATGTGGGCGAGCCGGGCGTTGGGAAAACAGCGATTGCAGAAGGCCTTGCCCGACGCATCGTGGAAAAGCAGGTGCCTGAGGTTCTGTTACCAGCAGTGATCTATTCGCTCGACATGGGCGCGTTGCTGGCTGGAACGCGGTATCGCGGTGACTTTGAAGAGCGCTTAAAGGCAGTTGTGTCCGAACTGGAAAAGCTTCCGGATGCAATCCTGTTCATCGACGAAATCCACACGGTCATCGGCGCGGGCGCAACAAGCGGCGGGGCGATGGACGCATCGAACTTGCTAAAGCCCGCGTTGTCAGGCGGGACCATCCGTTGCATCGGTTCGACCACTTACAAGGAATTCCGGAACCATTTCGAAAAGGACCGCGCATTGCTGCGCCGGTTCCAAAAGATTGACGTCAACGAGCCAAGCATTGAGGACACGATCAAAATCCTTGCGGGCTTGCGCAGCGCATTTGAAGAGCATCACAAAGTTAAATACACCCCCGATGCCATCAAGGCCGCAGTGGAGTTGTCCTCACGCTACATTAATGACCGTAAGCAGCCAGACAAGGCCATCGACGTCATTGACGAAGTTGGTGCCATGCAGATGCTTGTTGCCCCGTCAAAACGCCGCAAACTGATCACAGCCCGCGAAATCGAAGCAGTTATCGCCACAATTGCTCGCATCCCGCCAAAGCAGGTTTCGACCGATGACAAGACTGCGCTTGGCACGCTTGAGGCAGATCTCAAGCGCGTGGTGTTCGGGCAAGACAAGGCGATTGAAGTGTTGGCGAGCGCCATCAAGCTCAGCCGTGCCGGCCTGCGCGATACCGAAAAGCCAATCGGCAGCTATTTGTTCAGTGGCCCGACCGGTGTCGGTAAAACCGAAGTCGCGCGGCAATTGGCGTCTATCCTTGGCATTCCGCTCAAGCGGTTTGACATGTCGGAATATATGGAGCGCCACAGCGTCAGCCGTCTGATTGGTGCGCCTCCCGGCTATGTAGGCTTTGACCAGGGCGGACTTTTGACCGATGCCGTCGATCAAAGTCCGCACAGCGTATTGTTACTCGACGAAATCGAAAAGGCGCATCCGGACCTGTTTAACATCCTGTTGCAAGTCATGGACAATGGCCGTCTGACCGACCATCACGGCAAGACAGTCGACTTCCGTAATGTCATTTTGATCATGACAACCAACGCGGGCGCCAGCGATATGGCGAAAGAAGGCATCGGTTTTGGCAACAATATCAGCAAAGAAGATGCTGGCGATGAGGCCGTGAAGAAGATGTTTGCGCCGGAATTTCGCAATCGCCTCGATGCGACGGTGCCATTCAGTTATCTGCCGACCGAAGTCGTCGCGCGCGTCGTTGACAAGTTCATACTGCAATTGGAACTGCAGCTTGCCGACCAAAATGTCCACATCAAGCTTGATGATGAAGCACGGGCCTGGTTGACCGAGCGGGGCTATGACAGACTTTACGGCGCGCGCCCGATGGGTCGTCTTATCCAGGAAAAGATCAAGCAGCCGCTGGCCGAAGAGCTGTTGTTTGGCAAACTCATTCATGGCGGCGAAGTTGCTGTACGCATCAAGAACGACCAGCCGGTATTTGAAGTGACGCCTGCGCCACCTAAGTCTGCCAAGCCCAAGCCGCCAAAGAAGAGTGCTGTTAAAAAGTCCAGCAAAGCCCGCTAGGCTGGGGACTTACTAAATCTGGCCGATTGGCAACAACTGGGCTGATGGCCCAATATCCTTAAACAATTCGGGTTCAGTTCCGGTCATCCAGACTTGCGCCTTAGTATCTGCCAACAACCCAAATAACGAAGCGCGTCTTGACGGATCGAGATGCGCCGCGACCTCATCCAACAACAAGATTGGCGGGGCATCGCGTTGCGCCGTTACAAGCGCCGCATGCGCGAGGATGAGGGAAAGCAGCAATGCCTTCTGCTCTCCTGTAGAACATTGCTCAGCGACCCGCCCTGAGGCGCTGTGCAATACTTCGAGATCGGCGCGATGCGGGCCAAGCAAAGTGCGCCCGGCAGCCGCGTCACGGTTACGTCCCTTGCGCCATGCAGACGCAAGATCGCCATCTACAGTTGCAACCTTATCGACCAATTTGATTTGCGGCGTGGCAAATGGTCCGGACGTTGTCGTTAGCAATTGTGTACTTAACGCCTCAATGACCCAAGCTCGGGCCGCCTGAATAAAGTTTCCGCTCTCCGCCATCTGCCCCTCAAGCGCATCTAACCAAAGTGGGTCGGCGGCAACACCGCCCGCCAAAAGCCGGTTGCGTTGTTGCATGGCCTTTTCATATCGACTGCTGTGCCGCGCGTGGCTCGGGTTTATCGCCAATACCAAGCGATCCAGAAACCGCCGTCGCGCGGCTGCGCCATCCGCAAACAAGCGGTCCATCGCCGGGGTTAGCCAGATAACCGACAGCCATTCGGCAAGGCTATTTATCGAAGCATTGCTCTCGTTCACCCGTACCTTGCGCCGTTCAGGCTGCTCTGCGCTGACGCCCGTGCCAATCACGTTGCCACCGGCGTGCGCAACGATAGCAAAGCCGCCGCTGCCCTCGTTGCGCACCATGTCAGACATGGCCGCTCGGCGAAGACCTCGGCCTGGCACCAACAGCGAAACTGCCTCCAAAACATTGGTCTTACCCGCGCCATTTGACCCGTGAAGTGCAATAAACTGTGCCACTGGCCGGATGTCCAGCGCAGCATGATTTCGAAAATCATTCAGGGTTAGTCGCGACAGCGTCATATCATGCGTCTGCTATAGTATGGCCGCTTTTGGTCAAGCGGCTATTGGCAATCTTCTACTACCAAATATTAGCATTATTTCCCAATATGTGAATTTATTCCAATATTGTAATTGTCCAAAAATGACATAAAATACTGATTTAAAAATATATATTCATTTTGGCATAGGCCGTGCAACGTAGTTCGCATAGCCGGAATGGTCCGGGACATCGAAAAGGAAATCAACATGACACAATATGCACGCACACAAGTTTTATCGGCTTTCGCAGCAGTCATCTGCGCATTCATCACCATCGGCATCAGCGTGGCACCTGCAGTTGCGCCCGCCGCAGCATTCATAGCATAACATAAACCCGCGTTTTGGAATTAGGGAGCAATTTAATGGCACGTTTAACACTTGATAAAGCCAACAAGAAAATTCTTGGCGTTTGCGCTGGCCTGGCAAACTGGACTGGCATGGATGCCATGATCATTCGTTTGATCTTCGCCGTTGCAACGGTTGTCGGCTTTGGTTCGCCGGTATTGATTTACATTTTGCTGGCGTTGATACTCGACTAACGGGCATAAAACCGCCGCCAGCGCGCTTGCGTGAAAGAAAAATGACTTGAACAACCCATCACAGATCGGCCCATCACAGACCGGATTGCGCAAAGAACTAGTAGCTGACGTCAACCGGCAACCGGGTTTACCTCGTAAATAAGCAGCCCAATGGATTTAAGTGGTCCTGACCCTAAGCAACTTTCCGCACGAATACCGAGCCCGCCGAATATCCCGCGCCGAACGAGCATATTAAGCCAATATCCCCCGCAGTGAGGTCTTCATTATGCTTGTGAAACGCAATGATCGAGCCGGCACTTGAGGTGTTGGCATAGGTATCAAGCACTGTGGGACTTTCATCCTCATTTGCTTCATGCCCCAAAACCTTTTGTGCGATCAGCCTGTTCATGCCCGTATTGGCCTGATGCAGCCACAATCGGCGCAAATTTGATCCCGATAGGCCCAAGCTTTCGGCATGCTCAACAATCATTTGCCCGACCATCGGCACAACCTCTTTAAACACCTTCCTGCCCTCTTGAACGAATAACTTGTCATTGCGCGGCCCGCTTTGGTTGACTGGGCCTTGCCCATGCGCGCGGTTGAGAAAACCAAAATTGTTGCGGATATTGTTCGAGAATTGCGTTTTCAGCCGCGTGCCCAAAATTTCCCAATGTTGTGCGGGCGCCATATCCTTTGCCTCAACTAATATTGCTGTGGCCACATCACCAAAGATGAAGTGGCTATCGCGGTCGCGCCAGTTAAGATGCCCTGAAGTAATTTCGGGATTTACGACCAATACCGAGCGCGCGTTGCCGCTGCGGATATAGTCCGCAGCAGTTTGAATACCAAATGTCGCGGACGAACACGCCACATTCATGTCGAAGCCAAAGCCGCGCTGCATACCAAGATCATGTTGGATCTCGACCGCCATGGCAGGATAAGCACGCTGCATATTCGATGCAGCGCATAAGACGGCATCTACATCTTCGATGCTCCGCTCGGCGCGCTCAAGCGCATCACGACATGCCGCAACAGCGATTTCGGCCATTAACGAAATCTGGTCATTGGGTCGTTCGGGGTAACGTGGCTCCATGATGTCGGGATCGACGATGGCACGCTTATCCATCACATGCCGGGATTTTATTCCGCTCGCCTTCTCGACAAATTCAACTGAGCTATGCGCGAGCGGCTCTGCGTCAGGGTTCGCCGCATTGTATCGGTCGGCATAGGCGTTGAAGCTTGCGACCAGTTCCTCGTTGCTGATGGTGTCCGATGGCGTAAACAATCCTGTCGACGAAATGACTGGAGTGGAACCGTGTGCATGTTGCGACATGTATTTTCCCGCGTTGATTTTTATTGCGTCCGGTTGCCTAGCCTTTGCGTATTTACGAAACAAGCCGTTTGAAATGCATTGCAACGGCGTTATGTGAGCGATGGGGGAGGAATATCTTAATGTCGTTGAATGAACGCCAGCCAAGCTGGTTGTCCCGGCTGTTTCGGCGGGCGCTGGTCGGTATATATAAACACGGCGGATGGCGGGCGCATGGCATCGTTCCGGAACCACGCAAATTCGTGCTCATTGCCGCACCGCACACCAGCAACTGGGACTTTGTCTATTTTTTAGGATTGACCGAAGACTTAGGAATTAAGCCACATTTCATGGCTAAAACCTCACTTTTCCGCTGGCCGTTTACCAACTTCATGCTCGATATGGGCGGCGTTCCTGTCGACCGCAGTTCAAACCGCAATTATGTGCAGCAGATGATCGATGAATTCGGCCGTCGCGACGAATTCATGCTGACCATCGCGCCAGAAGGGACGCGGGGCACCGTCAAGGCTTGGAAAACTGGATTCTACCACATTGCCGTGGGTGCAGGCGTACCGTTGGTATTGGGCATGATGGATTATGGTTCCAAAACCGGCGGGCTTGGGCCTGCCATCTGGCCAACAGGCGATTATAGAGCCGATATGGCAAAGGTTGCAGAAATCTACGCGAAGGTTAAACCAAAGCACCCTGCCAAAGGAATGACAGAGATATTTGCGAGGGACGATGCATGACTGATCTTGGTTCGACGATGCTTATCAATGCTGCGGCGTTGCTGACCGTGATTCTTGCCTTATGGGCTTACTCCGTCAAAATTCGGGATGTGTCATTCATCGATGCCTTTTGGGCATTCGGGATGGTGTTACTGGCTTGGGCGACATGGGCGCAGTCAAGCGCGCCGGGCGCACGGTCGCACCTGCTGCTTGGTCTGACCAGCCTGTGGGGCTTACGTCTCACATTCCATCTGTGGACACGCTGGCGGGCGCATGGCGAAGACCCACGCTACGCGAAAATTATGGGCAGCGTCATGGAAAAGAAAGGCTGGAGCTGGAGCAAGACATCGCTTCTGTCGGTGTTTCTCACCCAAGCGCCACTGCTCTTCATAACCGCCCTACCCGCGCAACTTGGGATTTGGGCAAGCGAAGGCGGGCGCTCAGTGTTGGGCCCGTTGGCATTCTTCGGGACCATCATTGCGATCATCGGCATATTGTTTGAAACCATCGGTGATGCGCAGCTTAACGCATTCCGCGCCAATCCGGCAAATAAGGGCAAGGTTCTTAATACCGGCCTGTGGCGCTATACGCGTCACCCCAATTATTTTGGTGATGCCTGCACATGGTGGGGCATCTGGCTCATCGCGTGCGAAGTAGGGCTGGCCGGATGGATTAGCGTCATTGGTCCGATATTCTTGACATTCACCCTGACGCGATGGTCGGGAAAGCCATTATTGGAACGTGGCATGAAGAAGACGCGGCCCGAATATGCTAATTATGTCGCCCGTACATCGGGTTTCTTGCCCCTACCGCCAAAGCGCAAATAATCAGGCGACCACTCCAAACAAGTCGTGTTCGTCAGCGTCTTCAATGTTGACCATCACGACATCACCCGCTTTCAAAGTTGGTGCGACATCGCGCAGATAGACATGGCCGTCGATCTCAGGTGCATCGGCCTGCGACCGTCCGGTCGCACCGATGCTGTTGTCTTCGTCCACGTCGCCGATTTCGTCGATGATTACGGGGATGCTGCGGCCAACCTTTGCCGCAAGCTTGGCGGCGCTGATCGCGGCGGTTTTCGCCATGATACGATGGAACCGCTCTTCTTTAACTGCTTCCGGCACTGGGTTGGGCAGATTGTTCGCCTGCGCGCCGTCCACCGGTTCAAAGCGGAACGCGCCGACACGATCTAACTGGGCTTCCTCTAGCCAATCGAGCAGATATTCAAAATCGGCTTCAGTTTCGCCAGGAAAGCCGACAACAAAACTCGAACGTATCGCGATGTCTGGTGCAATACTGCGCCATTTGCGGATGCGTTCAAGTACTTTTGCCTCATTGGCTGGCCGTTTCATGGCCTTGAGGACATTGGGTGCCGCATGCTGGAACGGGATGTCGAGATAAGGCGTCAAATACCCTTCAGCCATTAACGGAATGACATCATCCACATGCGGGTAAGGGTAAACATAATGCAGCCGGACCCATGGCGCGACGCCATCACTGGTGCGCAAGCCGCCCAATTCGCGCGCAAGGTCGGTCATATGTGCACGCACCTCACGTCCCTTCCAAGCGCGCGGTTCATGCCGCGTATCCACCCCATAAGCGGATGTGTCTTGCGAAATGACCAACAGCTCTTTGGTGCCAGCGGAAACAAGCTTCTCCGCCTCACGCAGCACAGCGTCAATCCGGCGGCTTGCAAGCTTTCCGCGCAGGGTCGGAATAATGCAGAACGCGCAACTGTGGTTGCAGCCTTCGGAAATTTTCAAATAGCTGTAATGGCGCGGCGTAAGCTTCAATCCGCCTTCAGGCACAAGATCAACGAACGCACCGCGCGTCGGCGGCGCCGCTTCATGGACCGCCGATACGACAGCCTCATATTGATGCGCGCCCGTAATCGCTAACACATCGGGAAAGCGCGCGCGGATGACATCGGCTTCGTTGCCCATGCAGCCCGTCACGATGACACGGCCATTTTCCGCGATAGCCTCGCCAATAGCTTCCAGGCTTTCTTCCTTTGCAGAATCGAGAAAACCGCACGTATTGACGAGCACGACATCGGCACCGGCATAATCGGGCGACAGGCCATAGCCATCTGCACGCAGTTTGGTGAGAATCCGTTCGCTATCGACCAGCGCCTTGGGGCAGCCAAGCGATACCATGCCGACCTTGGGCGCTGCTTTAATTACTGTTGCCATGATGATGGGCCGCATAGCGGGTTTCGGTGCGCTTGTCACGGCTAGTGAACAAGCGCATGATTAAGGCGCGAAATGACGAAAGGGATATGGATGGCAAACGCAAATCTGTTGGCGATACTTGTGGCCGCCGCGACGGGCTTTTTGATTGGTGGCTTATGGTATGGGCCATTGTTCGGTAAAGCGTGGATGGCGGAGCATGGATTTACCGAGGAGCAACTGCGCGGTGGCAATATGCTGAAAATCTACGGCCTGACCTTTGCCTTTTCGGTGCTATCGGCCGTTTTCCTTGGCCATTTACTAGCATTTTTTGATACAAATGCACGTTCTACACTGATGATATCTGTCGGCATTTCGCTTGGCTATATTATCCCCGCCATTGGCACCAATTATCTGTTTTCGCGCAAATCGGGCCGGTTGTTCGCGATTGATGCGGGGTATTGGCTCGTGTTTTACGCGGCAATGGGATTGGTTTTTCTGTTACTTGGGCATTAGGGTCAGGACCACTTAAATTCACCTTCGCGGTTTGAGGCCATTTTGACGCCGCGAAGGCGGATTTAAGTGGTCCTGACCCTAAGCTTCTGAAGGGATGATCTGCACGAGCAAATCGCCGGCTTCCAATTTTTGCGCTTCGGGCTGCCAAAAGCCAAAGTTCACGCCGTTACGGTAAATGCGGAGGCCAATTCCCTCGGGCAAATCGCGTAAGCTTTTGCCAACTTCGCTTGGCGTTACTTCACGTTCCTTGATAATGACCTCGCCGCCGACAGACGCCAAATCTGTCAAATATTCCGAAATATGTTCGCCATGGCACGAACTGGCCAACAACAACCCGGTAAAACTGACCGGATTGATAACCGTCGTTGCCCCGGCCTGACGCGCGAGCAATTCGTTATCGTCAGCACGTATAACGACGCTGATTGGCACATTGGGCGACAGATGGCGAACAGTCAGCACCATCAAGATTGACGCATCATCGCGTCCGGCAGAAACAATCACCGACGACGCCTGCTTAATGCGAACGGCGTTTAGAATTTCGTCTCGCGTGCCATCACCGCACAAAATATTGCAACCCAGATATTCTGCCTCGGCAAGCCGTTCCTCGCTGCAATCAATTACCACGATGTCTTTGGGCTTGGTTCCGCGCTTGATGAGCTCATTAACGGCTTGCGAACCGCTGATGCCGAAACCCAATGTCACAATATGTCCGGACAAGGTTTGCTGAATCTTTTTCATGCGCCATTTTTCCCAACTGCGTTTGATGACAAAGTTATAGGCTGTACCTACGAAAATAAAGATGACGGCAATGCGTACTGGCGTCACGATAATCGCTTCGATAAAGCGTGATCGGTCTGAGACAGGGGCAATGTCGCCAAATCCCGTCGTCGTGACCGAAATCATCGTGAAATAGATGACATCCAGAAAGCTGATTACACCGTCATGATTGTCTTTCAAACCAGCCCTGTCAAACCAGTGAATGATGGTGACCATCACAATCAGGAAGAACGCCAGCGATAGCCGAAGGAGCACGTCCGCCCATACCGGCAACTTGCTTGCACGGCGAAGCGCTACTCTGAATTTGGAAGGGACGTCAGGATCAGCCATGAATGGACCCATATAGCTTAGAGAACTTACCTCCGGCAGGGCTTGTGGACTTCGACACTGCCATCAACCTCAACTGCATCCTCGACCCCCTTAGCCGCCATATCTTTGCTGCAATGTTCCCAAAGATTCATGGTGCGTCAGGTCAAGTTGCAGGGGGGTCACGGCAATATAACCATCTTCAATAACCTCAAGGTCGGTGTCATGGCCCGGCGTGTGCAACATGCCATGGAGGCCAAACCAATAATAATCATATCCGCGCGGATCAGTACCTTTGACAATTGACCCACGACTATAGTCGTGAAAACCCTGACGTGCGACTTTGATCCCCTTCACGTCTTGCGGCAGCAGAGGCGGAAAGTTGATGTTGGTCAATGTCCGCGGCGTATTTGGCATATCGAGCAACGGGCGAAGGACGCGTTCGCCCCATGCTTCCGCCGCCGAAAAGGGGACAGCGTCGGCCATGCCTTCTTTGCTATAGACTTGGCTCAGTGCGATAGAACGAATGCCCGCCAACGCCCCTTCCATCGCGGCAGACACAGTGCCGGAATAGGTAATGTCATCCCCCAAATTGGCACCACGGTTCACGCCGGACAGGATCAGGTCAGGTTTCGCATCCTTCATGATCACGCCAATGCCAAGCATTACGGAGTCCGTAGGCGTGCCTGCAACCGAGTAATGCTTATCCCCATGCTGGCGAATGCGCACAGGCTTAGTCAAGGTAAGCGAATGACCGGCGCCCGAGTTTTCCTCCGCAGGCGCAACGATCCATATATCATCGCTGATCGTGCGGGCAATCGCCTCCAACACCTTAAGGCCTGGCGCATTCACGCCATCATCATTGGTCAACAATATACGCATCAAACGGTCGCCTCCAACTTTCTAAGCCCGCCCATATAGGACAGCAAAGCCGCCGGAACAGAGACGCTACCATCGGCCTGCTGATGATTTTCAAGTACCGCAACGAGTGTGCGGCCAACCGCAAGGCCGGAGCCGTTCAGAGTGTGAACAAATACATTGCCCTTGCCTTCGGCTGGCCGATAACGGCTATTCATCCGACGTGCCTGCCAGTCACCGCAATTCGAGCAGCTAGAGATTTCACGGTATAGCCCTTGGCCCGGCAACCAGACCTCGAGATCATAGGTCCGCCGGGCGCTTGCGCCCATATCACCTGTGCAGAGCAGCATCTTTCGATACGGCAATTCAAGCGCTTGCAATATGCCTTCGGCGCTTTGCACCATGCGTTCATGCTCTGCCGCGCTGTCTTCGGGCCGGACGATGGAAACCAGCTCCACCTTTTCAAACTGGTGCTGGCGAATGAGGCCCTTGGTATCGCGGCCGGCGGCGCCAGCTTCGGATCGAAAACATGGGGTCAGCGCCGTCAGCCGGATCGGCAGGGCGCTTTCGTCCAAAATCTGTTCCCGCACGCTGTTGGTCAACGACACTTCAGCAGTAGGAATCAGCCAGCGGCCATCGGTTGTCTGAAAATTGTCTTCGGCAAATTTCGGAAGCTGCCCGGTTCCAAACAAAGATTCCTGTCGCACCAAATAAGGCGTAGCGCACTCGGTATAGCCGCGCTGCGTAGTCTGATGGTCGAGCATGAATTGGCCAAGCGCGCGGTTCAAGCGCGCCATCTGCCCCCGCATGAAGGTGAACCGCGCGCCCGAAATGGCAACACCGGTTTCAAAGTCCAGACCAAGGGCGGGACCGATATCAGCATGGTCGCGGGGTTCGAAATCAAACTCCCGTGGTTCGCCCCAGCGGGCAATTTCGATATTCCCGGTCTCATCTGTGCCATCGGGGGTGTCAGCAGCGGGCAAATTCGGTAAACCCGCAAGCAATGCGTCGAGTTCGATGCCCACCGCACGTTCGCGTTCTTCCAACTGCGGCAAAATATCTTTTAACTGGGCAACTTCGGCCTTTAACACCTCCGCCGTTGCGGTATCGCCCTTGCCCATGGCTGCGCCGATGGATTTTGACGCATCGTTGCGGCGGGCCTGCGCATTTTGCATCTCAGTCAAGATTGCGCGCCGGTTTTCGTCCAAAGCGAGGATAGACGCGGCAACGGGTTCAGCGCCCCGGCGCATCAATGCAGCATCAAAGTCTTTTGGATTTTCACGGATATATTTTAGGTCATGCATGACGGCAGGCTATGCCCCGCGAGTGGCGGTTTCGCAATGAAAAAGGGCGACGCAAAGTAGGCGGCGTTTGCGCGGCACTTACACAATGTGGCTTGCCATCATTTTCTTAGCGGAGCGACTGCCCGCACAAAGAAGCAACGGATGCTTTCGAAGCGAACTGAGCAATTGAACGCGAAATTGCCCATGCATAAAACGCAAACCAGTCTGCGTTTGGACACTTTCCAAAGCTTTTGCCCAATTGACGACACCACGTCACATTTGGCTTGTGCCGCATTTGGCCCGAGTCTATAGCGCCGCCAAGTGTGGATTGGACGCAGACTACTTCGTTCTGGAGGGGCTGCCCTGGGGGTGGAGAATTACGATGGGCGTGAGCGCCAAGCCTCAAGATACGACCAACGAAACAAACGCTGCTGACTTTGGCTTCGACGATTCATATGTTCCTGGCGACGACGAGCCATTTATGAACGATCGGCAATTAAGATATTTTGAAAAGCAGCTCGTTGACTGGAAAAATAGCATCTTGGCGGAGGCACAAGGAACGCTGAACCAGCTTCAGGATGGCCCCATGCGTGAGCCAGATCTCAACGATCGCGCTTCGAGCGAAACCGATTGGGGTATAGAGCTTCGTACCCGCGACCGCCAACGTAAGCTTATCGCCAAAATCGAGGCCGCCTTGCGTCGCATCACTGAGGGCGAATATGGTTACTGCCAAGTGACCGGCGAGCCTATTTCGCTCGCACGCCTGCGCGCCCGTCCGATTGCAACAATGACCCTCGAAGCGCAGGAGCGCCACGAACGGCAAGAACGCGTTTCACGCGACGATTAAAAGGCGCTTCAGCTTACCACGGTTGGTTAAAATTACCGCAGAATGCTGGGGAAGTAGGTCGCATTAACCTTTTGGCGATGTTTTGATGCCAGTGTGCAAGGCCGAATTAACACTAATCTTGTTTGGCGCTGTAATATGGACGACCCATTAAGCGATACATTATTCTCTGATGCAAAGCGTAGCGTGAATCGCGATAGCCTTTTGCTGACGGCAGTATTACGTTTTCCAAATACACAAGAAGAACGGCCCGTACGCATCCGAAATCTGTCCGCCGGTGGCTTAATGGCCGAACTCCCAACTGGCCCAATGCGCGGCGAGCTTGTCGAAGTGAACCTGCACAACATTGGTTGGGTCAGTGGGCGAATAGCGTGGGTCACCGAGGGGCGCGTGGGCATCGCGTTCGAAAATCCGATCAATCCGAAAGATGCGCGCAAACCCGTTGCGGTCTCCGAATTGGATATCCCGCCTTATCTTAAGAAACTGAACGCAACGACTATCCCCGGCAAACTGCGCCGAGCCTAATCAGTCGTCGAGGCAGTAAATGTCGACAGGCACGACAATTTTGTCAAGCACGCGGCCAACCGGATAGGTCGACTTTCCACCCTGTTCGATTGCCGTTTCAAGCACTTTGCGCTTATCGGCACCGTTGATCACCAAAATCGCGGTCCGCGCCGCGCCAATGGCTGCGCCTGTTAATGTCACCCGATTGACGGGCGCTTCGGGTGGTAACGGATCGGGCGCAACGCCTACAGCGCGCACATCTTTGCCGCTGTCCATCGCCGATTCCAAATCAGGACCGGGGAAGATTGATGCCGTATGACCGTCTGTGCCCATGCCGAGCCAGACCAAATCCGGCGGCCAGTGGAGGTCCGCCAACCGTGCATTCGCCGCGCTGCCCGCCAGTTTATGATCGGCGGCATCACTTGCGATTGGCAACACCCGCGCACCTTTTGGAATGAAGATTTTGGCAATCATCGCCACATTGGACAAGGGATTGTCCACAGGTACCAATCGGTCATCGGTTGGGATAATCGTAACATTTTTCCAACGAATATTGGCTTGAGCAAGCTTTTCCAAAATCGGTTTAGGCGTTGAGCCGCCGGGGAATGCCACCAATGCCTGACCACGGGCATCCAATGCGCTTTCGATGATGAAGCTGACGTCGCCGACAACGGCCTCAATCAGATCTTCCGCAGCGTCAAAATCCCACCATTCGATTTCTTCGGCCATATGCCTTGCGTCTCCGTTAGTTCCGTAATGCCGATGCGGCACGCGCTGCCGATTCAATCGCGGCAACATCTGGAATGCCTTTACCAACAAGCCAGCTACCGCCAACACATAAAATTTCCGGCACCGCCAACCAATCTGCCGCTGTGTCCTGTTTTATACCACCCGTTGGGCAAAATTGGCACTGGCCGAATGGACCAATGAGAGCCTTGAGCGCGGGAAGGCCACCATTAGCCTCTGCCGGGAAGAATTTGAAATGCTTCAGTCCCAAATCTAGCCCGCGCATGATGTCGCTGGCACTGGCGATGCCGGGCAAGAACGGTATGCCTTTGGCGATGGCGGCCTTACCCAAATTGTTGGTGAGGCCAGGCGATACAATGAACTCAGCGCCAGCGGCGATCGCGCATTCGAGACCGGGTACATCGATGATAGTGCCAGCGCCGACAATCGCGCCGGGGACCTTCTTCATCTCGACAATCGCGTCCAAGGCCGCAGCGGTGCGCAAGGTGACCTCAAGCACGCGAAGCCCTCCTGCCACTAGCGCCTGCGCTATATCACGCGCATGCGCGGCATCTTCAATGACCAACACCGGAATAACGGGCGCGGTGCGCATGATTTTTTCTATTGCGACCATATGGTGTAAATCCTCAAATATATTGCTGGGCGTAGGCGGCCGCTGCGCCAAAAAGGCCGGGTTGGGGATGTGTGATCAGTTTTACCGGGATGGCGGACATCAGCCCTTCGAAGCGGCCCTTTGCGCGAAACCGTTCGGCAAAGCCCGAACGGATGAGGCTATTTTTGATCCGTAAGCCCAGCCCGCCCGCAATCACAACGCCAGCAAACCCTCCCTGCGCGAGCGTAATGTCACCTGCCACACTGCCAAGCGATAGACAGAAGCGGTCAACCGCTGCGGCGGCAAGGCTGTCCTCGCCTGACATTCCCATTTGCCACAAGGTCTTGTCATCATATTGCTGGACCGCACGCCCCTCAATCCCGGCAAGCGTTTCATAGAGATCAACAAGGCCTGGTCCAGACACCACGCGTTCGATCGATACCCGGCGGTAACGTTTGCGCAACCGCGCCAAAACAGCGTCCTCAATCGCATCTAGCGGGGCGAAATCGATATGCCCGCCTTCGGTCGCCTGCACATTATAGGTGCTGCCCCTGCGCCAGACATGTGCCACGCCAAGACCAGTTCCCGGCCCTATAATGCTCAACGTGCCGTCCGTAGCAAAGTCCTGATCCGGCCCCGTCAAATGCTGAAAGTGCTCTGGCCCCGCCTGCGCAACTGCATGGCCCACCGCGCCGAAGTCATTGACGATGACAAAGCTGTCGACGTCCAATTTCTCGCACACCATCGAACGGCGGATGATCCATGGATTGTTGGTAAACTTGATGACATCGGCGTCCACTGGCCCCGCAATCGCAATTGCCGCCCCGCGGGGAAGTGGCGCACCATTGATCCGTTCAAATTCCTGCCACGCCGTCTGGAAACTCGCATGTTCAGCGGTTTTCAGCGTCACCGCTTCGCCCAAGGCAAGCACGCGGCCGTCCATAACTTCGGCAATTGCGAAGCGGGCATGGGTTCCGCCGATATCGACAGCGACGATAGCCGTCATAGTCCAGCAACCGCCAACATGGCCGACCCGCCTTTCTCCGCCTCATCCGCGCCGGCCTGCATCAACGCGAACAGCTCACGCCCGGTGCCAATATGCCGTGCGGGCGTCGGCGCTGGCGCGCGGGCCGCCCAAATATCTGCGTCGACCAGAACCGACAATGTTCCGGTATTCGCGCAGAGCCGAATGATATCACCATCCTGAAGCTTGGCGATAGCTCCGCCGCGCGCGCCTTCCGGACTTAAATGGATCGCGGCAGGCACTTTGCCCGACGCGCCGGACATGCGGCCATCGGTTACGAGCGCCACATTAAAGCCCTTATCCTGCAACACGCCTAAGGGCGGGGTCAGCTTGTGCAATTCGGGCATGCCGTTCGCGACGGGCCCTTGGAAACGGATGACGACAATGACATCACGATCCAATTCGCCCGCCTTGAATTCTGCCAATGCGTCATTCTGGTCATGAAACACGCGGACGGGCGCTTCTATGGTCCAGCGGGCAGGATCGACTGCGCTGGTCTTAAATGTTGCGCGGCCCAAATTGCCCGTCACCAAACGCATCCCGCCATCGGGGCTAAACGGCGCAGACGGAGGCCGCAGCATAGTCTCGTCGGCAGTAACTGCTGGCGCATCTCGCCAGACAAGCTGGTCATTCTCCAACATTGGTTCACGCCCGTAATCAGACAAATCATTGCCTGCGACCGTCATAATGTCGCGGTGTAAAAGGCCCGCATCAATCAGTTCGCGAATAACATAACCCATGCCGCCCGCCGCGTGGAAATGGTTCACATCGCCAGAGCCATTTGGATAGACCCGCGCAATGAGCGGCACAGCAGAGGACAGTTGGTCCAAATCTGCCCAATCAATAATGATCCCCGCCGCCCGCGCGATTGCCGGAATATGCAGTGCATGGTTGGTTGAACCACCCGTTGCGAGCAAACCAACACATGCGTTCACAATAGCCTTTTCATCCACGCAAAGGCCCATGGGACGATAATCATCGCCATCCCACCCAATTTTACTCAGGCGATGGACGGCGGCACGGGTCAATTCGGTCCGCAATTTCGTGCCGGGGTTGATAAAGGCGGAACCGGGTATATGCAGCCCCATCACTTCCATCATCATCTGGTTTGAATTTGCGGTGCCGTAAAAGGTGCAGGTGCCCGCGCTATGATAAGACGCGGCCTCCGCCTCAAGCAATTCGGCGCGGCCCACTTTGCCCTCGGCATAAAGCTGCCGAACGCGTTGTTTTTCCTTGTTGGCAAGGCCCGACGGCATGGGCCCGGCTGGCACAAGGATGGTCGGCAAATGGCCGAAGCGCAAAGCGCCGATCAACAGACCAGGCACAATCTTGTCGCAAATGCCCAGCATCGCGACGCTTTCGAACATGCCATGGCTCAGACCTACCGCCGTTGCCATCGCGATTACGTCGCGGCTGAACAACGACAGCTCCATCGAATCCTGCCCCTGCGTGACACCATCGCACATGGCAGGCGTTGATCCTGCAACTTGCGCGGTAGCGCCAACCTCACGCGCGAAAATTTTCATCTGCTCTGGATAACGGCCATAAGGCTGATGCGCGGAGAGCATATCGTTATACGCGCTGATAATGCCGATATTCATTGCCTTGCCATCGCGGATCGACGCCTTGTCCTCGCCACTGGCGGCAAAGCCATGCGCAAGGTTACCGCAGCTTAAAACCGGGCGGTTAACACCAGCGTCGCGTTGCTTGGCGATCAGGTCGAGATAGGCCTGACGCCCCGGCTTGGAGCGTTCAATAATCCGCGCAGTGACGGCCTCAATGGTGAAGTGCAATTTACTCATGCCAGCTCACTCCATCGCGTTCAGTCAGCGCAATCGCCGCATTCGGACCCCAGCTTCCCGCGCCATAGGCCTTCGGCTTAAGTGCCGTGGCGTTCCACAACGCCCGTATGGCATCGATCCATGCCCACTGTGCCTCAACTTCATCCCGGCGGACAAATAGCGTCTGGTCGCCTTCTATGAGGTCGAGAAGCAGTCTTTCATACGCGATCCGCCTGCGCGATCCGGCAAAGGCTGCCGTTAGCGACAAATCCAGCGGCACTTCGCGCAAAGTAACCCCGCCCCGGTCCAGTCCGGGTTCTTTTGCCATCACCAACAACCGCACATATTCCTCCGGCTGCAAACGGATGATAAGCGTATTGGCCTCAAGTTTACCGCCACGGTCGCGGAATACATTGTGCGGCACGGGCTTGAATTGGATAACAATTTCGCTGCGCCTTTCGGGCAGGCGTTTGCCGGTGCGGAGGAAAAACGGAACACCCTGCCAACGCCAATTGTCGACATAAGCCTTTATCGCCACAAATGTTTCGGTGTCGGACGCTTTACCCAGATCGCTTTCGTAGCTTTTGACCGCATCGCCTTGGACTGCGCCTTCGGTATATTTACCTGTCACAACGTCGCCTTCGGCCACAGGACGGAGCGCGCGCAGAACCTTGACCTTTTCGTCACGAATGGCGGTGGCATCAAGGCTGGCGGGTGGCTCCATCGCGGTCAGTGCGAGCAATTGCAGCATATGGTTCTGCACCATGTCCCGCAGCGCGCCCGTATCATCGTAAAAGCCCGCGCGCCCCTCAAGTCCGACAGTCTCGCTCACGGTAATCTGCACATGTTCGATGGCATTGGCATTCCACAATGGTTCAAACAACATATTGGCAAAGCGTAACGCCATCAGGTTCTGAACGGTTTCCTTGCCCAGATAATGGTCAATGCGGAAGGTGCGTTTTTCGGGGAATACGGCATTGACGGCGTCATTGATGTGGCACGAGGACGCAAGATCATTGCCCAAGGGTTTTTCGAGACCAATACGGACATTCTCGCCCGAAAGCCCGGCATAATGTAGGCCCTTGATCGTCGCTTCGAACAAAGACGGCGCTGTGGACAGGAAGATCGACACCCCCCCCGAGATATCACCAATTGTCGCCGCCAGCTCGGCAAAGCCATCAGGATTGGACGCATCCAGCGCGACATAATGCAAACGCAGCAAGAAGGCATCAATCAACCCTTCGGCCTTGCGATCATCGGGTAGAAATTCGCACAATGCCGCACGCGCCATGTCGCGGAAGGCGTCGTCGGTCAGGGGACTTCGGGCGGTGCCAAATATCCGCAAGTTCGGATCGATCAAGCCATCGGCATGCAATGCGTATAAGGACGGCAGCAGCATTCGGCGCGAAAGGTCGCCCGTCGCCCCGAACAGCAGCAAGGTTGAACTATGGTCGCGCATTCCGTCGATCTCCTGGCAAGGCACCAGACAATCGCCTTGCAATTCGTCCCTCCCTTTATCCGGAAGCGGCGGGGCGTCTAGCGCTTATTCGTATGCAAGACTTAGGGTCAGGACTACTTAAATCCACCTTCGCGGCGTCAAAATGGCAAAGATATCGACGGAAAATGTCCGCCGCAGGCAGTTATTCTGCCTGCAAGGGCATTTTGCTTTAAGATCGAAGCCATTTTGGCG
>Ga0208595_1000187_pt1 | contig 23782 bp, 24 predicted proteins | sample LakMenEpi28Jun11_FD_150742 | JGI IMG/M metagenome (GOLD analysis project Ga0208595, IMG submission 150742) | Freshwater microbial communities from Lake Mendota, WI - 28JUN2011 deep hole epilimnion (SPAdes) | ecosystem: Environmental > Aquatic > Freshwater > Lake > Epilimnion/Euphotic zone ...
CCACCGCCACGGAGGCTTAGCCTAGGACATCGTTCATCGCGTCGATGAGCTCCTGCATGGTCTCGGGGGTTTCGTTGCCCATGTTGGAGATGCGGAAGGTGAGGCCTTTGATCTTGCCGTAGCCGCCGTTGATGACGAAGCCGTGCTTGGACTTGAGGGTCTTGATGAAGGCCGATTGGTCGAAGCCGGGTGGCGTGTGGAAGCAGCTGAGGGACACTGAGCGATTGCCTTCGGGAGCGAAGTGCTTGAAGTCGTGGCGCGCGGCCCACTCGTGGATCATCGCGTTGTTTTTCTTGTGGCGTGCGAAGCGTTTATCGACGCCTTCGTTTTCGATCACGCTGAGGATGTGTTGGAGTCCGAAGATCAGCGAGATGGCAGGCGTCGATGGTGTATTGTTTTTTTCGGCGTTTTTCGCGAATTCGATGAAGTCGAAATAGTAGCCGCGGTTGGGCATGCTTTTCGCGCGTTCGATGGCGGCCTCCGAGCAGGAGAACACCGTGAGGCCTGGTGGTAGGGCGAGGGCCTTTTGCACGCCGGCGAGAAGAACATCGATGCCGAGCGCATCCATGTTGATCGGCACGGCGGAGAATGATGAGACCGAGTCGACCACCAGCAGAACGCCGGGGAAGGATTTAACCACTTTGGCGATGCCGGCGAGGTCGTTGAGCACACCGGTGGAGGTTTCGTTGTGGATGAGCGTGACGAGATCGAATCCGCCTTCCTCAAGTTTCGCGCGGACGGCTTCGGGCGAGATTGCTTCGCCCCACTCGACTTGGATTTTTTCGGCGGCGATGCCCATCTTGTTGGCGACATCGAACCACTTATCGGAGAAGGCACCGCAGCAAAGCGTGAGGGCTTTTTTCGCGCAGAGGTTGCGTAGCGAGGCTTCCATCACGCCCCATGCGGAGGAGGTTGAAAGGAAAAACGGGCGGCTGGTACCGGCGAGTTGCTTAAGCACCGGTTGGGTCGATGCGTAGAGGGCTTCGAATTCAGCGCCGCGGTGACCGATCATCGGCTGGCTCATGGCGGCGAAGGTTTCTTTGGAAACATCGATGGGTCCTGGAATGAAGAGTTTGGCCATGGGGGTGTGTGATTGAGTTGGTAGGTGTGTGGAAAAAATCAGGGGAGGAGATTGTACGAATCGAGCAGCGCGCGGAGCTTGGCCGAGGCCTCGGATGTGAGAGGTGCGAGTGGCAAGCGAAGCTCGGGCGAGCAGTGGCCTTGGAGGGCGACGGCGGATTTGATCGGCACCGGGTTCACGTCGAGTGTCATCAGGCCGTGCATGAGCGGATAGTATTTTTTCTGTAGCTCGAGTGCTTCGTCGAAGAAACCGTTGAGGCAGGCGTGGACGAGGCGTGCCATGACATCGGGAATGATATTGGCGGCGACCGACACCAGACCGGTGGCACCGCATGAGATGAAGGGCAGCGTGAGTGGGTCATCACCGCTGAGGATGGTGAAATTCTCCGGCACTGCTTGGACGAGTTGGTTGATGCGATCGACCGAGCCGCCGGCTTCCTTGATCGCGATCACATTCGGGCAATCGGCAGCGAGTCGGGCGGTGGTTTCAGGAGAAATTTCCACGACCGAGCGTCCGGGCACGCTGTAGAGCATGATGGGCAGGCTCGTTTCGCGCGCGATGGTTTTGAAGTGCTGGTAGAGGCCTTCCTGCGAGGGCTTGTTGTAGTACGGGCAGACTTGAAGTGAACCGGTGACGCCGAGTTTTTCCGCTGCTTGCGTGAGCTCGATCGCCTCGCTGGTAGCGTTGGCGCCGGTGCCGGCGATCACTTCGCAGCGGCCTGCGGCAAACTTCACGGCGAGGCGGATTGCTTCGAGGTGTTCCTTCGTATCGAGAGTTGGTGACTCGCCGGTGGTGCCGACTGGCACGATGCCGTCGATGCCGGCGGCGATTTGCCGTTCGATGAGGGCCTCGAAGGCCGGGACATCAATGGAGCCGTCGCGAAATGGAGTGATCAGAGCGGTGTGGGTGCCGGAGAAACGCATGACCGGCAGACCATGAACCATCCCCGGCAGAGGTCAAAGCCCTATCCGCGTGGGGATGCAAAAAATCCTTTTTTGAGCATTCGCATCCGGGGTTTGAGCCAAAAGAAAAAGCCTTTCCGGAATGACCGGAAAGGCTTTTTTTGTTCATCGGTGCATGCCGTGCATGCGCCGCGATGGGAATCAGAGAGCCATGTCCTTGAGCTTCTTGAGCGGACGGATGCGAACCACGGTGGTGGCTGGCTTGGCCTTGAACATCACTTCTTCCTTGGTGAAGGGGTTGATGCCCTTGCGTGCCTTGACGGCAGGCTTGCGAACGGTGGTGACCTTGAGAAGGCCGGGGAGAACGAATTCTCCAACAGCGTTTTTCTTGATGTGACCTTCGATCACGCCGGTAAGCGCTTCGAGAACCGAAGCCACTTGCTTGCGGCTGAGCTCGGTGCTGGTTGCGATGCTGTCGACGATCTGGGTCTTCGAGTACTTGTCTTTAACGGTGGTAGCTTTGGTTGCCATGCGTTTGAAATGCTGGAAACGCTCGGCGATGTCAAGCCTCCGAATAATTTTTTACACTTAAAAAATAGGGTTTTTTTGAAAGGCTTGCGTGGTGAAATTTTAAAAAATTCGCATCACTCATCAAGCGAAGATGGTTGGCAAGCGATCGGTCGCGGTTAGGGTGGGTCATGCGAATCGACATCGTGACACTTTTTCCCGAGGTGGCCATGGCGCCATTGAGTGATTCGATCATCCAGCGTACGCGTGCGGCGGGCTTGGTCGAGGTGGTGGGGCACCAGTTGAGAGATTGGTCGGAGGACAAGCACCGGCGTGTGGATGAGGCGCCCTGTGGTGGCGGGCAGGGAATGGTGTTGCGGCCGGAGCCCCTGTTTGCGGCGGTGGAGGCATTGAGGGGGGCGAAGACACGCGTGATTTTGATGACACCTCAAGGCAGGCCTTTCAAGCAGGCGGTGGCGCGCGAACTTGCGGGCGAGGAGCATCTGTTGATTTTGTGCGGTCACTATGAAGGGGTGGATCAGCGGGTGATCGAGGCCTTGGTGGACGATGAAATTTCCATTGGGGATTACATTCTCACCAATGGTGCCTTGGCGGCGGCGGTGCTGTGTGATGCGGTGATACGGCTCTTGCCCGGGGCCTTGGGTGATGAGCGTTCGGCGCAGGATGAATCATTTTCGCAGCCGGATTTGTTGGAGGCGCCATGCTACACTAAGCCCTTGGACTTCCGTGGGATGAAGGTGCCAGAGGTGCTGGTTTCCGGGCATCACGAGCGGATCCGCCAGTGGAAAGAAGAGCAGGCCGAGCAGAGGACGCGGGTCATGCGGCCCGATCTTCGCCCGGGCGCTGATTGAACCTGACGCGCGGGGCTGTGGGAAAATGCGTGCTTTTGGCGCGAAAATGTGCGTGAAATCCCCTGTGAGCACGAACATGGCATTGGGAAAAAATGGTGAGGTCGAGGATCCGCCGCGGGTTGAGCCTGCGACGATCGAGGACCTGCCGGCGCTGACCGAGTTGGTGATGGAGTTGTTTTCGCGTTCGGGTGATTTTTCGCCGGATCGCACGCTGCAGGAGCGGGGCTTGAGGTTGATCCTTGAGCAACCGAGCCGCGGTCGCATCTTTGTGGTGCGCAACAAGGATCGGATCTTTGGCATGGTGAATTTGCTTTTCACGATTTCCACCGCGCGCGGTGGCTTTGTGATTTTGCTTGAGGATGTGGTAATCCATCCCGATCACCGGGGTCAGGGTTATGGTGCGATGCTGGTCGATTATGTCGTCGATTTCGCCAAAAAGAAAAACTTCAAACGCATCACGCTGCTAACCGACCGGATCAGTGCCGAGTCGCAGGAATTCTTCAAAAAGCAGGGCTTTGAGTATTCCAATATGATCCCGATGCGGCGGATCATTGACTGAGTAGATCGTTGCGTGGGATTGGGGTCTTCGATCCAGAGTGTTGTTCTGCGTTTGGATTTATATTCAGATGGAGGCGTCAGTAATATCAACAATCAGGCAGGTGCTCTCCTTGATGGTGAAGCGCACATTTTTGCTGCAGATGATAGCGCCGAAGGTGCGGTCTTGTTGATGGGATTGCACGGCGGGGCGTGGGTCGAGTGAGATTGCCTCGAGGATGAGACTTTGGGCGCGGGTGGGGAGCTTTTTGAAATCGGATTTGGCGCTCTCTTCGATTTCCACTTTCAGTCTTGGGATTTCCTCATCGGCAAATCCGGAGCAGGCCTTGGGGATTGATTCGGCGTAAGGGAGGTAGGGTTTAATATCGTAGATGGGGGTGCCATCGATCAGGTCGACGCCGCCGAGTTTGAGGATGGGGCTGTGGGGCGAGGTGGTGTCGATACCTTCGAGTGCCACCAACGAAAGGCCGAGGCCGTTGGGTCGAAAGGTTGAGCGGCTGGCGAAGACGCCGATGCGTTCGTTGCCACCGAGGCGGGGTGGGCGCACGGTGGGTTTCCAACCTTGCTCGATTGTTTCGTGAAATCCGAAAATGAGCCAGAGGTGCGAAAATCCCTCGAGGCCGCGGATGGAATCCGCATTGCGGTAGGGTGGGTGAAAAATCAGCTCGCCCCATGCGCTCGGGCAGAGGCCGGGTTGACGCGGGGTGGCGAATTTGCTGCCGAAGCAGGTACTGACCGTGGCGATCGGCTCAATGTTCATGGGAATGGGCGAGTGTAGCGCGGCGGGTAATTCTACGGCAAGTCGATTGGGGATTTTCCGCGTTGTGTGGCAAGATCCGCATTGCGGATGTGGCGGGATTGTGGCTTGCTCGCGGCACTGAAGCATGGCCACCGACGCGACGCCTTCCGGCGGAAATCTTTTTCCCTTTGAATTGGTTCGCCCGCATTTGGAGCGGGTGGAGGTCCAGATCCGCGAGCAAGTGCGCGGCTTTGATTCGGCGATCGAGCCGTACATTGCCTATGTGTGCAACACTTCGGGCAAACGGATCCGGCCGGCACTCTCGATTTTGATCGGCGGTGCGGCAGGCGGCGTGAATGATGATCATATCAAGCTCGGTGTGATCTTTGAATTGATCCACATGGCGACGCTGGTGCACGACGACATCATCGACGATGCCGTGACGAGGCGGATGGTGCCGACCGCGAATGCCAAGTGGGGTGACTCATTGGCGGTGTTGTTGGGTGATGCCTTGTTTTCGCACGCGCTGACGCTGGCGACGGATTTCAATAGCATCGAAATTTGCCGCAAGGTCGGCAAGGCGGCGCGGGAAGTGTGCCAGGGTGAGATCATTCAAACGCAGCGGCGATTTGATCCGACCTTTACCAAGGACGACTATTTCAAGGTCATCGGCATGAAAACCGGCGCCTTGTTTGCGGCTTCTAGTGGTTTGGCTGCTACGCTGTCTGGAATGAGCGCGTCGGATGCGGATCGTCTTTACGATTACGGAATGCGCTTGGGAACCGCGTATCAGATTTACGACGACTGCCTTGATTTGGTCGGGTCCGAGGAAGTGGTGGGCAAAACTTTGCGCACCGATTTGGTGAAGGGGAAGCTGACCTTGCCGATTTTGAATTTGCTCGAGACCGCGAGCGAGTCGCAGCGTGCGATGCTGGCGCAGCGGATCAGCGATCACGAGTCGCTCGATCTGCCGGAGCTCTTGGGCGTGGACGGATACGATGCTTCGATCGAGTCGGCGGTGGAGGTTGCGCTGGATTTGCTTGAGTGCTGCCGTGCGGATCTTGCGCCGCTGGGAGACTCTGAGTACCGGGACGCACTGGTGGATATCACGCGCTTTCTTGGTGATTTGCTTGAGAAGTGCCGGCGCTGAAGTTTCGGTCACTCGCGGATTGCCAGCGGCGCGGGCATGGGCATCATGACTGGCATGTCCGGACGCTTCGGAATTTTACTCGTTGTATCGGGTCCATCGGGCTCGGGAAAAACCACCCTGTGCCGAAAAATGGCGGAGATGGGTGAGGTCCATTATTCGATTTCCTGCACGACGCGCGAACCGCGTCCGGGTGAGGTGAATGGCCGCGACTATCATTTTCTTGATCGGTCCGATTTCCAAAAGCGTCTGGATGCCGGGGATTTTCTGGAGCACGCGACCGTGCATGGGAATTTTTACGGATCGCTCAAGTCTGAGGTGCTTTCGTATCTCGAATCGGGGGTGGATGTCGTGATGGACATCGACGTGCAGGGCGCGGATCAGGTGCGGGCCTGCGAGCAGGCGGAGATTCGCCGTAGTTTTGTCGATCTTTTTGTCATGCCGCCGAGCGAGGAAGAATTGCGCGCGAGGTTGTCGGCGCGCGGCACGGATGCGGATGAGGTGATTGAGCTGCGCATGAGGAACGCACTCGGCGAGATGAAGCACTGGCCGAAGTACCAGTATCTGCTTTCATCTGCCGGGCGTGAGGAGGACTTCCGGCGTTTCCATGCGCTGGTGATGGCCGAGCGCATGAAGGTGAGCCGTTTGCGTTGAGCGAAGGCTTTATTTTTTGCGGCCTCTGATTTTGGCTTCCTCCATCATGCGCAGTTTCTCGAGTTCCATGTCCATGTCGTCGAGCGTATCGGTATCGCGCTTGCCTTGGGCGTAGAGGCGCATGGCCTTCATCTTGCGGTTGAGCGCATTTTTGCCCGATTGGTAGGAATCCTCGTCCATCGCGAAGTTGGCCGAGTTTTCCCTTCCGATGCTCATGCGTGAGGCGGTGGCGATGGCGTCCTGGTTGGCGCCGAGGAAGAGGAAGCGCCATTGGTAGACATCGGTCTGATGGCGGATGCGATCGGAGATGTCCTTCCAGCTGAATTGCCGTGAGGCGTTTTCCTCGCCGTCGGTAAGGATGGCGACGAGCACTTGGCCCGGGCGCTCCGCTTCCGGCGCGTTGGCGAGACGGGCTCCGAGTTCGTCGATCGTGCGGCCGATCGCATCGAGCAGGGCAGTGGAGCCGCGAGGTTGATAGGTGTTGGTGTTGAGTGGCTGCACCTCGGCGATCGGCATCGAGGCAACAGGGACCTCATAGTGATCGTCAAAAAGCACGAGGCTGAAGCGGGCGCTGCCGGGGAGTGCTTGTTGTTCGGAGAGCAAGCTGTTGAAGCCTGCAATGGCGGGCTCGACCATCGATGCCATGGAGCCCGAGCGGTCGAGGATGAATGCGATTTCAGTGTGGTTGGGGTTCATAAGTGGACCCAAGTTAACCGGAGGGGTGGGACAATTGTAGGTACAGGCTGAAAATAATTGATTTTTTGTGAAATTTTTCCCGAAAGGCACCCTCCCCACATGATCATGGGGTCAGGCTAGGCGACGTATGCGGGACTCGCAGTGGGGCAGATAAATTGCTCAGGGAGTGACCCAGTCCGTTGCGGTCAATTTGGAAAGGATGAACTGACGGCGGGGGGGTCCCTCATTGGTGGCTTCGATCGATATTGTGCATGTCATGGTGCCGGTACCGATTGATTTCTTCAGATCCAACAATGCCTGATTCTCAGAGCTGCCGTAGAGGTATATTGAATTTGGAAGTTCCGGGGTCTTGGCCACAAACGAAATCCATTTGGCCTCATCAGTAAAACTAAAGTTATAGTAATTATTGTTCGCAATGAAGACCCTCATTTTTTCCGCCTTGTTGACTTTTCCGGATAGGAGTTTGTCCCATGTGGTGCTACCGCATCGCGCGTAGGATTCGAAGTCGACGAGTGCCCGGCCATCGCAGTGGACAATGCACAGCATGCGGGGAGTGCCGTCATTCATTGTGAGTTCGTAGCGATCCATGATGAGGTTGCCGTCGTCTGAGGAGTTGATGACCTTCTGGCTGATGACTTTTTCATCCTTGCCTGCGCCTTCCGTAAAAAATTTTTCCATGATGGGTCCTGCCTGCTCGGGCTTGCGTATCCAGCGCAACCTTTCCTCGTGAGAGCTGGCTTTGAGGAACCGATCGGCTACCTCGTTTGGCTGCGGCCCATCCCAGATGATCGGTTTGGAGTCTGAGAGTGATATGGCGGGCTCCAGTGTGGAAGATGTCCGAATGATTTTTTTATCTTCGCGCTGCAATTTGAAGATGAGCATCATTATGAAAAATCCGAAGATCAGCACGATGAAGCCAATCCATAGGAGTCTTTGGGTGAGGACTTGATCGATTTTCTCGCGCTGGGCTTCAAGTTGGGATCCTCGCTGATTTTTTCTATGGTGGAATTGGTTGTAGCGCTGTGATACCAACTCAGGTTGATTCGAGGCTCCATTGCTGTGCATGGGCCTTGTTTTGGTTGTTGTATCGAATGAGTTTTTTCGCATGAAAAAAGTCTGTGATTTATATGTTTGCGGTCAACATTGTCCAGTATTCATGAAGGATCACATCTAGGATTTAGTCACTCCCCCAAAAAATGGCAAGCCCAAGTGCGGGATATGGGGCGCTTACTGTCATATTGTGGCAGCAAGGGTGCTGGACGCTGTTTGTAATTGCAGTCTAAGTGTTAATCCTCAAACCCCGCGTTTGTCTCCCCATAGGCGGATGTGGAGGCGGTCGCAGAAGCGGAAGCCGTGTTGGCGGCAGAGTTCGGCGATGGCGGGGGCGGATTGGTCGAGGTCAGCGCTGGTCCGGCCTTCGGGCATGAGCAGGATGCGTGCGGCGGGAATGGAGAACTCGTTTTGAAGCGCGAGCACTTCGTCGAGATCGGCCTTGGCGGCGATGACGAATTTGAACCATGCCTTGGGTGAGCTAGCGAAGAAACGCAGCGTTTCGGGTGCGAGGCGTAGCGACTTCTTCACGCCGGAGTTGGAGAGTTTCGGCGAGACATTGAATTGATCGACCGCTTCAGTGAAAGCGGATGATGGTGTGCGCGTGCCATTGGTTTCCACTTCAAAGACACAGTCGGGTTGCTGCGCGCGGATGTGGGTGATCATTTCGAGAAAATCATTTTCTTGCAGAAGGGGCTCGCCACCGGTGATCACCACGCGAGGGAAGTGGTAGGAAAGAATGAGGTCGGCCGCCGCGGTGGTTGTGAGTTCGATGGTGGCCTCAGACTTGCGATGTTTTGCGTAGCCTGGAGTGGCATCCTTTTCGTGGGGCCATGGGGTGCCTTCGAAGTTCCAGGTGTGATCCGTGTCGCACCACACGCAATGGAGGTTGCAGCGTGAGGCGCGAATGAACACGGCGGGCAGACCGGCGGAAGGTCCTTCACCTTGCAGGGTGTGGAAAATTTCCGGGCCGTCACCGAGTCGGGCAAGTTTCATGGCGGGAGAAATGGGGATCAGGGCGAACGCTGGTGGACAAGCAAATCCGTGAGGGTTATGGATTGGTGCATGAGCATCATCACCGGACGCGGCGACTCAGGCGAGACCGATTTGTTGTTTGGCAAAAAGATCGCCAAGACCTCGGCGAGGATTGAGGCCTTGGGCAGCGTCGATGAGTTGAACGCGGCGTTGGGAATGGCGCGCGCGGCGGCATCGGACGAGCATTGGATCGGGCTGATCGATGCCTTGCAGGAGCGCTTGGTGGGCCTGATGGGTCAGCTTGCGACTTTGCCTGAAGATGATGCGAGGTATCGTCAGAAGGGTTATGCGTTGATCGGTGCTGCCGATGTCGAATGGGTCGAGGGCGAGGCGCGGAAATTTGAGGGTATGGGTGTGCGCTACACCGGATGGGCGCGGCCGGGAGCGGAGGGGAGCTTGGCCCGAGCGGGAATGGATTTTGCGCGATCTCTGTCGCGGCGCGCCGAGCGATGCGTGCTGGCCTTGCATGAATCGGGTGAGCCTGTGCCGGAAGAGGTGCGGATTTTTCTCAATCGTGTCGCCGACCTTTTGTGGATTATGGCGAGGGTGGAGAAGTAAGATTCAAGAATCCAGAGGCAAGAGGAAGAGGAAGAATAGAAGAAGAGGAAGAAGAGAAGAGTTTTGCGGGCGGGACGCCCGCGGTCCCTTTTTTTAGAATTGGCCGCTGATTTTGCGGGCGGTCCAGAAGGTGGCGAGGAGTGAGATGAGGGCGGTGAGGGTTGCCCAATGAGACCAGAGTGGGGTGCGCGAGATGATGGGGTGCGGTTGGGGGAGGGCGTTGATTTCGTTGATGAGTGAGGGAATTTGATCGGGCTGGATGATGCTGCCGCGGGTGATGCGGGTAATTTCCTCGAGGACTTCCGGGCGTGCCGGTTGTCCGGTTTTTTCGATTTCCGATCCTTGGGCGATGAGGCTGGTTTCGAGCGGGTTGGATTCGTCGTTGTGGTTGGTGACGCGGAGTTTCCAGGTGCCGGGTTGGTCGACTTTGAAGCGTCCGCTGAAGGACCCCCATGTCGATTCCAATTTCTCGAGGCTGAGGCGTTGGCTACGTCCGTCGGGTGATGTGAGGTCGACAGACACGCTGCCATCGCGCAGGGGTGAGCCATCGGGTTCGAAGGCGTTGGCGTTGAGGGTGACCGTGTCGCCGGGTTGCGGGCGTTCCGGGTTGAAAAACACGCGCACGCGTTTGCCGGCGGCCATGTTGCGTTGGTAGGACATCCAGCGTGCGACTTGGCCCCAGAAGCGGTAATGGTAGAGGTCTTCCACGCCGCGCCGCCAACGCCATGCCGAGTCGATGCCCATGAAGAGGGCCTTGCCGTTGCCAGCGGATTTCGTGACGAGCAGGGGTGCGGCTCCGAACTTGCTGCGGCTGTTGCCATGGACGGCGAGGACCTCGGCGCCGGCTTTGGCTTTGATGACGGAGGCGTGCCAATGAAAGCCGGGAAGTTGTCGCCAGATTTCGGGGTTTTCCTCTTCGTTTTCGCCGAGGAGCGTGAGCAACGACGAGCGGCCTTCAGTAGTAAGCGTGAGTGGTGCTGCCAGCGGATCGCGGATGCCGTTGCGCTGTGTGTCGTCGAGCACGACTGGCATCAGATCGGCGAGGTCGGTATCGAGCAGGGAAAACTGGTTGCCCTTGCTGCCAGGGAGGAAGACCACGCCGGAGGCTTGATTTTCGACAAGCCCACGGATGAGCGTGCATTGTTCCTTGGTGAGTTGATTGTTGCCGATGCCGACATCGCCGAGGAAAATCACATCGTAGGGTGCGAGGTCTTCGGGTGTTGATGGGAAAGAGGAAATGTAGTGGGGTCCGCCACCGGGCCCGAGGGTCGGGTGGAAGAGCAGACACGAGAGTTCGACGCCGGGGTCGCGTGATAGAGCGTTGCGAAGGAAGCGATATTCCCAGCGTGGGAGGCTTTCGACGACGAGCACGCGGATTTTTTCGGGGCGCCCGGCGATGGAAAACTTGCGGGTGTTGTTGATGGCGATGCGTTCGCGTTCGTGGACGGGGAGTGAGAGTTCGAGGGTGGATGCGCCTTCTTTACGGATTCGCCAGAGCAGTGAGTCGTAGGTTTCCGCGTTGGGGGGGATGACGATGTTTTTCGATTGCTCGTTGCCTTTATCATCGCGCATGCGGATCACCGTGCGGACTTCGCGGTCGAGTGATGAGCGAATCGTGAAGGGGATCTGCACATTTTCGCCGACGATGCCGTAGCTTGGTGCGGCGACTGTGAGGATCTCGATGTCGGGTATGCGTTGGGTGCTGCCGATCGGCATCGCGAAGAGCGGGATGCTGCGGATACGCATTTTTTGTGCGGCGGCGATGGGTTGTTGACCGAGGTTGTGGTCGCCGTCGCTGAGCATGATCACGGCGCGGAGATTGTCGTGTTGCTTGAGTGTGTCGCTGAGTGCTGCATCGATGTCGGTGCCGGCGATCGTGTCGGGTGCGGCCTTGGCAAAGGGGATGCGCAGGACATCATTTTTGCCGCCTGCGGCGAGCGGGTTCCAGAGCTCGGATGAGAGCATGGTGGAGCTCAGTACGGCGCGCGAGACCACTTTTGCTTCGCTGTTTGGCGTGGCGGGCATCGAGGCATCGATCGTTTCCATCGATTTCGACGCGTCGTGCAGGATCACGATTTGCGGTTTGGTGTTTGGGTGCAGGGTTTTTTGCCATTCAGGTTGCCAGAGCATCATCACGACCGTGGTGATGACGATCATGCGCAGGCATTCGAGCGCGATCGTGCGCTTGCGTCGAGGCGAGCGTTTGATGGCGAGGAGTGACAATGACGCGGCAAGGATCAGAGTGGCGATGCCGATCCAGATGCTTGCTGGTGTTGGTGAGAAGTGAAGCAAGGTGAGAGGTCCGTGAAAATGATTCATCCGCGTTTTGGAATGCCGGTGGCGTGCACGGTGCGCGGTGCTTTGGTGTTGAGGCAAAGAAGTGCTTCGGCGATGAGGAAGAATAGCATGGCAAAAAGAAAGAGGCGCCACGCTTCGGCGGAGCCTTTGCCATCGCTATCCTTGCCGGCTTGGTCGAGCAGCGTGTGGCGGGTGCCTTCGAGCAATGAGTTGATGGCGTCGTTGTTTAAAGACTCCGCCGCATCTTCGATCATCGGTCGGTTGATGGCGAGAAGGCCATTGTCGGATTTTTCCACCCCTGCGAGGAAGGCGTCGGCAGTGAGTTCATCGCCGGGGCTTTTGATGCGGATGCGGGCTTGGGCATTTTGCGGTCGTGCATTTTCCGCGCCGATGGTGGTGGAGAGCGAGTTTTGGAAGCGTTCGTTACCTTCGTTGATGATGCGTTGGACGAGGGGCAGCAGGGCATCGGCATCGCCGAGGTTGGACCATGAATAATCCGGCACGGTGCCGAGCAGCCATGCGGTGCCATGGTCGAAGATGCGGCGCACGAAGGCCGGTTCGCCATCTTCCCAGCGGGCGAGGGTGGTGGCGTCGCCTTCGGGGATTTGGCGGCGCAGGGCTTTGAGCCGTTGTGCGGCAATGGGCGATCCATCGAGTCCGTCGCGGAGTGGGCCATCGCTGCGGTTCCATTCCTTGAGGATGAAAAATTTCCCGGCGGGTGCCATGGTTGTTTGGCTCCATCCGAGATTGTTGAAGGTGTTGCCCGAATGTGTGCCTGGCGCGAAGAAGCAGACATGACCGCCGGAGACGAGGAAGCGACGCATGGCTTCGGCGGCGGCGCCGTCGGGCAGTGGCGCGGCCCAGAGGACGGCGGCGAGCTCGGGTGAAATTTTTTGCGCAGCTTGATCCGGAGAAGCGATGGGCGCTTCCATGTTCATGCCCGGTGGTGCGGCGGCGAGCGCGAGGTAGTCGGCGGATTCGCCGGGTGGGGCCACGACCAGTGACACGGCTTTGCGTGAAGGGCCATAGACGAAGTAGGCGGTGTTGTCGCGCGGGTTGGCATCGGCGCCAAGCGAGAGCCAGCCGTGGCCCTTGGATTGGGAGTTGGGCAATGCGATGCGCTTTTGAAAGCGTGCGAGTGCGCCGGTGGTCGTGATGCTTTCGCTGGTGTTGGATCCGTTGAGGTGGGTGGTGAGTGATGTGGGTGCGTCCTTGTTGGCGGTGTCGCGATGGATCTCCACATCGAGCAAAAGTTCATCGCCCACGCGGCGAGATTCGGTGATGCGGATGGCGGCGTTGGGGCTGCTTGGGTTGGCCACTGAAAGCACGCGAATCGTCGGTGCTTCGGGTAGTGTGGCTATCGTCGAGCGGATGGTATTCCAGCGGTCGTCGGATGGTAGCCAGTTGCTGGTTTGGAGGTCGGAGGCGATCCAGATTTCAGATCGGCCGGTGACATCGGAAAGAAATGCGACGGCGCGGTTGAGGAGGGCGGGGATGTCCGCGGCCGTGTCGGTTGCTGCGGTGGACGAGAGGGTGGGGAGAAGTTCTGGCGAGGAAATTTCCTGCAGTTCGCCGCTGGCGCTGTCGACAAGCATCAGTCGCGGGTTGCCGAGATTTTTGATGGAGGTGGAAATTTTTTCCAATGCGCTTTCGCGGCGTGATTGGTTGGGTGCGGTTTCGATTTCCATCGATGCCGAGCGATCGAGGATGAGGGCGACCGTGTTGATCGATCCGCTTCCCCAGCCGGTGATTTCGGAAATGACCGGTCGGGCGGCGGCGATGGCGAGGGCAGTAATGCCCAAAGCGCGGCAGGTGAGAATCGCAATGTGGCGCAGTTTTTTTTCGCCGCGGTACTGGCGAGTGGCGTTGAGCAGAAATTGCATCGCGGCCCACTGAATGGTTTTGTGGCGCCTGCGGTTGACCAGATGGATCACGACCGGCACGGCTGCGGCGAGCAGGAACCAAAGAAGTGCTGGGGAGAGGAAATGCATTATTTAAGCACTAAATCTTAAGCACGAAATTTTAAACGAAGAGAAGAGGTTGAAGGCTTAAATCTTAAGCACAAAATTCGAAACGAGATTAAGAAGCGGTGATTGAGAGGTTTTGTGGTGAATGGCGCGAGTGCCGGTATTAAATAGATTTGAAATTGGTTATCAGGTCGAATTCTCATGTCTCTTCGTTTAAAATTTCGTGCTTAAGATTTATTGCTTTTTCCCCCTATTTCGAATTACGCAGAATAGTGGCGAGGATGCGTGTCAGTTCGTCGGATTCTTTGAAAAGGGTTCTCAGGGTGGATTTGGTGAATTCGTTTTCCGCTGTTTCGCCGAGCAGGCGCAGCCAGAGTTTAGATTCGCTGGCTTCTTTTTTTGCGATGCGGATGCGAAAAAAAGTCTGGTTTCGAAACCGCGTTGTTGGCCTCGATGTAGTTTGCGGCGACTGATCCGGATGAGCGCAAAAGTTGATCGCAATCCGACCATTGGGTCCTCGTCCATTGGGACGCGGAGATGCATGATCGAACCGTAAGCGCAAATTGAAAAGTGCGCTCTTCCAAATCGTATGCAGGCTCCCGCTCTTCCATCTCTTCGTTTCGGATTTCGTGCTTAAGATTTAGTGCTTGGATTTTATGAATCTCGCTGTGAGAAAATCTCGCAGGATTGGTTCGAGTGGCGAGTCGGTGGTGATGAAGCGGTAATCGCAGTGCGACTCGGCGCATTCGCGGCGGATGGATGTGAGAAATGAATTGAGGGCGCGTTGGTATTCTTCGGCGATGAGTTCCGGTTCGGCGACGATGGTGGTTTTGGTTTCCATATCGACGAAGCGGTGGGGGCGTTCGAAGTCGAAATCGATTTCCGCACGGTCCATCACATGGAAGACCGAGACATCGTGTTTTTGTTGTTGGAGGTGGCGGAGGGCGTTGGCGAGTGGCGCGGTGTCGGCGAGGAGGTCGGAAAGAATCACGACGAAGGAGCGGCGCGGGGCTTTCGATGCGATCGCGTGAAGGGCGCTGGCGAGGCCGGTTTCGCCGGCGGGTGCGATCGAATCGAGCGCAGAAAAAATCCGTTCGAGGTGGGCGGCGCGGCGGCTGGGCGGGATCTCGAGTTGAAGTTTCTCGGCGCAGACTGAGAGGCCCGCGGCGTCGCCTTGGTTGACGAGCAAATAGGCGAGCGATGCGGCGATGCGGCGGGCGAATTCGAATTTCGATTCACCGTCGCTTTGGAAGTCCATCGAGCCTGATGCATCGACGACGAAAATCGCGCGCAGGTTGGTGTCGGCTTCGTATTCCTTGATGTAAAATCGATCCGAGCGCGCGAAGGCTTTCCAATCGAGCCGGCGGGTGTCGTCGCCGGGAACATACTTGCGGTACTCGGCGAATTCGACCGATGAGCCGCGGTGTGGCGAGCGGTGGCGGCCGGCCATGTTGCCGGTCATTGCGATGCGGGCCTCGACTGGAAGCGAGGCGAGGCGTGAGAGAAGAGCGTTATCGATGAAATCGTACACTGGGGAGAATCAAGAGGCAAGAATCCAGAGTCAAGAAAGAGAAAGAGAAGGAGGAGAAAGGCAGGAATCAAGATTCCAGAGAGAGAGGTGGTGATGGTTTTAGGTGTCCGATGAAACCGCTCAACATTCGTGAGATTTCTCGCGTTTCTTCAATCATGTCATCCGTATTGGCAAATGGCTTGGTTTTCAACTCTCTGCAGACTTCGCGATGAATCATCAGTTGAGTGCGAAGTTCACCACACGAGCCTTTGCTGTAGGTAAGAAACCTTACGAAATCCGCATCGGAAGTCCTCTCCGCTCCTTCTGCGATGTTTGAGGGAATTGAAATCGCAGAGCGTTGAATTTGATCCTTGAGCGCGAATTCTTGCGACTTGTGCGATGCGACGCAGACCTTCACAGCCAGTCGGCATCCACGCTTCCAGACATCCAGATTTTCAAAGTTATGGTCCATAATGCACTGTGTCTTGATTCTGGATTCTTGTCTCTCAAATCTTACTCGCGTGCTTCGCGGATCAGGCGTTCGACGATTTTTTTCGAGTTCATGCCTTGGGACTCCGCGTTGAAGTTGGTGATGACCCGGTGGTTGAGTACGGCGGGGGCGATGGCTTCGAGGTCTTCGAGTGAGGCCATGTAGGATCCGCGGAGGGCGGCTCGGGATTTTGCGCCGAGGACCAGGTACTGGACAGCGCGGGGTCCGGCGCCCCAAGCGACCGAGTCGTTGACCCATGCCGGTGTGTCCGCTTGGCCCGGGCGGGTTTTGCGAACGAGGCGGACGGCGGCTTGGTAAACATGTTCCGGGACGGGGAGGCGTCGCACGAGTTGTTGGCAGGCGAGGATTTTTGGTCCGTCGATCAATTTCTCGAGTGGCGTGGCGTGACCGCCGGTGGTTTCGCGGGCGATGCGGGTTTCCTCTTCGAGCGAGGGGTAGTCGACTTCGATGAGGAACATGAAACGGTCGAGTTGAGCTTCGGGCAGCGGGTAAGTGCCTTCCTGTTCGATTGGGTTTTGAGTGGCGAGAACGAAAAATGGCGAGGGCAGCGGGTAGGTCTTGCCGAGGACCGTGACCTTGTTTTCCTGCATCGCTTCGAGCATGGCCGATTGCGTTTTGGCGGGCGCGCGGTTGATTTCATCGGCGAGCACCATGTGGGAAAAGACCGGGCCTTTGATGAACTCGAATTCCCTGCGGCCGCCTGCGCCGGATTCTTGGATGATGTCGGTGCCGGTGATGTCGGCGGGCATCAGGTCGGGGGTGAACTGGATGCGGTTGAAGGTGAGGTCGAAGGTCTGCGCGACCGAGGAAACGAGCAGGGTTTTGGCGAGGCCGGGTACGCCCATCAGCAACGCGTGGCCTTTGGCAAAGAGGCAGATCGCGAGTTGTTCGATGACTTGTTCCTGGCCGATGATCACCTTGCCAATTTCTCGGCGCAGGACTTCGTGGATTTTTCCAAGTTCGTCGATGGCGGCGACATCGTCTTCGGGAAGTTGTGGGGGGAAGGCGGTGTGGGATTCCATGACTGGGGTAGGATGCCAAGCTAGGTTCGCGCGGGTTTTTGTCCAGAAGTGATCTTGGTGGCGGGGTGGGGGGGGATTGCAAAATCGCGGTTATGATCGGCTGATTGACAATTTCGCTAGGAAATGCCATTTATATTACCATGCAAATCACGCTTGATCGCATGAGTCGGATTGTGGTGCCCAAGGCCATCCGGGATCGTTTTGCGCTGAAGCCGGGCGACGACATGGAAATCACCATTGAGCCGGATGGTATTCGTCTGCGCCCTGCGACTCCGGCATCTTCGCTTGCTGAGGAAAGCGGGATTCTTGTTTGTTCCAGTGAGGTTCCGCAATCGGCTTGGGACATCGGGGCATTTTTGGAAGAGCAAAGAAAACATCGCAGCACTGAGATTGGTGGACTTTGAGTCATGAAAGTCTGTTTCGATACTTCCATCCTTGTAGCGGCGCTGCTTCAGCAACACCCCCATCATGCCATTGCTTTTCCGCGGCTCAAAGAGGTGATAGAGGGTGCTGTGCAGGGGCATTTGACGACTCATTGCCTGGCCGAACTTTTCGCTACGCTCACCGCTTTGCCGCTCAAGCCGCGTCTTCTTCCAGCCGAGGTCCAGCGCATCATTGGTCAAAGCATACTTGGGCATTTTGTCCTCATTCCATTGAGCGCCGAACATTACCATGACGCCATGAATCTGACGGTCACTAGAAATCTGGCCAGCGGGGCCATCTACGACGCCCTCCATCTCGTCGGCGCCCTCAGTGTCGGTTGCAACACCCTTTACACGCTCAATTTACGCCATTTCCGCTCGCTGACCCTGGGCGACTCCATCATTGCCTCGCCTTGAAGTGGTTTTTTACCCCCTCTTTGGGCACTTGACGGTATTGTTGAACCTTCATCCGCCTGTAGCTTTTCCTCGGCATGATGTTGCGGGCCCACTTTTTTGTTCAGAACAGAAGAAAATTTCCATTTCCGGCTTGCCAGACTGTTGATGTCTGCTAAACCACCCGCCCCGCAGGGTTTCGGAGATAGTCCGATGTCCCGAGCAACCACGCGAAACTCCGCACATCATGGCACGCATCCTAGGCATTGAAATCCCCAACGAGAAGCGCATCGAAGCTTCTCTTCCCTACATGTTTGGCATTGGCCGTCCGACGGCAGCCAAAATTCTCGAGCATGCGGGAATCGACCCCAACATCCGCACCGGTCAACTCACCGAAGACCAGCTCGTCCGCATTTCCCAAGTCATCCAGACCGAAGGCGTTCTCGTCGAAGGTGACCTGCGCCGTGAGCGTCAGGCCCAGATGAAGCGCCTCACCTCGATCAACTGCTATCGTGGCATCCGCCACAAGCGTGGCCTGCCCGTCCGCGGTCAGCGCACCCGCACCAATGCCCGCACCCGCAAGGGCAAGAAGAAGACCGTGGGCGTTAAGAAGTAATCCTATCAATCATTGATTCATGTCTGACCAAGAAACCAATCAGGAAACCGAAGCCGAAGTGAAGGCTGCCGCAGCGGCCCCAGCGCCGGAGGCAGTTGCCGAGGCTCCGAAGAAGGAAGCCAAGCGCGACATTTTCGCCGAGATCGGCGGAGGTGAAGAAGAAATCAAAATTCACAAGGCGAAGGGATCAAAGAACGTCTCCCGCGGAGTGGTCCATGTGACCGCCACCTTCAACAACACCTTGGTCAGCGTGACCGATGTGAATGGCAATGCGATCGGTTGGTCGACTGCTGGCAAAATGGGCTTCAAGGGTTCGCGCAAAAGCACCGCCTACGCCGCTCAAGTGGTTTCGCAAGATGCCTGCCGCCAGGCGATGGGCCACGGCCTCAAGGAAGTCGATGTCCGCGTCAAGGGTCCGGGTTCCGGTCGTGAGTCTGCGGTTCGTGCCGTTCAAGGCCTTGGCTTGGAAATTCTTTCCATCCGCGATGTGACTCCGATTCCACACAACGGCTGCCGTCCGAAGAAGGCTCGCCGCGTTTAACATCCAACTTACTTATTTCACAACATGGCTCGTTACACAGGTCCCCGTACCAAAATCAGCCGCCGGTTTGGCGTGGCACTTTTTGGCTCTTCCAAGGCGCTTGAGCGTCGCAACTTTCCGCCCGGTCAGCACGGTGTGCGCGCCGGTCGCAAGAAGAAGAGCGAATACTCCGTCGCACTTGGCGAAAAGCAAAAGCTCCGCTTCCAATACGGTGTGCTCGAGAAGCAGTTCCGCGGTTACTACGAAGAGGCCGCGAGGCGTCGTGGTGTGACCGGTGTGATCCTTCTCCAGTTGCTTGAAACCCGTCTGGATAATGTTTGCTACCGTGCCGGTTTCGGCAACTCGCGCCAGGCTGCACGCCAAATCGTCAACCACGGCCACATCCTCGTGAACGGTCGATGCGTCGACATTGCGAGCTATCAAGTCAAGCCGGGCGATGTCATCAAGGTTGGCGCCAAGCCTTCCTCGCAGCAGCTCGTCATTCGCATGACCGACCTGACTCAATCGATGCCTTCGAGCGATTGGCTCAATGTCGACAAGGACAAGCTTGAGGTCACCGTTTCGCGAGTGCCTGAGCGTTCCGACATCGATCCTGTCGTCAACGAGCAGCTCATCGTCGAGCTTTACTCACGCTGATTTTTATCGGTTGAAAGTTTCTCCAAAAGCCCGGGAATTTCCCGGGCTTTTGTGTTTTTTGGAGGGGGTGATCGATGAAAGGACGAGGGCGTCCTTTCCCCTTATGCGGGGCTTGGCGAGCAGGTGCCGGCCTTGATGGTGAAGCGGGTGATTGGGCCGAGGCTTTGGGTGGATTTCAGCCAATCAAGGTGCGTGGTGGTGATCCACTTTTGGGCATTTGCGGGCATGTGGCTGATGAGCGCGTTGCGGCGGACGGGATCGAGTTCGCCAAAGATGTCGTCGAGCAGGTAAACCGGTGTGGACTTGCCGGCGGTTTCGAGCAGTCGGCCTTGTGCGAGTTTGAGGGCGAGCGCGATCGTGCGTTGTTGGCCTTCGCTGGCGAAATCGGCGGCCGGTTTGCCGTCGATGCGCAGCGAGATGTCATCGCGGTGGGGGCCGACCACCGATTGGCGGGTGCGCCGTTCGCGTTCACGGGCGTCGATGATGGACTGGTGGAGGTCGGGTCCGCTGGCGGGGATGTAATCGAGCGTGAGCGATTCGTTTTTGCCACTGATGGCGGCCTGTGCTTCGGCGGCGAAGGGGTTGAGTTGTGCAATCATTTGCGCACGGGCGCTGATGATTTGGCTGCCGTGTTCGGCGAGGATCTGATCGTAGGAGAGGATTTCTTTTTCGCGACCGTGGCCTTCGCGGAGCAGCAGGTTTTTGGCCATCAATGCACGGCGGTAGCGGGCCAATGAGCGGCGGTAGGCGGGGTCGATTTGCGAACCGATAAAATCGAGATAGCGTCGGCGGGTCTCGCCGGGGCCGCGGACGAGTTCGAGGTCCTCATTGCCCATCCAGACGATGAGGCCGCCTTGTGCCAGGTATTCCGAGCGGCTGTGGCATGGGGCGGTGTCCTGTTTGAGGATGATCCCGCTGCGGTTCCATTTCACTTGGCGTTCTTCGTTCCATGCGTTGCCGGCGATGCCGAAGCCGTCCTTGCCAAAACGAGCGAGCGTGGCGAGTCGGTGGCTGCGTGGGGATTGCAGTCGAACGAGCATGCAGATCGCCTCGAGGATCGAGGTTTTCCCTTGGGCGTTGTCGCCGGTGAGAATGGCGCCAGCCTCGGGCGCTTCGAGATCGAGCGACTCAAAGCACCTGAAGTCCATCAATCGCAGCGACCGGATCACGGGTGTTTTCTTAACGTCGAAATTTACGTGTGGAAAGCGGGCAATCTGCGCGGGCGGACAAATTGTTTTTTTGCGGGAAATTTTCCGGCTCGATCATTTTTCGTGTGGCTGGCAGATTTCGGCGTGGATTTGTTTTCGCGTTCCAAGCCTGTTGCGGATGCCGCCTTGTCGGTGACGCAACTTTTGCGGCGAATGAAGTTGGTTCTCGAGGGCGAGATTGGCGAGCTGTGGGTCGAGGGCGAGGTCTCGAATCTCAAGAAACAGGGCAGCGGGCATTGGTATTTTTCGCTCAAGGATGAGGGCGCGCAGATCCAGTGCGTGATGTTTTCCGCGGCGAGACGCGAGGGTTCGGCGGCCTTGGTGGATGGCGCGAAGGTGAGGGTGTTTGCTGAGGCGAGCGTCTACGAGGCGCGCGGGCAATTGCAGGTGATCGTGAAGCAAGTTGAGCGTGCCGGGGCGGGGGACTTGCAGGCGAAGTTCGAGCAGCTCAAACGGCGTTTGCAGGAGGAAGGATTGTTTGATGCGGAACGCAAAAAACCGCTGCCGTTTTTTCCGCGCGTGGTAGGGCTTGTGACTTCCGAATCGGGCGCGGCTTTGCAGGACATGCTCAATGTCTTGTCGCGTCGCGCGCCGTGGGTGAAGGCGGTGCTTTATCCGGTGCGGGTGCAGGGAAAAGGTGCGGAGGTCGAAATCGCGAGGGCGATTGAACGGATGGGGCGGCCGGATGATTATGGTTTGCCGCGCTGCGAGGTTTTGATCGTCGGTCGCGGCGGTGGATCGATCGAAGACCTTTGGAACTTCAATGAGGAAATCGTGGCGCGCGCGATTTCCGCGTGTCCGCTGCCGGTCGTTTCGGCGGTCGGGCATGAGATTGATTTCACCATCGCCGATTTTGTGGCCGATTTGCGGGCACCAACGCCGAGTGCTGCGGCCGAGTTGGTGGTGCCGGATGCGGCGACTTTGAAGGCAAGGCTCACGCAACTTCGACGCCGCGGTGAGCGCGTGATCAATGATCGAATTTCGCAAGGTCAGAGGCAGCTCGAAACTTTGCGCAGGGGCGCTTTGCAACGCGATGGCGAGCGTTTGTTGCGTGAGCCGGTGATGCGCTTGGATGCCTTGGCTGACAGACTGATGGACGCGCTTGAGTCATCGATGGACGCCTCACGGGTGAAGTTGCGTGAGTTGGGTTTGCGGCATCGGGGGCATCATCCCGCGCGGGTACTTGAGCGTCGCCTGGAGTCATTGGCGGCGACGCGAAGGCAGTTCGATGTGGCGTGCGTGAATGCGATGCAACTCAAGCGTGAGCGCCTGATGCAACTTGCGGGACTGTTGCGTGCGCTCGGCCCGGAGTCGGCATTTCAGCGTGGATTTTCCATCACGCTTGATGCGCAAGGGCGCTTGGTGAGGTCGGCCCATGAGCTTAAGCCCGGCGATGAATTGCGTACGAGGTTTGCCGATGGTGAGACTCGGAGTCGGGTGCTCGGCGAGTGATACGCCGCCGCGTGAAATGTTTTTTGCGCTTAAATTTTCTCCACATCCGGGTTGATTGGCGGCATTGAAGTGTCATGGCAAATTTGCATGAGTTGGTAGAATTTCTCGATCGCGAGTTGAGAGTTTCGGAGATAGCCGATTATCCGGGCTCGATGAATGGCTTGCAGTTGGCCAACGAGGGCAGGGTCGATCGCGTCGTGGCGGCGGTGGATGCTTCGTTGCCGGTGATCGAAGCGGTGGCGGCTGGCGGCCCGGGCTTGCTGATTGTTCATCACGGCATGTTTTGGCAGGGCGCGCAGCCGGTGACCGGTGCGTTTTACCGCAAATTGCACGTGGCGATGGAGGCGGGGCTGGCGATTTATTCGAGTCATTTGCCCCTCGATGTGCATCCCGAGTGGGGCAACAACGCCCTGCTGGCGGAGGCGCTTGGGGTCATCGACCCGCAGGCGGACATTGAGATCAAGGGCTTTCGCGTCGGCCTCAGTGGCCGCTGGCAGGGCAGCCGGAAGGAGCTCAAGGCCCGGCTCGAGAATGTTCTCGGCGGGCGGGTACATCTTTGCCCAGGTGGGCCGGAGCAAATTTCGCGAGTCGCGATCATCACGGGCGGGGCAGGCAGCGAAATTGCAAAAATTGCCGAAACCGGGGTCGATGCCTTCATCACCGGCGAAGGACCGCATTGGAGCTATTGCCTGGCGGAGGAGCTGGGGGTTAATCTCTTTTACGGTGGGCACTATGCCACGGAAACCTTTGGTGTTCAACGAGTTGCAAAATTAATTGGAGAGCGTTTTGGTCTACCGTGGAGTTTTTGTGATCATCCTACCGGTTTGTGAGGAACGCGGGCTTCGTCACTTTGGACTGGGCACAAATTTCCCCATAGTTTCCCAGATGCCTCATGAATTAATTTTTCTTAAATAATCGAGATATTCGTAAAAAAAGCTTGATTCCATGCCACTTCCTGGCGATGGTAGTCACATCAAGCGGGCATAGCTTAGTGGTAAAGCGCTATCCTTCCAAGTTAGACATGCGGGTTCGATTCCCGCTGCCCGCTCCATGCTTCACATTAAAGATTCTCAACCTCATAACCCAGCCACTGTTGCCATGAAAATTACTCGTTTACTTGCCTTGTTTATGGCGTTTGGTGCCATGCACACATCTGCAGTTGCGCAGACGGCTAATGTCAATCAGGCGACCGCTAGCGTTAAGGCGGCCATTACTGCGACCGGTGCGACCAAGGAGTCGATTGCCAAAGCAGTTGCCGATGCGGTAAAAGCAAATCCCAGTGCAGCGGCTGCAATTGTCGAGGCTGCCATTCAAGCAATTTCGCAGAGCGGCACATTTGGTGGTGATACTTCTTTTGTTGCCTCCGTGGTCGAGGCTGCGGTTACGGCTGCGCCAACGGCAGCGGCAGCG
>Ga0208595_1000188_pt1 | contig 23769 bp, 22 predicted proteins | sample LakMenEpi28Jun11_FD_150742 | JGI IMG/M metagenome (GOLD analysis project Ga0208595, IMG submission 150742) | Freshwater microbial communities from Lake Mendota, WI - 28JUN2011 deep hole epilimnion (SPAdes) | ecosystem: Environmental > Aquatic > Freshwater > Lake > Epilimnion/Euphotic zone ...
CGACATCATCAACGACTGGCACACCTCGCCGGAGTCGGGTCGCATCACTGGCTCGAACCCTTGCTCGGAGTACATGCACCTAGACAACTCTTCTTGCAACCTCGCCAGCTTGAACCTTCTCAAGTTCCTAAACCCAGACGGCTCGTTCGACAGCGAAACCTTCGCTCGTGCAAACGAACTGATCTTCACCGCGATGGACATCTCGATCTGCTTCGCAGACTTCCCGACCGAGAAGATTGGCGAGACCACTCGCAACTTCCGTCAGCTGGGAATCGGCTACGCAAACCTAGGTGCCTTGCTAATGGCAATCGGTGTACCTTACGACAGCCGCGAGGGTTTCGCCCTTGCCGGCAGCATCACCTCGCTCATGACCGCAGCGGCTTACCGTCGCTCGGCAGAGCTAGCCGGAGTCGTGGGACCATACAACGGTTACGCAATGAACAAGGCCGGTCACGACCGAGTTATGGCAAAGCACGAGGCAGCAAACGCCGCAGTTGTTCCTGTTAGCCAGATCGACGCCGACGTCCACGCAGCAGCAACCCGCGAGTGGGCTCTCAACACCGAGATCGGTTCGCGCAACGGCTGGCGTAACTCGCAGGCATCGCTGCTTGCACCAACCGGAACCATCGGCTTCATGATGGACTGCGACACCACTGGTATCGAACCAGACTTCTCGCTAGTCAAGTACAAGAAGCTCTCGACCGGTGGCTCGATGCAGATCGTCAACCAGACAATTCCATTCGCGCTACACCGCTTGGGCTACTCGCAGGAGACCATCGAGGCGATCGTTGACCACATCGGTCAGCACGGCCACGTGGTTGACGCACCTGGACTAAAGCAGGAGCACTACGCAATCTTCGACACCGCCGTTGGTATTCGCGCAATCGAGCCAATGGGTCACGTACGAATGATGGCAGCGACTCAGCCGTTCCTTTCGGGCGCAATATCGAAGACCGTCAACATGCCTGAATCGGCAACCGTTGAAGAAATCGAAGATGTCTACTACCAGGGCTGGAAGTACGGCCTGAAGGCACTAGCCATCTACCGCGACAACTGCAAGGTTGGCCAGCCGCTAAGCGACGCCAAGGCAAAGACCGAGGCTAAGTCTGTAGCAGTCGAGGCAGAGCCAGCAGGTCTATCGCACCCGGTTCGCAAGCGTCTGCCGAAGTCGCGTGCATCGTCAACCACTTCGTTCACCGTTGGTGGCGCAGAGGGTTACATGACTGCAAGCAGCTACCCAGACGGTCAGCTAGGCGAGGTTTTCTTGAAGCTCGGCAAGCAGGGTTCAACTCTTGCCGGTGTCATGGACGCCTTCTCGATCGCAATCTCGATCGGTCTCCAGTACGGAGTCCCACTTGAGAGCTACGTGAAGAAGTTCACCAACGTGAACTTCGAGCCGGCCGGTCTAACCGACGACGCCGACATCCGCATGGCCAAGTCGCTGATGGACTACATCTTCCGTCGCCTAGCGCTTGACTACCTACCTTTCGAAACCCGTGCAGCGCTTGGAATCCACAGCGCTTCGGAGCGTTCGGCAGCACTGGACGCAGCTGGCGGTTACCCACCGGTTGTCGAAATTGCAGCCACCGCTGTTGTCGAAGAGGCAGTGGCCGAGGTTGAGGCAATCGTTTCGGTTGCCGCCCCGGTTCAGGCGCCGGTAGCAGAAGAGCCAAAGCGCGAGGTTCACTCCTCAGCAGAACTCTTCGAACTGCTTCAGGGCAAAGAGTCAGATGCTCCACTGTGCTTCAGCTGTGGCATCAAGATGCGTCCATCTGGTTCATGCCACGTCTGCGAAGGCTGTGGATCAACCAGCGGTTGCAGCTAAACCGTAGTTCAACGAAAGGGTCGTCACCTTCTGGGTGTCGGCCCTTTCGCTTTGCCCGCTTCGGGTAGCCTTAAGGCGTGTTTTACTCACTGATTCTTCGCCTGGTCTTCGTGCGCTTCAAGCCGGAGTCGATTCACCATTTTGTGGTGGCTGGCATTCGCGTGGCGAGCAAGCTCGGCGTTTTGAGGCTCCTTCGTTTGAGTAAAGAACAGACTCGCCAGATTTCGGCCTTTGGCGTGACTTTCAACGGACCCTTCGGTCTCGCTGCCGGTTTCGACAAAAATGCTGTTGCCGTCAAGGCGCTCGGTGAGCTCGGTTTCTCACACGTAGAAATCGGCACCGTAACGGCTCTTGCCCAGCCGGGAAACCCGAAGCCGAGGCTCTTTCGACTACTTGCCGACCGCGCCCTGATCAACCGCATGGGCTTCAACAACGAGGGTGCTGAAGCAGTTGCCAAGCGCCTAGAAACTCTAAGGTCCAAGCGCCACAAGAATCTACCCGTAATCGGCATCAACATCGGCAAGAGTAAAGTCACCCCGGTCGAGGACGCCGCCGAGGACTATCGAGTAAGCGCTCGCTTGCTGAGCCCATACGCCGATTACCTAGCCGTAAACGTGTCTTCACCGAACACGCCCGGACTCCGCTCGCTGCAGTCAGTAGAGGCCCTAGAACCGATTCTGCGGGCCGTAATTGCCGAAGCCAACTCCAAGCCGGTTCTAGTCAAAATCGCCCCTGATTTGGCTGATGAAGACATCATCGCTGTCGCCGACCTAGCCAAGCGTCTAAACCTGGCCGGCGTGATTGCTACCAACACCACGATTTCACGATCCAACCTAAAGACCTCGGCCGACAAAGTGTCTGCCATGGGTGATGGCGGCCTCTCAGGCGCGCCGCTTATGGCTAGGTCCATCGAGGTTTTGAATCTCCTGAAGAAGCATGTGGGAGATTCGCTGGCCATAGTCTCGGTCGGGGGAGTAGAGACCGCTGCTGACGCTCAAGAACGCATGAAAGCCGGCGCAACCCTAGTTCAGGGCTACACCGGCTTCATCTACCAAGGGCCACTCTGGGCCCGGGTAATCAACCGTAAGGTTCGCTAAACCAGACGCTTTTCTGGAGCCACAGTTAGGGCTGCGTCGGTTTCGGCAATCGGTAGCGTTATCTCATCGATCTTGGCCATTACATCGGCAGAGAGCTTAACTCCGGCCGCTGCAATGTTCGAAGCAATCTGCTCTGGTCGGCTTGCGCCAACAATCGCCGAGGCTACGTTTGAGTTCTGCAGGACCCAGGCCAACGCCAATTGCGCCATGGTGAGGCCTAGGTCGTCCGCGATTGGCTTCAAAAGCTGCACTCGAGTGAGCACCTCGTCGTTTAGCTTGTCGCGAATGAACTTTCCGGCAGCTTCGTCGGCCGCGCGAGAGTCGGCTGGAACAGGCTGACCCGGCAGGTACTTGCCAGTCAGGATTCCCTGAGCCATCGGCGACCAGACAATCTGCGAAACACCGAGTTCAGCAGATTTAGGTATTACCTTTTCTTCAATCACGCGCCACAGCATCGAGTACTGAGGTTGGCTTGAAATCAGTTGGAAGCCCAGCTCCTTGGACAACTTGTGCCCGGCTTCGATCTGTTCGGCAGACCATTCTGAGACACCGATGTAAAGTGCCTTGCCCGCGCGCACGATGTCTGCGAAGGCCTGCATTGTCTCTTCGAGCGGAGTTTCAACGTCATAGCGGTGCGCCTGGTAAAGATCCACGTAGTCCAGGTTTAAGCGCTTTAGCGAGCCGTTGATTGACTCCATGATGTGCTTGCGCGAAAGTCCGGTGTCGTTCGGCATGCGCTCGGCTACCGGCCAATAGACCTTGGTAAACACTTCTAGACCTTCGCGGCGCTGACCCGCAAGCGCCTGGCCCAAAACCGTCTCAGCAGCCTGGTTGGCGTAGACGTCGGCGGTGTCGAATGAAGTGATGCCGCCGTCCAAAGCGGCGTGAACGGTCGCAATCGCAGCCGCGTCATCGACCTGCATGGCGTGGGTTAGCCAGTTGCCATAGGTCAGTTCAGAAACCTTGAAACCCGAGTTGCCGAGGTAGCGGTATTCCATAGTTTTCAGCCAATCATTTCTCTAGTTGTTGCTTCCAAATGGGCATGCAAATCGCCGATCCAGTTTTCCTGTTCTGGTTTCATAAGAACGCTTCTCATTATGCGCGCTTGATCAGCGTCCTCGATGAGATTAAATCCACGAGCTTTCAGCGCTTGCGGCTTCACCACATAGGTGGCGAGGTGAATTTGCTCCTTGCGCTCAGCGTCGGCAGAGCGCACAAACAATTCGTGGCTGACTCTGTCGAGCTCGCTGAGCGAATCAACCTTTGGCAGGTAGGCGACGATGTCGAGTTCGGGTAACTGGTAGGGCGCGAGCACTTCGGATTTCGCAAGCAGGTCGTGCCAGGTTAGAGCCGCGTTTCGACCGGCGAGCAAAATCTGACCCAAACCACCTTCAGTGAGCGGAAACACCTTCAGCGTGGCCCAAAGCGCTGCCGCCGATGCACCGGCCCTCGAGCACTCAAGTTGGATTTCACCGAAGTGCAAATCTTCGCTAGCAAAGTAGGTGTAGGGGGAGTCGTGCTTGTAGAACCGCCCGATTGTTATGTCGTTGAAGAACACCGCGCCGCAACCGTATGGCTGAAGCCCGTGTTTGTGCGGGTCGACCACAATCGAGTCGCTCTGCGAAATCGCCGCGTAGTGCCTTGCACCCTCTGGGTCGAGGTGGTTCTCAATCAGCTTGAAGAAGCCGCCGTAGGCGGTGTCAACATGGACGCGAGCACCATACTTTCTCGCCAATGGAATGATGTCGGCTAGCGGGTCAATGGCTCCGAGTCCGGTAGTTCCCAAGGTTGCCACCACGGTGCCGATGCGACCTTTGGCCAACTCCTCTTCGAGGTGATTCAGGTCCATCCGCCCGAATTTGTCGGTCAGGATCCCGATCGACTCGATGTTCAAAACTTCGCTCATTCGCGAGTGGGTGTAGTGCGAGTCTTGGCTGTGCGCGATGCCCTTGCCCGGATGAATCTCTCGTCCGATCCAGAGCGCCTCCAGGTTAGCCGTGGTGCCGCTCCAAGTCAGGTGACCCAAGAAGTTTTCGGGGTAGCCAAACATCTTCGCCATGTCACGCAGAACTTCGCGCTCCATCTGGGTGGTTGCCGGACCGCCGTCAATCGAGTGGTTATTCGGGTTGATCATCATGGTCGCGAGGTAGGCAGCGATGGCAACAGGGTGCGGTGGCTTGAGCATTTGCCCGGCGTAGTGCGGGTGAAAGTATGGGAAATTGTTGTCTAGTCGATCGGTGAGTTCGGCTAAGACTTCTTGAACGCGTCCGAGTTCGGCCTGCTGGCTCTTATGAACCTCAAAAACGCCGTAGCTGTCTTTTAGCTCGGTGATAGCACCTACCACCTGAGGGATCAGGTCGGTGAGCTTTATCTCTTGTGCCAAAGTTGACTCCTTTGTGAACTTAGGCGGGATTAACTAGGTTTTGGAACCGCGTTTCACCTGGGGTTTTGGGAGACGCATAGGTCGCATCTGGAAACCTCGGCTTGCCGCGTACCAGCCCACGCCCTTTTCTGGAGTTCCGAAGCGCTGTTCGATGACTCGCTTTACCTTGCGCGTGATCAAAATCGAGTCAATCACGATGGCAAACAGAATCGACCATAGCGCGATGATGCCGATGATCTCGACAATCGTGTTTTGCGCCATGTTGGTGATGATGACGATGAACAGAGCGGGGATCAAAATCTCGCCGACGGTGAATGGGCGAGCGTCAACGATGTCTCTGGCAAGGCGACGCTGCGGGCCTTTGTCTCGTGGGGTCAGGTAGCGCTCTTCACCAGACAACATGCCTGCGCGCACCTTCGCGCGCTCGTCAGCAATTTTGCGCTTGGCGGCCTTGCGGGCTTCGGGAGACTTGTTTCCGACCAGCGGTCGAATGTTGGCGGCTTCGCGCTCTTTGCGGCTAGGTGTCGGTCGACCCTTGCCTTCTGGCTTGGGAGTTTGCGAGTCAGTCATTTATGTCCTAAAGATTTGGTTGTCTGTTCCTAAGATTACTCTCATGAACAACTTCCCAAGTGTCACACAGCTCGAAGACAACCTCGTTTCGCAAGTCCGTGAGATTGTCGAAACTGACTTCTCGAGGCGGATCGGCGATCTTGGTCGCTTGGTCAAGATCCAGGGCATCGCCTGGGACGCCTTCGACGCTGCCAATCTTCAGACCTCAGCCGAGGCGGTAGCGCAGTTGTTTCGCGAAACCGGCGTTTTTGAGACGGTCGAGATTCGCACCGCTGTTCTGGATGGCATCCCCGGTTCTCCCGCTGTTGTCGCTCGTCGCCCTGCCAAGAATGGCAAGCCAACGTTTTTGCTCTACGCACATCACGACGTTCAGCCGCCTGGCAATTTGGATGATTGGGAGACTCCGCCGTTTGAGCCGACCCTCAAGAATGGGCGCATTTACGCTCGCGGCGCTGCCGACGACAAAGCCGGCATAGTTGCCCACCTAACCGCGCTCGAAACCGTTCGCAAGACCCTCGGCGATGACTTTGACCTCGGAATCTCAATCTTCATCGAAGGTGAAGAAGAGGCTGGCTCGCGAACCTTCAGAACATTCTTGGACGAAAACCGAGACATTTTGGAGGCGGACGCAATCGTTGTCGCCGATTCAGGAAACTGGACGGCCGAGATCCCAGCTCTCACCACAACTCTTCGCGGGATGGTTTCGCAGGTGATTGAGGTCTCCACTCTGGACCACGCGCTGCACAGCGGAATGTACGGGGGAGTGGTGCCCGATGCCATGACCGCAATGATTCGCCTTCTCAGCACTCTGCACACGCCGGACGGTTCGGTAGCCGTTGAAGGTTTGGTTAGCGGCAAGGCCTCTGAACTGCCCTACACGGAGGCGGAGTTGCGTCGAGACGCTGGAGCTCCCGAGCCATTAGAACTAATCGGCACCGGCTCGATCCTCGACCGAATCTGGACGAAGCCATCAATCACGGTCATCGGCATCGACGGACAATCGGTTGCCCTGTCATCAAACACTCTGCTTCCGAAGGCCAAGGCCAAGATTTCTATGCGCATTGCACCCGGTGACGAACCTGTGCGTGCGCTAGAGGCTCTGCGAGCTCATCTTGAAGCAAATGTGCCGTTCGGCGGGCGAATTGAGTTTCACGAGACCGAGCTAGGCAAACCTTTCCAGGCAAATGGCTCGGGTTGGGCGCAATCCTTGGCTGAAACGGCACTCGAGGCAGCATTTGGCAATAAAACCGCTCTGATTGGCATTGGCGGCTCAATCCCTTTCATCGCCGATTTGACCGAAGTGTTTCCAAACGCACAGATTTTGGTTACCGGAGTCGAGGACGCCGACAGCAGGGCACACAGCCCTAATGAATCCGTCGAGGTCGCTTCGCTAAAGAAGGCAATGGTTGCCGAGGCGCTAATGCTGATCAAAGCGAATGAACTTTGCTAGAAGCGGTAAACTCGAAGCATGTCTGAAACCACTTTTGAAGGTATACGCCTCACCGAATCTGCTGTAAACAAGCTAAAGGTGCTACTCGAGACCGAGCAGTCGGAGACTGAGATTCGCCTTCGTCTCTACGTAGAGCCAGGCGGTTGCTCCGGGCTCCGTTACGACTTTTTCCCCGATGACACGCTCGATGCCAACGACGTTGTTTACCCATTCGATGGTGTTGAGGTGGTTGTTGACAACAAGAGCCTCCCGTATCTCGGCGGTTCAACCCTTGACTGGGAAGACACGATCATGCGTCAGAGATTCATCATCGACAACCCAAACGCACAGGGAACCTGCGCATGCGGAGATTCTTTCAACTAAACCAAGGCGAAACGCCTGTTTTTTGGCGTTTTTCAAAGCTCCTCGGGTTTAGACTAGGGGCATAACGATTCAATCTTCGAAGGGTTATTGTGCGTTCAAAGCGTGTTTTTAGATGGCTGAGTTTGCCTGCTGCAATAGGGCTAATGCTCTCACTATCCGGTTGCACTGCTGAGGATTTTGCCAATGGTTACCTCCCGCTAGGAAGCATCGGGGCCACTAACCACACCGGCCCGATCACCGAGTTCTGGAACCTATCTTGGATCGTTCTGTTTGGTGTTGGTTTCATCTCTTGGGGCTTGATGGCATGGGCGCTCATCGTCTACCGTCGCCGCAAGGGTTCGAGCGACATTCCACCTCAGCTTCGCTACAACAACCCGATTGAGGCCCTGTTCACGGTTGTCCCACTGATCTTGGTTATCGGATTCTTCGTTCTTACCGTTCAGACGATGGAAGAAATCGAAAAGCCGATCGCAAACCCTGACGTCAAGGTTGAAGTCATTGGTAAGCAGTGGGCCTGGGACTTCAACTACGTGAAAGAAGGGGTTTACTCCTCTGGCCTTCAGGTTCAGCCCGACCAGGTGACGAAGGCAAAGTCCGAGATGCCCGTCCTACACCTTCCGGTTGGCAAGTCAGTTCAGCTTGATCTTTCGTCTCGCGACGTAATCCACTCCTTCTGGATCGTTGAGTTCCTCTACAAGAAGGACGTCTTCCCGGGCTTTTGGAACCACCAGTACTTCACGCCAACCAAGGTTGGTCTCTACACCGGTAAGTGCGCCGAGCTTTGCGGAGAGTTCCACTCGATGATGCTCTTCCAGGTTTCGGTCGACACTCCGGAGCAGTACGAGGCCTACATTCAGTCGCTGCGCGACAAGGGACAAATCGGCAAGCTGTCTATCGATGACAGTCGCAACCAGAACCTTCCCGGTAATGGCAGTACAACCGGAAGCGAGGGCAAGTAATCATGGCTTATTCAGAGCAGAGCAAATCTAAGGGCCGGATCCTTGTCGATTGGCTGACCACTACCGACCACAAGAAGATCGGTTACCTCTACCTGATCACCTCGATCATTTACTTCTTCATCGCCGGCATCATGGCCTTGATCATTCGAGCTCAGCTCGCTGCACCCGGCCTAGAAATCGTCGGTAGCAAGGAGCAGTACAACCAGCTGTTCACCATGCACGGCACCATCATGCTTCTCATGTTCGCAACCCCGTTGTTCGCAGCGTTCGCAAACATTCTGATGCCGGTCCAAATCGGTGCTCCAGACGTCGCTTTCCCGCGCCTTAACGCGATCGCGTACTGGTTCTACTTCTTCGGCTCGTTCGTCGCCGTTGCCGGCTTCTTCACCCCTCAGGGTGCCGCTTCTTTCGGTTGGTTTGCCTACGCGCCGCTGTCTTCGACAACCTACTCACCGGGCTTGGGTGGCGACCTGTGGGTCTTCGGCCTTGCCCTGAGCGGTTTCGGAACCATCATGGGTGGTGTCAACTTCATCACCACTATCTTGACCATGCGTGCTCCTGGCATGACCATGTTCCGCATGCCGATTTTCACCTGGAACACTCTGGTTACCTCGATCTTGGTAATCATGTGCTTCCCGCCTCTTGCCGCAGCGCTATTCGCCCTGGGTGCCGACCGAAAGTTTGGCGCTCACATCTTCGACCCCGAAAACGGTGGCCCGATGCTGTGGCAGCACCTGTTCTGGTTCTTTGGTCACCCCGAGGTTTACATCATCGCTTTGCCGTTCTTCGGAATCATCTCTGAGATATTCCCGGTGTTCAGCCGCAAGCCAGTCTTTGGTTACAAGACCCTCGTTTATGCGACTATCGCAATCGCGGCTCTCTCGATGACCGTTTGGGCTCACCACATGTACGTTACCGGTGCCGTGCTCCTGCCATTCTTCGCCTTCACCACAATGCTGATTGCCGTGCCAACCGGCGTGAAGGTCTTCAACTGGATAGGCACGATGTGGAAGGGCTCCGTATCGTTTGAAACCCCGATGCTCTACTCTCTGGGCTTCCTAACCACGTTCATCTTCGGTGGCCTCACCGGCGTAATCCTTGCTTCGCCAACTCTCGACTTCGGCGTTTCAGACAGCTACTTCGTGGTTGCGCACTTCCACTACGTGGTGTTCGGCACAGTCGTGTTCGCGATGTTTGCGGGTATCTACTTCTGGTACCCAAAGATGACCGGAAAGCTGCTTAACGAGAAGCTCGGCAAGATTCAGTTCTGGTTGCTTTTCTTCGGATTCCACGCAACATTCTTTATCCAGCACTGGCTAGGCGTTATCGGCATGCCGAGACGCTACGCGACTTACTTGGCCAGCGACGGGTTCGGTTGGGGCAACATGCTGTCAACCGTTGGCTCGATCGTGTTGGCGCTCTCGTTCATCCCATTCGTTTGGAACATTTACTACACCCACCGCAAGGGCGTAAAGACCACACTGAACGACCCTTGGGGTTACGGACGCTCGCTTGAGTGGGCTACTGCATCGCCGTTCCCTCGCCACAACTTCACCTCGATTCCTCGCATTAGGTCGGAGTCGCCTGCATTCGATCTAAACCACCCAGAGTTCGCGGCTCCAGCAGCATCCGCCGCCAAGAAGAAGGGCTAAGTAATGCGTACCAACGCCATACTTTTCGCACTTGGAGCCGTTTACTACGGAGCGGCGGCAGTTGCTTATGCAATCTGGAGCTATGTAAGCATGGGCAAGGTTGAGGTTATCGGTACCGCTGCCCTCGGCATGCTCGTATTCCTCACCTCTTTCGTCGCGTTCTATCTAGCCAAGACACACCTCAGCCAGGGGCCAGTTCCAGAAGACATCCCGACCGCAAACATCGAGGATGCCGATGGTGAGGCCGGATTCTTCAACGCCTTTTCGTGGTGGCCACTATTCGTGGGAATGTTCGCATCCCTAGTTTTCGCTTCGCTTGCAATCGGTTGGTGGTTGTTCTTCATCGCGTTCCCTCTGGCGCTTATTGCGACCTTTGGTTTCGTGTTCGAAAACTTCCGCGGCCAGTACGCCCACTAAGCGCCTCTTACCAGGGCCAGGCCAGCCTTAGGGCTAAGAGAATCATTAGCGCCCCAGCAAATCGATCGATTGGCTTCTTAGCGCTTGCGTATCGTGTGCTAGCCCAAGGTCTTGCAAAGACTGCGGCGACGAGCGTGTACCAGCCACCCTCAATCAAGCCGATCGATAACGGCAGCGCCCCGATTAGCCAACCATCGGGATCCTTCGGCATTAGAGCAGCAAAGACGGCGGTGTAAACCACTATCGTCTTTGGGTTGCTCAGTTGCACGATTAGCCCGGTCCAGAACCCGGCCTTGGTGGCTTTGGAGCCGTCGGGGGAGCCCAGCGATGCTGCGGCATGCCGAATCATTGAGTAACCGATGTAGCCCAGATAGATCGCACCGATTACCTTGACGATAAGAAACGCTAGGGGAGTTGCGCTGAGCAGTGCAGCTACTCCAAGCACCGCCACCAGGGCGTACAGCGACCCAGCTAGTGCCATTCCGAGCGCGGTGAGTAGGCCAACCCTTCGGCCCCTCGATAGCGCCGCCTGTGCTACCACGATGAAGCTTGGGCCAGGGCTCATCGCACCTAGGGCGATGGCACCACTAATCGCAAAGAAAGCAACCCAGGACTCCATTTGCTAAGCCTAAGAGAAAGAGCCCACCCGCGTTCACGGATGGGCTCGATCAAGATAACTATTAGTGAAGCTCGTTACCGTGCTTCTTGGCTGATTCCAGCTCGGCTGGGGTTACAGGAGCTACGCGGTCCTCGAAGAACCAGCGTGACATACCTGCTCGCAAACGACCGCGAATTGTGATCTTGCCTCGAGCGTTAGGTCGAGCCATGATCGGTTCGTAGTTTACGAAGTCAACCAACTTGTAACGGGTGTATTCGTCGACCTCTTCGTGGACCTCGATGAATTCACCGTGAGGAAGGCGCACAATTCGACCGCTCTCGCGTCCGTGCAGAACAATCTCACGGTCTTTGCGCTGGAGCGAGAGACACAGGCGCTTGGTGACCCAGTAGGCAACCACCGGCAGCAGAATTAGGGAAATCTGCATTGCTGTAAGCACCTGGTTGAGCGACATCTTGAAGTTGGTCGCGATCAGGTCGGTTGAAGCACCTGCCCAGAGCACAGCGTAGAAGACTACGCCAGCTGCGCCGATTCCAGTGCGGGTCGGGGCGTTTCTTGGGCGGTCAAGAACGTGGTGCTCACGCTTGTCTCCGGTTACCCAGGCCTCGATGAACGGGTAGATCGCAACGACCACCAAGAACAGGACTCCGACGACCATTGGTAGCAGGACGTTCATCGGCAGCGTGAAGCCTCCGATGACGAACTCAAGGTGGCTCGGGGTCAGACGCAGTGCACCGTCAAGGAAGCCGATGTACCAGTCTGGCTGGGTTCCTGCCGAAACCGGCGATGGGTCGTATGGTCCGAAGTTCCAAACCGGGTTGATTGTGAAAGTCGCAGCTGCCAGCATGATGACACCGAACACGATGAAGAAGAATCCGCCAGCCTTAGCAACGTACACAGGTGCCAATGGGTAGCCAACGACGTTGTCATCGCGCTTGCCAGCGCCTGAGTAGTGGGTGTGCTTGTGGATGATCACCATGAAGAGGTGAATCACGATGAACACCAAAATCAAGGCCGGAATAAGCATGATGTGCAGGCCGTAGAGTCTCGCGATGATTGCGTCACCAGGGAACTCGCCACCGAAGAGAAGTGAAGAAGTCCAGGATCCGATTACCGGGAGGCCCTTGATCATTCCGTCGATGATTCTTAGACCGTTACCCGAAAGCAGGTCATCCGGTAGTGAGTAACCGGTGAATCCACCAGCCATACCCAGCACAAACAGGGCAAATCCGACAACCCAGTTGATTTCACGTGGCTTACGGAACGCGCCGGTGAAGAACACGCGGAGCATGTGGAGGCCGGCTGCGGCAACGAACAGTAGGGCTGACCAGTGGTGGACCTGACGCATCAAGAGACCACCGCGAACCTCGAATGAGATGTCGATTGTTGAAGCGTATGCCACCGACATGCGAGCACCCTTTAGTGGCCCGTAGATTCCCTCGTAAACCATCGGGGTCATTGCCGGCTGGTAGAAGAAGGTTAGGAAGGTTCCGGAAAGTAAGAGCACGAGGAAGCTGTAAAGGGCTACCTCACCAAGCATGAACGACCAGTGGTCAGGGAACACCTTGCGACCGAAATTCTTTAGGATTCCAGCAACACCGACGCGTTCGTCCAGGTAGTTAGCGGTTCCGGCTAGGAATCCGCCCTTTTTGTTGTCAGTAGCAGTAGTCATCTTTACGCCTCACGATCCCAGAAGCTTGGCCCAACAGGTTCATTGAAGTCACTTCGTGCAATTAGGTAGCCCTCTTTGTCTACGGTGATTGGAAGCTGGGGGAGTGGTCGTGAAGCCGGACCGAAGACAACCTTGCACTCGTCAACAAGGTCGAAGGTTGACTGGTGGCAAGGGCAAAGCAAGTGGTGCGTGTGCTGTTCGTAGAGAGCGACCGGGCAACCAACGTGGGTGCAAATCTTCGAGTAAGCGACGATTCCCTGGTATGACCAGTCCTTGCGCTCTTCGCTCTCTTTGAGTTCTGCTGGGTCAACGCGCACGAGAAGCACGGCGGCCTTTGCCTTCTCTTCGAGCATGTGGTGGTAGGTCTCGTTCTCCTGCCCAAGCTCGGCGAGCCCTTCGGGGATAACGTGGAAAACTGAACCAACCTGAACGTCGGAAGCCTTGATCGGAGTACCGCTCGGGTCGCGCATCAAGCGGAGACCCGGGGCCCACATGGTGTGACGAAGCGTGTCGGCTGGGTTTGGCCCTAGGTCGCGGAAGATGACCAGACCTGGAATTGGGAACAGAGCTAGAGCTCCGTAAAGAGAGCGTCTAATTAGTTTGCGTCGGGAGAAGCCGGACTCCTCGTTTGCGAGCCTAATAACCTCGAGCGCAGCAGCACGAGTCTCTTCACTGCCTCGAGTCTGGTGACGTGGCTCAGAGACCTCGGCGTCTGGCATCAGAGTTTTCGCCCAGTGCACAGCACCGATTCCGATACCGAGCATGCCAAGAGCGATTCCGAGGCCAAGGAACATCGAGTTGTTCTTGATGCTGTTTAGGTCGTAGTCGTAGATTCTGATGCCAAAGAATGCCCAGATCGAGAAGATGCTGCCGGCAATCGAAATCAAGAACAGGGCAGCAACCTGGCGAGCGGCCGACTTTTCGTGCCGGACGCTCTTGTCGGTCATGCGAACGCGGTGCGGCTCAATCCCTGGGTCGGCAAACTTGTCTGCCTCTACCTTGGCAAGCCCGCCGTCGTAGACGTGTTCGAGCTCGCCCTGCGTTGCGAGTTCGTTCTTCTGGTCACTCAATTGAATTCTCCTGAACCCTTAGTTTGACTTGGCGCCGAGCCACATTGTGATTAGTACTAGACCGCCGAGCATGAAAATCCAGGCGAATAGACCTTCGACTACCGGGCCTAGGTTGGCAAGTTCGTAACCACCGATTGAAGGGTTGGTCTGCACCTGCTGAAGATAGGTAATCACGTCGGTCTTGTCTTCAAGAGTCAGATTCGAGTTCGAGAAAACCGGCATGTTCTGCGGACCTGTAACCATGGCTTCGTAGATGTGCTCAGGCTTGCTGTTCGTTAGCGGGGGAGCGTACTTTCCGCCAGTTAGAGCACCACCAGCGCCAACAGCGTTGTGGCACATTGCGCAGTTGATTCTGAAGATCTCGCCACCGCGGGTTGCGTCACCTTTTTTGGCTAGGTATTCCGCGCTCGGGGCAGCGGGTCCGGGTGCCAGAGATGCCACCCAGGCAGCCATCGCGTCAATAGCGTCTTGCTTGAACTGCACTGGCTTGACCTCGAGCTGAGGGCCAGATGCTTGCCCTGGCATACGACCGGTCTCGACCTGGAACAAAACCGAGGCTGCACCGACACCGATCAGGCTCGGGGCGTTCGCTGTACCTTCGGCGTTGGTGCCGTGGCAAGAAGAGCAGTTGGAGAGAAACAGTTTGCGGCCAGCTTCGACCTGCTCGGCGGTGTAAGCGGTTGAGGACTCAGCTTCGGTGCTGGCCGTGGCGGCTGCGTAGCCACCGCCCATAATTATGAGACCAGCTGCGATGGCCACGATTGCAGCCCATGGTGAACGGCGAGCGTTCTTTAGTCTCTGTGAGATCGGCATTTGGGTTCCTTACTTATTTCAAGACGTAGATGATTAGGAAGAGGCCGATCCAGACCACATCAACAAAGTGCCAGTAGTACGAAACCACGATCGCGCCAGTGGCATCGGCGTGGCCAAAGTTCTTCGTCAGGTAGGTGCGGCCGATGACGATTAGGAACGCAATCAGACCACCCGTCACGTGCAGTGCGTGGAAGCCTGTGGTGATGTAGAACGCGCTGCCGTAGCTGTTGCTGTCTAGGGTCACGCCTTCAGCAATCAGGGTGGCGTATTCCCAAACCTGACCCGAAACGAATACTGCGCCGAGTAGGTAGCTGAGGAAGAACCACTCGACCATTCCCCACTTCATGGGGGAGAGGCCGGTGCGTCGAGGCTGCATGCGCTCGGCTGCGAAGACTCCGAACTGCGCCGTGAACGATGAAAGAACAAGGATGATCGTGTTGGTCAGAGCGAAGGGCACGTTGAGGAGCTGCACCATCTCGCTCCACATTTCAGGCGATTCGGCCTTGAGGCTGAAGTACATCGCGAATAGCGCGGCGAAGAACATTACTTCGCTGCCTAGCCAGACAATGGTGCCGACAGCGGTTGCGCTTGGGCGGTTGATTACCGGGCTGGTTTTTGGGTTCAGGGTCGTCGAAGACATAACTCAATGATACCCCTTGGCGGGCAGTGTTTCAGGACATCTGGCGCGTTTCGACCATAGTTTCACGCGTAATATGGCGCTCATGACAACTACGCCGTCCTGGCCTGGGATTTTGACCAAATTGCTCGCCAAAGCCGACCTAAATCGAGCTGAGGCCAACTGGGCAATGACCGAAATCATGTCTGGTGAGTCATCCGAGGCTCAGGTTGGCGCATTCATGCTCGCTCTGCGCGCGAAGGGCGAAACCGTTGAGGAGCTAGCCGGGCTCGTAGATGTGATGCTGAGGCACTGCGTGCTGCTCGAAACAGGCAACGACGCCGTTGACATAGTCGGCACCGGGGGAGACCTTGCCGGCACGGTCAACATTTCGTCGATGGCAGCGATACTTACCGCCGCCGCGGGCGTCCCGGTAATGAAGCACGGCAGTAGATCTGCGTCTGGAAAGACGGGTTCTAGCGAGATGCTCGAGGTTTTGGGGTTGCGTCTAGATCTGACTCCCGAACGAGTGGCAGCCATATTCGCTGAAGTCGGCATCACTTTCTTCTTCGCCCCGGTTTTTCACCCGGCAATGCGACATGTTGCACCTATCCGCAAGCAATTAGGCGTGCCAACCACTTTCAACTTTCTGGGTCCGTTGGCCAACCCAGCTCAACCAATCGCCACCTCTCTCGGAGTGGCAAATGCTGCGATTGCACCCTTGATGGCAGCCGAGCTAGCGCTTCGTGGCCGCTCGGCACTGGTTTTTCGGGGCTCAGACGGTCTGGATGAACTAACGACAACGGGAATTAGCCAGATTTGGCAGGTTTCCGGGGGAGTGGTCACCGAAAGCACCCTGGACCCAACCGCTCTAGGTCTCCAAACGGCGAAACCGAGCGATCTCGAAGGCGGAGACGCTCACTTCAATGCCAACGTGGCAAAGGCCGTTCTGGCTGGCGAAACCGAGGGTAAGTTGGCTCGAGTGCGCGACATCGTCCTTTTGAATGCGGCCGGTGGTGTCGTGGCTTACAAACTGGCCAAGAATCCAGCTGAATCAGTTCGTGACCTAACCGAACGATTCATCGAAGCTCTCGAAATTGTTCGAGCTGCACTGAACGATGGTCGAGCTACCGCAAAACTATCGCAGTGGGTAGCCGCTTCGGCTTTGTAATCAAATCAGCAGGGAAGTGCCTAGTTCGCCTAGATAATTACTACTTGACATAATGTTCATTATCGGCAATAGGGTCTCAGGACTTGAGATGGAGACGTAGGTGCTCGGCCAACCCGTGCGGGCCAACCCGCTCACCGGAGGCGATCAACTCCGAGACGCTCCACCAGCGAGATTCCAAAATGTCGCGGTGTTCCTCAGGCGTCCACAGGCTGTCGTCCAAGACGAAATCTGAGACTTGTAATCTGAAAATTGTGTCTGTGTAGGTCTGGTAATGAATTCCGTCAGACCAATCCCAACGTCCCGAGGCTTGCCAGAAAACTGGCCCAAGCTCGTCCACGGTCACTTTCAGACCCGTTTCCTCGAGCAATTCGCGCGCAGCGGCCTCCTGAACGCTCTCACCGGCGTCGATTCCGCCACCTGGGGTGAGCCAGCGAGGCTCGAGGCCGAGTTCAGGGTCGAAATGCGTGTTTATCAAGAAAACCTGCTCCAGCTCGTTTACCAGTAGCACTCTGGCCGTCGGGCGGTCCTTCACGTGGATCTGCTGGGTCATTTGCGCTCCCTGAGCGGGACTTTGAAGAATTTTAGTGAGGTTTGCATCAAATAACCGATGCAGATGGCGAATATCAGGGTTCCCTCGCGCACTTGGCCGCCCATCAACCAGCCGATGGTCAACACGGTACCCTCGTACATGGTGCGAACCAGCCAGAACGGCCAGCCAAGCGCCTTCTGGGTGCCCACCATTAGGCCATCTCGTGGGCCTGAGCCGAAATTACTGGCGATGTACATTCCCGTGGCGAATGCAACAATGAGCATGCCAACCACGAACTTGGCTAGATTTGCCGGGTAACTGTCGAATTGAGGCAAAAACGGCGTCCAGAGATCAGCGAAGATTCCGATTAGAACCGCGTTGAGAACCGTTCCGATGCCCATTCTCTGTTTGAGAGGGATCCAGACCAGAAGCACAATCACACTGACGATGGCCGAAGAGATTCCGAAGCTGAGCTTGGTTTGAATCGAAATCCCCTGCGCAAAGACGTCCCAGGGCGCGATTCCGATCTTGGCGTTGACCATGAGCCCGATACCCAGTCCGTAGATGATGAGTCCAACCATCAACTGCAAGAACCGCGCCGAGACCTTCATTCGCTAGACACTACCCGAACACGCCTTCAAAGCGGGAACAAAAGGCCCCTTTCTGGTGTTTAATAGGAGGATTGCCCCACGGGTTTTGAGGAGAACAAATGTCACAGTCAACAATGCGCGGAATGCGCCTTGGAGCGCAGAGCCTAGAAGCAACCTCTGGAATCGTATTCTCGGAGCGCAGCGACTACACCTACATCTGCGCCAAGGGTCACGAGAGTGTCCTAACGTTTGCTGCCGAGGCAGAACTCCCCCAGACCTGGCAGTGCAAAGCCTGCTCTGAGGTTGCAACGCTGCAAGAAGGCGGCAAGTCCGTGATTCTTGAAGAGACTGACGACAAGGGTCAGCGCACGCACTGGGAGATGATTCTCGAGCGTCGCACCCGCGAAGAGCTAGAAGAGATCCTGACCGAGCGTCTTGAGATTATTCGCGCTCGCCGTGCCAGCTCTAAGGGCGAAGCTTAAAAACTCGCCCCAGCCCCCACTTCGTGGTCAGCCATAGTGCCTCTCGCACTATGGCTGAACTCATTTTTGAGCTACCGTGAGCCCGTTCTTCAAACAAAATAGGCACCTCAATCACTCGCCCGCCAGCTAAACGAGACCGCCATGCGAGTTCTACCTGAAATGCGTAACCGTGCGCGGCGGTCGCAGTAAGCAGTGGCATCAAGAATTCCAGTCGGTAAACCCGGAAGCCCGAAGTAATGTCTCTGATTCGCGCTCCGAGAATGAAAGATGTGTAGGCGTTGCCTATTCTGCTGATCAGTTTTCGGTGCAGCGACCAGCCGTGAGAGCCGCCACCACTGATGTAGCGTGAGCCGATCACCAGGTCGAATTCAGGGGCCACTTCGAGGAGCCTTGGTAGATCCACTCCCCTGTGGCTGCCGTCGGCGTCCATCTCAACTACGAAGTCAAATTTGAGTTCTCGAGCCAACTCAAAGCCGGCCACGTAGGCAGCCCCAAGCCCACCCTTGCCGGCTCTGTGCATGACAGAGATCCTGCTGTCACCTTGGGCGAGCTCGTCAGCGATCTGGCCGGTACCGTCGGGGCTGTTGTCATCGACAATCAGAAGTGAGACCTCGGGCACGTGGGCAAATAGGTTTCTAACTGTCTCGGCGACGGAGGCAGACTCGTTATAAGTTGGCATTATCACCAGCGTCTTCACTTACGCCTCCTGCCTTTGATCGAGCTGCCAAACAACCAGAGAACGAGCGTAGAGGCAGTTAACAAGACCGCAAAGGTGATCGGTTGAACGGTGAAAATGGCTGGGGTTTTACTTGTTCGCAATGGCAGGGTGGTGTTCATGAAGCCGCGCGTGAAAGCGGGAAGCGAATCAACCTCGGTGCCATCGGCAAGATAAACGGCAGAGGGCCCAACCGTTGAGATGTTGACCAACGAGCGACCCGATTCGATTGCTCTCAATCTTGCTATTGCCAATTGCTGGTAGGCCTCGTCACTCTTGCCGAAGTCGGCATTATTGGTTTGCGAAAGAATTGCCTCCGCTCCCCCATTCACCAAACTTGGCGGAATCTCGTCGACCGCGATTTCGAAGCAAATCAGGGTGCCCAGTTTTGCCCCTGCAACTTCGAAAAATCCGTCCCTGCTGCCGGGTGAGAAATCGTAACTCAGCAACCCGATCAGGTCCGGGGCAAGCGCGTTCCAAAATGCTCGATCGGGAACGTATTCGGCAAATGGAACCGGTTCGAGCTTGTCGTACCAATCGGTCATTCCCCGACCTGGTAACCAGAGGATCGAACTGTTGTAGAGCTTGTCTCGCTTGGTAACGGTTCCGAAAATTAGCGGTTTGCCAAGTTCGGCGACAAAGGCTTCGATTCTCTGGACATTCTTTTCATCACCAAAGAGATTTAGGTCAACGGCATTTTCGGGCCAGACCAGCACGTCGAAAGGCTGGCCTGTCGCCATGAGTTCACGGCTCGCCGCAATGTGGTTTTCCAGTATCTGGCCGCTCTCACGATTGCTGAAAAGTCCCGCGTTTGCATTGCCTTGGGCCGAGGCGATGGTTAGTTCACCGCTCTCCGCCGAAGCGTTGATGGGCAGGAACATCGGTACAACGTAAAGCGCGGTTACTGCGGTAGCAACGGCGGCCAGGGACCTAATTGTCGGCCTGAGAATCAGTAGCTCGATAGAAAGTATCGTTACGAAGACGATGAGTAAATCGGCCAGCGGCATGCCCCCGAGCCACACCCAACGTGACAGAGAGGTTTCGGTCTGAGAAGACACCAGTCTTGCCCAAGGGAAGCCGCCGTATGGGTAGTTGCCCGAGAACCACTCCCTACCAACCCAAAAAATGGCGGTTATGCCAGCGCTAGCGAAGGCAAACTGAAGCCCTGTTAAGTGTTTTGCCACTCGCGTGGTCACCGCGGCACTAAATGCGAAGAAGACCGCGAAGATCAATGCCTGAAGGAACGATAGAGCGATAAGAGGAACAGGGCCCAGATACATCGCTAACCAGGACGTCTGGCTGGCAAAGAATGTGAACCCGGACACGAGGCCGACTAAGGCCGCTGGCCAAAACCGGAGACCTCGGGCTGACAGATAAATCAGCGCTAGCATCGGGAACACTAACCCCCAGATACCCAGGCTCGGAAACACGAGATAGGCCAAGCTAGCGCCGAATAATCCGATTACCAGTCGCAGCGATAGTCGCTGCATTCGAGGGCTAGTTAAAGTATGAGTAAGCGACGATCCCGCGTTTGACACGGTCTATTGCCTCCCTCGCAGTTGAAGATACCGGCGAATCTGTTTGCGCTATCTGACCCAGCAAATCAATGATCTGCTTGCACCAGCGCACGAAGTCGCCAACGAGCAATTCGGTCTCATCCAGCACGCTGTCGAGGCGAGCCCCTCCCGCCCAGCGGTGGATAGCAAATGAGAGTCGAGCGTCGATTTCTTCGGTTTGTCTGATCTTGTGCTGTCGACCTAGTTCCTCAAGCGAATCCCAGATTGCCTCGGTCTCTTCGAATGCTGCGGGGAACTCGCCCTTGGGCAGCTTGGGTGAACGGCCTTCGTCATCTCGGCGGGCCTCGTAGACAAGGGCTGCCACCATTGCAGCTAGCGAGGCTGCGTCAAGTTTGTTCCAGGCGCCAGCATTGAGGCACTCCGAGACGAGAAGATCCCGCTCGCCGTAGATTCTTGCCAGCTGCCGACCGGAGTCCTGCACAGTGAAGTCATCCTCTACTCGCTCAAGGTAACCGAGAGTGGCGAGCACCTCGCAAATGCGATCGAAGGTCTTGGCAACCTGGTTGGTGCGGCTGTCAATCTGGTGAATCAAGTCGTCGGTCTCTCGGCGCAGCTTGTACCAGCGTTCACCCCAGCGGGCGTGTTCTTCGCGTTCGTGGCAGTTGTGGCACGGGTGACTCTTCATCTTGCGCTTTAAGTCGGCAAGGCGACCCTCCTGGGCCTGCTTTCCTTTGTGCTGTCGAAGGTCCTTGCCACGTGCTTCGCGAACCCGCACCGGGTTGAGTGCCTTTTCGATGTCAGAAATTTCGCGACGCAGCGCTGCGTAGGTTGAGAAGTCACCTAGGTGACACTCCATCGAGTGTGTGTAGCCCGAGAGCGAAACTTCGCGCTCCCTTATCGTCTTTGCCAAACCAACTACCGAGCGGTCGGCTTGGAACTGCGCGAAGGATGTCTCAAGAACCGTGCGAGCTCGCTCGCGACCGAAGGCGTCGATTAGGTTGACTGCCATGTTGAATGTCGGCCTGAACGAAGAGTTGAGCGGGTAGGTGCGTTTCGACGCGAGGCCTGCGACCACAGCGGGGTCAAGGTTGCCGCCCCACTGAATGACCGAGTGACCCTGAGTATCGATTCCGCGGCGGCCTGCTCGGCCGGTCAGCTGGGTGTACTCCCCTGCCGTGATTTGCACGCGTCCCTCGCCGTTGAATTTGTCCAGTCGATCCAAAACAACGGTGCGAGCCGGCATGTTGATGCCGAGTGCGAGTGTCTCGGTCGCGAAGACGACCTTGACGAGTTTTCTCAGGAAAAGCTCCTCTACTGCCTCCTTGAAAGCCGGCAGCATTCCGGCGTGATGGGCAGCCACTCCCCTCTCGAGCGAGGTGCGCCAGTCAAAGTAGCCGAGGGTGGCAAGGTCTTCATCGGCGATGTTGTAGCACTTCTCTTCAACGACCCGACGAATCTCGTCGCGCTCCTCGCTGGTAGTGAGGCGAACGCCAGCCTGAATGCAACTGCGAACCGCAGTGTCGCAGGCGGCTCTCGAAAAGATGAAGAAGATGGCTGGCAGCAGGTCTTCGTCCTCGAGAATATCGATGATTTCGGCCTTGCTAGCCTTCGGGATTCTGGGTTGATTGCGGTCCAACCCTTGGTGTCCGCGTCGACCGCGCTGGGGGCGATAGCTCGGTGCGCGCAGCTTGTTTGCGTGTCTCTGAACCAGATCCGGATTCACTCTTGATCCGTTGCCATCGAAGAGGTCGATGAGGTCATCGCCGAATAGTACGTGCTGGTTCAACGGGACTGGTCGCGTTTCTGAGACAACAATCTCGGTGTCACCGCGGACCTCGTCAAGCCAGGCGCCGAATTCCTCGGCATTTGAAACCGTTGCACTCAGCGAAACGATTCGAACGTCGTTTGGGAGGTGCAAGATCACTTCTTCCCAGACCGCTCCCCTGAACCGGTCAGCTAGGTAGTGCACTTCGTCCATGATGACAAAGTTCAGATTTATCAGCGAATTGCTGTTCGCATAAATCATGTTTCGCAGAACCTCGGTGGTCATCACGACTATTTGTGCATCGGCGTTGGTGTTGTTGTCTCCGGTCAGGAGCCCAACGCGTTGAGAGCCGTAGCGCGCACACAACTCGGTGTACTTCTGGTTGCTTAGCGCTTTGATCGGTGTGGTGTAAAAAACCTTTGAATCGGACGCGATGGCTAGATGAATCGCGAACTCGCCAACGATGGTTTTTCCGGCACCAGTCGGAGCTGCCACCAGCACGCCTTTGCCTGATTCAAGCGCGATGCAGGCCTTCTCTTGAAACTCATCCAGAGGGAAGTCGACGATCCGCGAAAATTTGGTGAATTCTGGGGTCGCCGACTTTGTCTTCGAGAGTTTGTAGCGCTCGGAAGGGCTCAGCTCCGTACTCATATTTCTTCTAGCGGACGAACATCGTCGAGGTTTGCGTTTGCTTTGCTGGTTCGCTTATCTCGGGCTAGCGCGATACCCATTGCGATCAGATAGAAGACGATCAGCGGGATTGCCACCAAGAGCATCGACATAGGGTCTGATACCGGGGTTGCTAGAGCCGCGATTAGCACGCTAATGAAGATTGCCAAACGCCAGGACTTTCTGATCCCCGCGCCACTGACAACGCCGAGAAAGTTGAGGAAGACGAGAATCACGGGCAGAACAAAGGAGATGCCGAAAACAAGCAACAGGCGCAAGGTGAACAGGATGTACTCGTTCGCGCTCAGCAGGGACGCCGCATTTGTAGGTGTGAAGGAGAGCATGCCAATCACGAAGGTAGGCATCGCGTACCAGGCAAGCGCGCAGCCGGCCAGAAAGAGTGGAGATGCCGTCAGCAAGAAGCCGAGCGTGTAGCGGCGTTCGCGCTTCTTCATTGCCGGTGAGCTGAATCTCCACAGGTGGTAGAGCCAGAACGGGCTGGAGAGAATGACTCCTAGAAAGATCGCCATTTGAAAGCGCAAGTCGAAGGCGCTAACTACGGTGCCAAAGTTCACGCTGACGTTGTAATCGGAGTTTGCGGCAAGAGTTTTAAGCGGTCGAATCATCTGGTCGTAGACGAAGTCGAATGAGAACCAGCCGGCTACAGAGCCAAGCAGTATGAAGAGAGCCGACCAGTAGAGTCTTTTGCGCAGTTCTCGGAGGTGACCACCGAGACCCATTTTCTTCTCGGGGTTTTTAACCCTTGCCACTATTTGGCGTCAGGGTTTGAATCCTTGTCGGCACCCTTTTTGTCAGCCGAGCGCTCGT